>FWWM01013816.1_pt1 | contig 12409 bp, 12 predicted proteins | sample 2228351 | NCBI WGS metagenome assembly FWWM01 (sample SAMEA103939774, study PRJEB20133) | metagenome | reverse complement strand
GAATGGGTGCGAGACGGCGGATTTTTATTGGCAAATGCCGCGCCACTCGTTGAGGAGATGGTAAAAAATCAATACTCGGTAGATGAGGCGATGGCAAGATTTAAGAAAGAAGGGTTAGTATTTCCAACCAATGAGCAAGTCGTGAAAGATTTTTACAATCAAATCTTAGAACTGGAAAAGCAAAACAAAAACGGTATTTGGGCAAGATTTTTGAAAAACGCTTTTGCACCCATGGTTGCCGGAAAATTCGATTTCGTCGTCGGCAATCCGCCATGGATTATGTGGCAATACTTATCTAAAGACTATAGGGAAGCCACACAAAGTTTATGGGACGATTACGGACTAACCAAGATTGGACAAGCCCGAAATGTCCTCATTAGGGCCGGAGAGATTTCTCAATGCTTTTTGTTTATGCCTCTGCCGATTACTACCTTAAAGAAGGCGCAAAGTTAGGATTTCTCATAACCCAAGAGGTTTTTAAATCCAAAGGAGCCGGTGAAGGATTTAGGCGGTTTCAATTTGGAGAAGGTAAATATCTAAAAGTATTAAAAGCTCACGATTTAGTTTCTATCCAGCCATTTGAAGGAGCAACAAATAAAACGGCTGCGATTATTCTTAAAAAAGGCGAGAAAACGGAATACCCTATCCCTTATACTATTTGGAATAAGAAAAAAGGTGTCGGCAGAATTGCTACTGATAAACTTTTAGAGGAAGTAATACCTTTGCTTTCTAAAAAACGGTTTATCGCTAGACCAATTGGTTCAGAAACTGGAACATGGCAAACACAGGCAGAGGGAATAGAAGTTTCAATTATTGAGGGACAAAATTATTATAAAGCTAATATAGGTGTCGTTGTTTCCCCTTACGGAGTGTTCTGGTTGAATGTAAAACAGGTTTTATCGAGCGGCGATCTACTGATAGACAACTTTAACGAAGAGGGAAAAGTCCAGGTTCCAAAGGTTGAAGCAACAGTTGAACAAGATTTGGTTTATCCTGCGACAAGAAGTTCTGATATTCAGAGATGGTTAGCACGCCCAGAAATTTTTGTGCTAATTACTCACCCGGCATCACAAATCCCATACAACGAGGCGACAATGAGAAATAAGTGGCCGAAAACTTACAGCTATTTGCTAAATTTTAGGGATATTTTAATGCAGATGGCTCTCTATAAACACTTCCACGAACCGGTGGGTGGCCCCTTCTATGGACAGCGTAATATTGGGGAGCATGTATTCTCTTCTTATAAAGTTGCATGGAGAAGACAGGCCACTGATATGAGTGCGGCCGTGCTCGCTCAACATAAAACCCCATTTGGATACAAAACAGTAGTCCCGCTTGACCCCTCAGCTTTAATTCCCACCGATAACGAATCCGAAGCACATTATCTCTGCGCCATCATCAATTCAAACCCAGTTCGTGATTTTATTAAATCCTTTTCTTCCGCAGGCCGCGGTTTCGGCACGCCTTCGGTGATGGAGCATGTTGGCATACCAAAATTTGACCCCAAAAATCCGCTCCATCAAAAACTTGCCGAAATCTCCAAAAAATGCCACCAATTCAAAGCCGAAGGAAAAGAGAAAGAAATCAAAAAATTAGAAAAAGAAAATGATGAAATTGTAAAAAAACTTTTCAGGATAAAAGTAAGTACAAAAAAAATCAACGATTTCTGATTTTTTTATTAAGGTATAACCTTATTCAACTGGTATTCCACAATACCTGTTGCACCAAGTTTTTTTAGTCTCGGTATAAGGTCTCTCACCATCTTTTCATCTATCACGACATCGATGTCATACCATCACTTTTCGGTCAGCTGCGATATGGTTGGTGAATGCATTGCTGGCAAGATGCTAAGAATCTTCTTCAAGGAGCTTTCATGAACATTCATCTTCAGACCAACCTTATCCTCTGCCTGAAGGGCACCCTTGAGAAGAAGCGCTATATTCTCCATCTTCTCCCTCTTCCATGGATCCTTCCATGAACTCCTGTTCGATATGAATCTCGTTGTTGACTCAAGTATTGTCTCGACTATCCTGAGATTATTCGCCCTTAGGGATGTTCCTGTCTCTGTGAGTTCCACGATAGCATCTGCAAGATGGGGTGGTTTTACCTCTGTTGCTCCCCATGAAAAATCCACCTGAACATCTATACCCTTTGATTTAAAAAACCTCTTTGTAAAACCCACAAGTTCAGTCGCTATCCTCTTATTGTTGAGATCCTTCAATGTCTTTATCTTTGAATCCTGAGGCACTGCAACGACCCACCTGACAGGTCTGAATCCTTCCTTTGCATACCTCAACTCTGTAACCTCGACCACCTTTGCATTGTTCTCTAAGATCCAGTCAAGGCCAGTTAGACCACAGTCAAGGATCCCATCCTCGACATATCTTGCCATCTCCTGCGCCCTTATGAGCATAGACTCTATCTCAGAATCATCAAATACAGGATAATATGACCTCGGAGAAACATCTATTCTGTACCCTGCCTTCCTGAATAACCTCAATGTTGATTCCTGAAGACTGCCCTTCGGTAGTCCGAGTTTCAGAACCTTTTTCATCTCTCCTCCTTATCTACATTGTTTCTGTTAAGATTTCTACCGCTTATAAGTTTCACTACCCTGTCTATTATATATGATGCCACATCCTCCTTTGGCATTATATCAAGGGGAATCTCTCCCTCAGGATCAATTATTGTAACTCTGTTTGTATCCACATCGAAACCCGCGCCCTTCTCAAGGACATTGTTGAAAACGATCATATCAAGATTCTTTTCGAGCATCTTTTTCCTTGCCCTTCCCAATTCGTATGATGTCTCAGCAGAGAATCCCACTGCAAATATTTCAGGAAATCTCCTTTTAACCTCCAGTATTATATCCGGAGTCTTTTTGAGTGTAATGATCTGTTCTTCGTCCTTCTTAAGCTTCTCTTGAGAGGTCTCGAATGTAAAATCAGCCGGTGCACCTGCCATGATAATAATATCCTGAAATGAAATATTCTTAAAAACAGCATCCATCATCTCTTCTGTTGTCTCGACATATACCGTCTTCACACCATAAAGCCTTCTCAATGCCACAGGGCCGCTTATGAGGGTAACATTCGCTCCCCTTATATAGGCATTCCTTGCTATGGCATATCCCATCTTTCCTGAAGATCTATTAGTAAGGAATCTCACAGGATCAATATATTCTCTTGTCGGACCTGCTGTTACCATAAGATTAATACCCTCAAGGTCATGAGGAGTTATGAGTCTCTCTATCTCGATGATTATATCATCTATCTCTGACATCCTACCTGTTCCCTCTTCACCACATAAGAGGGCACCGCTCTCTGGTCCGATTATATTCACACCCATACCTTTCAGTATCTCCAGATTTCTCTGAACCAAAGGATTGCTGTACATCCTCCAGTTCATACTAGGAGCAATAAGGACATTTTCTGGTTTAATTCCGAGATGAACAGTGCTGAGAAGGTCATCCGCAATACCACTGGCAAACTTTCCTATTATATTTGCTGTTGCAGGTGCAACTACGAAAATATCACTCTCTTGAACAAGTTCTATGTGGGAAAGAGGAGACTTAAATGTATCAAGATAAACCTTTCCACCAGAAACTGTCTCAAACAAGAGAGGATTCACAAACTCCATTGCAGAACGGGTCATTATAATATTAACAGATGAACCAGCCTGTTGCAGTCTCCGTACTAAATCTATTGTTCTATAGATTGCAACACTACCTGTAACACCGATAAGGATGGTTTTATTCTTCAGCACCTTCCTGCTGGTTGGAGAAGAGTTCGTTAAGGTCCATTGTCTCTTCCTTTGAATGAACATATACCTTTAGGTCTCTCTCGAGTTCCTTTATATCTTCAGGAACACGCCTTCTCTCCTCAAGGATCTTTCTGTAGTCAATGAGTTTCTTTTCTTCCTCTCTCGCCTTTCTTGCTTCCTCTCCTGTTATGTATTCAAGTTTTCCGGAGATTGCCTCGCATATAGCAATCGTGGCTGGTTTTTTAAACCTTGTTTCAACTCTTTTCTTTGCACCGAGTGCAATCTCCCTTGCCCTCTGTGCTGCTATATTCACGAGTCTAAATCTCGAGTCTATCTTTGCGTAATCCATCTCGATGGGAAGTGATATTATATCGAGATCTTCATTTTTGTTATTCATAAAATATACACCTCCTAAATTAATTAATACCGATCACAGTAGGATCAAATCTCTTAGTCCTCAGTCTCTCACTAACTATTATTGCCTTTAGATGATCAATTGCCTCTTCAAGATTATCGTTTATTATAACATAATCATAATCTGAATATCTCCTCATCTCATCATATGCCCTTTTCAATCTCAACTCTACATTCTCAGCCCCTCTTCTTATGAGTCTTTCCCTCAGTATATCGAATGAAGGTGGCATTATAAAGACCATGATCGCATCGGTATAAATTCTCTTCACCTGTTCCGCGCCCTGAACATCAATATCCAGTATTATATCGAACCCTTTTGAAAGGCATTCCTGAACCACCGTCCTCGATGTACCATAAAGGTTTCCATGTACATATGCCCATTCAAGAAACTCTTCTCTTTCTATCATCTCCCTAAATTTCTTCTCATCAATAAAATAGTAATCTCTCCCATCCACCTCATTGGGCCTCGGTCTTCTCGTGGTGTAGGATATAGAAAATCTCAGATTATCTATGATATTTAAAACATTTTTGCAGAGGGTTGTCTTACCTGCACCAGATGGCGCAGAAATCACTATGAGATTTCCTGCTTTCATTCATCACTTCCTTTTTCAGGATTTCTTGTTAATCCTGCATCCTCACTGAAGAATCTCTGGGTTATAGTCTCCACCTGAAGGGCTGATAGTATCACATGATCACTGTCAGTTATTATGATGGAACGAGTCTTAGCATCTATAAGTTTTCCTCTCTTCTTTGCCTCGTCCCTCAACCTCTTCATCGGAGATGAATCAGGCGTTACAATGGCGATTATCCTCGATGTGGATACTACATTACTAAAACCGATATTGAGCAAAAATGGTCTCTTCTTCATTCTATATTCTGAACCTGTTCCTTTAATCTCTCTATCTCTACTTTCATATCTATGGCAAGTTTTACGATCTCGCTATTCACTGCCTTCGAAACTATCGTATTTGCCTCCCTCAAAAGTTCCTGCGTGAGAAAATCGAGCCTCTTTCCCTGGGGTTCATGAGATTCTAGGACAGACCTGAATTGCTCGATATGGCTATCGATCCTCGAAATCTCCTCCTCTATATCCGCCCTCTCAAACAGATTCACGCTCTCTTTTATAATGCCTTCCCTTATACCAGACTCTCCAATCTCCATCCTGTCAGTAAGCCATGAACTATTAAGAAAACTTAAAACCTTCCTCAAGAACCTCTCCTTAGCCTCTTCAAGGTATCCTGGATAGAGGGTTTTTATTTTACCATTAATCTCTTCGATTTTATCAATCCCTTCCCTCAATACCTGAAGAAGAGCACTGCCTTCTTTCACCCTCATATCCTTAAGAGAACTCAGGGCATCATTAAAACACCTGTAGAGTTCATCCCTGTTATAGGATATCTCATCAAGAACGATGTCTCTCAGGTTTATTAAAATAGGAAAATAAGATTGAGAAACGGATTGCTCCTTCATCTGTGATAATTCCTCCTGAAGTCTCTTCATAAAGGAGGTTTTTATCCTGAGTCCTTTCATCGGTTCAATAAGATTTATGTTAACATCGAACCTTCCTCTCCTGAAATTCTTTTTTATTATCTCCTTCAGTAGAGGCTCCTCCTGAGAAAGACCTGCTGGCATCCTGAGATTTATCTCCATAAATCTGTGGTTTAGAGATCTCATCTCTATTCTGTAGTCCTCAGAGACGGCGTAGCCAAAACCTGTCATGCTTTCCATCTTTTACAACCCCTGACTAATTAATAACAATACCTGCATATCCCACTACATGGTCATAATCTCCACTCACATCTCCTGAGGTCATGTATTTAATAAGTTTCGCCTCCCTCGCACCAAGTGCCTTCATAGCAAAAAGCATGACAGTGGCAGGTATGAACCCGCACATGGTAATTCCCTCTTTGAGAACTATATTGTAAAGCCCCTCAGGATCAATGGCAAGGATCCTCTCAATAGCCTTTCTATCCTTCTCTCTCGCAAATCTCTCTGGAATATAGTGGCTCATATCAGAACTCGCCACGATAGTTACATCCATCTTCCTTATTGTCTCTGCAATGGATTCTCCAAGAATCTTGCATTCCTCAAGTTCCAATCTGCCAAGTATCACAGGAACGATCATGGGCAATCTTCCTTCATACTCGATGGAAGCAAAGTACGCTATAAAAGGAAGTTGCACCTCGAGGGAATGTTCATATAAATGGGCATTTACATCTTCTTTAAGAAGAGTGCAATCTTTTATCAATCTCCTGCTCAGAATCTCATTTATGGTAAATGTACCTGTGGGTATCTCCCATTCACCATCTGCCATTATAGATGCCCTTGGACCCAATCCCGTATGGTTCGGTCCAATAAGAATAAATGTTTCAGGAAAGACTATCTCAGAATATATCGCACCTGCAACAGCGCCTGAATACATAAGTCCTGCATGTGGAGAGACTACACCCTTCACCCTGTATCTTGTCTCCCTTTTATAAACGAGTCTCTCCACCATGGAATTTAACTTCGCAAACTCACCAGGATAAAACTGACCTGCCACGCTTGGCCAGCGACGCATCAGAAGTCCTCCTCTTCCCTTATTACTGGTCTATCTGTAAATGGAAGAAATCGGGTCGAATGTTCAAGGAATGTGAGTTTCACCACAACACCTGCGGGACCATTCCTCTGTTTCGCAATATGAACCTCAGCAATACCCTTTTCAGTAGTATTTCTATTATACACCTCGTCCCTGTATAGAAACAGGATGAGATCAGCATCCTGCTCTATCGCACCTGACTCCCTGAGGTCCGCAAGGGTCGGTCTCTTATCTATCCTCTGCTCGACAGCCCTGTTCAACTGACTGAGGGCTATGACAGGTACATTTATCTCCTTTGCAAGTGATTTAAGGGCACGGGAGATATCGGATATCTCCTGCTCGCGTCTTTCGAAATTGCCCCTTGATCTCATCAACTGAAGATAATCGACAATAATGAGCCCAAGACCCTTTTCCATCTTGAGTCTTCTTGCCTTTGCTTTCATCTCCATTACCGTGATATCGGAGGAGTCATCCACATATATCGGCGCCTCTGCAAGGTTTCCTGCAGCAGATGTGAGTCTATGCCACTCATCCTTTCTTACCATTCCCTTCCTCAGTCTTGAAGAATCCACCATAGCCTCAGAACAGAGGAGTCTCATCGCAAGCTGTGCACTCGACATTTCGAGACTAAAGATCGCAACAGGGATCCTGAGATTTATCCCGACATAAGAAGATATATTTAAACTAAATGCAGTCTTTCCCATCGAGGGCCTTCCACCTATAATTATGAGATCACCATTCTGAAATCCTGCTGTAAGTTCATCAAGATCCTTGAAACCCGATGGTATTCCAGTAATCGCTTCTTTTCTATCATAAAGTTTTTCTATGGTTGTAAAGGTATCCTGCATTAAACTCTTAAGGGAAACAAATGAGCCCTTTATCCTGTTCGAGGATATATTGAATATCAATTTTTCAGCAAAGTCAACTATCTCGTCAGGTTCAGCAGGCTCATCATATGCCCTTCTGACAATCTCTGTGCCTGATGATATAAGTGTCCTTAAAATGGATTTCTCCTTAACTATCCTTGCATGGTGCCTGACATTTGCAGAAGTAGGGACAAAAGCAGCAATAAATGCTATATATGATTCTCCGCCTACCATCTCCATAAAATTCTTCTTCTTGAGGTAATCCGTGAGTGTAAGGATATCTATGGGTTCATTTCTATCATAGAGTTCCATCATCGCATTAAATATAATTTTGTGAGACTCCCTGTAAAAATCCTCAGCTGTGAGTATCTCAAGCACATCGGAGACAATATCATTCTCGAGCATGATTGCACTTAAGACAGCCTGCTCGGCCTCTATATTCTGTGGTAAGACCCTATCCTGAACTATATCTGGTTTCATCTAAGAGAAAGTTATTCTTCTATAATATTTATATTCAATTTAGCAACCACATCATGGGGCAATTTTATATCGACTGTATAATCACCAACCCTCTTTATAGGCTCCTCAAGGTATATCCTTTTTTTATCGATACTAAAACCTTCCCTTTTTAATGCCTCACTTATATCCTTTGATGTTATTGAACCAAAGAGTTTACCCTCCTCACCTGCTTTTGCCCTGATAGTGAGATTAATTCCTAATAACCTCCGAGCGAGCTCCTGAAACTCCTGTCTCTCCTTCATATTCTTCCTCTGAATGGCCTCCCTCTCTCTTTCAACTGCCTCGATATTCTTTTTATCAGCAATGACTGCAATACCCCTCGGAATAAGATAGTTCCTTGCATATCCCTGAGAGACCTCCACCACATCACCTGCACTTCCAAGAGACTTTACATCTTCCTTTAGAATAACCTTCATAACTCTTCCTCCTTAATTTATAGATAACTTTCGATATCTTCTGGCTCAAATATCTCCCTCTTTAGGACATTAACCATGAATCTGAAGATTATCTCTCTTATCTCCTTACTGAGTTCAGGATAAAAGATCGGATTTCCAACAACAGATGCCCTGAATGCATAAAAGGGTTGCACAACCTCTTTGATCTCCCTGTCACCTGTTATTTTAATATATTCATTATAGAATAAGACAAGGGCATCCCTGTAAGCCCTCACCATCCTTCCATGGTGCATGATAGAATAAAATATATAATTTATTGTAAGAGCAGTGATATCATCTGCAGGCTCACCATAAGGACCCCTACTTCTGTCAAGAAGGATAAACCCTTCATCCCCGAACCATATATTTCCTGGATGAAAATCACCATGTATCTGCGAGAGTCTTTTATAACGATTCTTCAATCTGTATCTCCAGTCAATCGAAAGTTTTTCTACCTCTGCCATTATCTCATGAGAGAGGGTTCCATCAGGATAAGTATCGAATACACCCATAAGGCACTCACCATGCCCTATTGTATCCCTTAATTTTCTGATGTAAAGGGATTTTGAATCGTGTTTTACTGAATGAATATCAGCAAGGTATCTCACCATCTCTATTATCTTTGACCTCTGGGTATCATCAAGGAAATCCTTTCTAGACATTTCCTCGAGATCATGAAAATAATTCCTTCCCTCTGCCTTCTCCATTAAAAGAAAATACTCCTTTCCATCCTTTATCGATACCAGTGAGCCATCACCCCTTAACTGAATCACATCTATTGCCTTCACATGTCGTGGAAGGAGGTTATATGTATCGTATGCGAGAAGAAAGACCTGTGCCCTGTCAGATGGATAATCATGTCCGAGGTCATGGGGTATAAGATCTTTTATTACATACTCTGATATTCCCTTCTCATTTTTCACAGCAAGAAGAAATCCCTCTCCATGAACACCCCTTCCGAGTCTCTTTAGTTCCACTACATCACCATTCAATTCCTTCTTAACATACTCATCTATATTTTTCCTCTCAATCATTGAGTCTCCTCCTTCACATCTCTTATTGTATCGAGCAACTCCTCCACTACCTTTCTACCTATACCAGGTACCCTCCTCATAATCTCTTCAGGTTCTGCCATCTTTATTGCATCTATACTGCCAAATTCTTTGAGTAACATGAGTCTCCTCTTCTTTCCTATTCCTTTCACCTTCTCAAGGATCGATTCAGAAAATCTCCTGTCTCTCAATTTTCTGTGATACTTTACAGCAAACCTGTGTACCTCATCCCTTATCCTCTTAAAAAGTATCGCCAGTCTGTCATCAGGTGGCATAAAAGAATCGAGAAATACCACCTCCCCATGAGGAAGAAATAATCTGTCAGGATCCTTTGCAATGGCAAGGGGGTATGGCAGGTGAGAAAGTTCATAACTATATCTCTCAATTACCCTCTTAAGGACATCGAGGTGTGTTATACCTCCATCTACCATCAAAATATCAGGCAATTCTTTATCGAGATTCTCTATCACCCTTGATATAACCTCCTCCATCATTCCGTAATCATTCATGCCTTCTATGTGCTTCACCCTAAGATGCCTGTAATTCTCCTTGATGAACTCTCCCATAGACCACCAGACAAAACCACCCGTCGATTCCATTCCATAGGTAGTAGAGATATCGAATGCACCAATGCTTTGAGGAACCCTATCAAGGGAAAGCATCTCCCTGAGTCTTACAAGAAGTCTTTCCACGCTCACAGACCTTTCATCAAGGAATATCCTTGCATTCTCCATAGCCATCTTTACCAGTTCATCTTCACTGTCTGTCACGGGTGGTTCTATGATCACACCTCCCTCTACACCCGCATCGATTCTCCTCTTTGATAGATAATCCTCGAGTATCTCCTTCGATAATACCTCCTGAGGCACGAGTATCTTATGAGGGGGTATAATCTCCTTTGAGTAAAATACCTCTATTAAACCGTGCAAAAATTCCGGCATATCATCAGATGGCCTGTTCAAGAAAAACTCCTTCTTGCCTGTCATGATACCATTCCTCACAAAGAGTATCACCACAGCTGTTTTATCATTTTTTGAAAACACGCCCACCACATCTATATCTCTAAATTCTGTGCTCACGACCCTCTGGGATTCCCATAACCTCTTCAGAATATTTATCCTGTCCCTTATAATTGCTGCCTCCTCGAATCTCATCTCATCGGAAAACCTCATCATCCTCTCCTCGAGTTCCTCAAGGAGATTCTTCCTTTCTCCTCTTAAAAACTTTATCACCTCATCGAGTGACCTCCTGTAGTCATCCTCACTCACCATATTATTGCATGGAGCAGGGCATCTCTTCATCTGGTACTGGATACATGGTCTCATGGGTTTATCGAGTCTGTACCTGCATGGTCTTATATTAAAATTTCTCCTTATAAATGAGAGTGCCTCCCAGACTATCGATGAAGGGACATATGGTCCAAAATAGAGTGAACCATCATTCTTTATCCTTCTTGTGACCTCAAGGTGTGGCCACTTCTCATTCATAACAACCTTTATATATGGATAGTTTTTATCATCCCTCAGAATAACATTGAATCTTGGTTTATATTGCTTGATGAGATTTGCCTCGAGTATAAGTGCTTCCATCTCATTCTTTGTAACAATAAAGGATATATCCTTCACATCACTCATCATCCTCGATTTTCTGATATCGAGCCTATCATCGGTGTAATGTCTTATCCTTGCCCTGAGATTCTTTGCCTTACCAACATAAAGAATCCTCTCTCCCTTTCCCTTCATTATGTAAACACCAGGAAGTTCAGGAATACGGGTGTAATCTACATCTACCATAAAACACCTCAGGACTTCATTCTGTAAACATCCGCTCCCAGTGCCCTTAACTTAATCTCCATTCTTTCGTATCCCCTGTCGAGATGATAGACCCTGTCTATAATACTTTCTCCATCTGCCCTTAACGCTGCTATAACGAGTGATGCAGATGCCCTGAGATCAGAACTCATCAAAGGAGCGCCCTTCAGTCTCTTCACTCCCTTTACTGTAGCAACAGAACCCTCGGTCGTTATATCAGCACCCATTCGCCTTAATTCAGCCACATGCATGAACCTGTTCTCAAAGATAGTCTCCCTGATAATGCTCGTTCCATCGGTAACTGTCATGAGAGCCATAAATTGTGCCTGCATATCAGTCGGAAAACCTGGATAGGGCATCGTCTTCACATTAACAGGCTTTATAACATCAGCACCCCTTACAAGGAGGGCATCATTCTCTACAAGCTTTATCTCACAACCCGCTTCTCTGAGTTTCTCTATTATTGCCTCGATATGTTCTGGAATAACATTTCTTATAACTGCCTCACCTCCCGTGATCGCTACTGCTATAATGAATGTGCCTGCCTCAATCCTGTCAGGTATTACACGATAACCATTGAGAGGTCTCAGTCTATCCACACCCTCTATCTCTATTACCTCACCACCTGCACCTTTTATGATGGCACCCATCTTCATGAGAGCATTCGCAAGATCAACAACCTCTGGTTCTTTTGCTGCATTCTCTATAACTGTCCTTCCATCTGCAAGAGTGGCAGCCATCATGATATTCTCAGTGCCCGTAACAGTGGGAATATCAAAATATATCTTTGCACCCCTGAGTCTTTCTGTTTGAGCAACTATATAACCCTCATATATATCTATTTCTGCACCCATCTTTCTCAGAGCCTCCAGGTGAAGATTAACTGGTCTTGAGCCTATAGCACAACCTCCAGGGAGGGATACCTTTGCCTTCCTGAACCTCGCAAGGAGAGGACCGAGTACGAGTATCGAGG
>FWWM01014416.1_pt1 | contig 12410 bp, 10 predicted proteins | sample 2228351 | NCBI WGS metagenome assembly FWWM01 (sample SAMEA103939774, study PRJEB20133) | metagenome | reverse complement strand
AACTGGAAAAGCCTTTTAAGTAGTTCCTGAAATTTTTGAATGCTCCCCATAATTAACCTCACTTAATTTACTTCATTTTTTCTCGTAGTAGAAGATCTCATATTTTGTAAGACCCTTTCCAAAGATTGCTCACTTATCCATTTATCAATCACATCTTTTTTAAACCGCCACTGACCAGCGATTTTAAGGGAAGGGATAAGACCAGAGCGGGCAAGTTTATAAATGGTGTGTTCGTCCATCTGCAAATATTCTGACACCTGTTTAACTGATATTATTTTTAACTGTTATTATTTCTTTTTCGTTCTTAAAGGCAATCCTTTTCTTAAAAAATTTTTTCATAAAATCTGGTTATATTATACATAAAAAATACAATGGTTGTCAAGGAATTTTGATAAAAAGTAAAATTCTTATGGGGTGGTGGGTAGGAATAGATGAAATAAACTCTGCCGATGGGATTGGTAGAGGAAAACTGCCACGCCGAAAGTGTGGCAGGAAGTTCATCCCGTGAGATAACTTCGTATCTAACTGGGTAAAGGATGAAAAGAGCAATTTTGTCAGCATCGGATTTGTCAGACTTATGCAATTGCACAAGCAATAAGAAATCGTGAGGATCTCGGATTGAAAGACCCTACTGAGGAAGTTGTTGTCATACATGTCAGTTCAAGAAAAAGTGAATCAAGTGAAACAGAGATCACAAAAAAGGACCTGCCGAAATTAAGAAAATTGGTAAGAGAAGTTTACGAATCTGAAAATAAAGTGAAGTTCCTTGTGAGCAATATGATGTTAAGAGAATGTTGGGATATGCAAAATGTAACCGTAATCCTCGGTTTAAGACCATTCACATCAAAGGTTCAGATTTTACCTGAACAGGCAATTGGAAGGGGTCTAAGATTAATGAGGGGAATAAGCCCTGATCACACGCAAACACTGGAGGTAATGGGAGTAGAATCTCCAAGAAGATAAGAAAATACTTTTGAAGATGGAGTTTCCTGTTACAGAAACATAGGTACACCAGGCAGCAATAACTACTGAATTTCTGCGAATGGGTAGAGAAATTGTTTTGTATATAGTTACTCGGATTATGAAAAAAGCAAGATTTACATGCGATTTTAATATCTTGTATCCAAAGATCGAGGAATATATACTCAAGAAGTGCTTTGAGTTAAGTATAAACGACATAAAAGACGAGCGTTTGAGAAAAAATTTGGATGATACTTTAGTTCAGGAAGCAATAATTGAGTTGTTAGCAAGGGAGATCGGAAAGATTTCTGTATAATGATATGTTTAATCATTTAGTTTTCGACCATGATATTCTTATCTCCGAAAGCCCCTTTGCTCTCGGATTTTCTTTTTTCTTCTGGTATAATTATTTTACCTTAGCTACTTCTCAAGGATGGTGATCATATGTCCGAAGGTAAACAACTTTCCGTTGCTGAGATCGTTAGGCAAAATCCTGACTATAACTACTTCATATCCGCTTCTGCAGGAACAGGAAAGACTTATACGCTAACTGAATACTTTCTTGGAATTTTAGAAAAATACGAACTGCAAGATCCAAACATCGTTGATAAAATCTTGGCTGTTACGTTCACAAGAAAAGCTGCTGCTGATATGGCGAACAAAATCATCGAAAAGATAGAAGGAAAGATTCGTGAGCTTGAGGAACGTAACGAGACAGAAAAACTCCAGTATTGGCGAAAAGTCCTCTCTTCTATGAGCCGTGCTAACATCTCAACAATCGACAGTTTCTGTCGAAAAGTTTTGCTCGAAAAGAACGTTGAAATAGGTGTAGATCCAGACTTTCAGATAATTAACAAAGTGAAGGAAAATAGAAAAACTGACATAGCAGTCTACCAAGCTATGAGAATCGTTTTCGAATACATCGACAAAAACGATCCTGAAGAGCTTGAAAGCATTAGAACTTTCAGAAGGAGCAGAAAAGAAAAGATAATTGAACTTCTCAAAGAATGGGATACCAAAGAGCTTAGAGAAAGCCTTCTTCATCTGATAGAAAAACTTGAAAAAATAGAAAAGTTGGAAGAAATAATCATAGACCTTCTTAGAAACTGGAGAACTGAACTTGATATCGTTACAGTTAGTGAAAAGATCGAAACCAAACTCGAAAAAGCCTCGAAAAGTTTGAAAGTTATTGTTCTCATTTCAAAGATAGCAAAGCAGATATATCTCAGTATAACCGTAGATGAGAACGAATATGACTTTAAAGGCGTTCTTGAAAAGACACTTGAGATATTCAGAAATAATCAAAAAATTCGTGAATACTATGCGAAAAAGTTTAAATATATAATCATCGACGAATACCAAGATACGAACTTTTTGCAAAAGAAGATTTTCGACTACATCCACACAAACGAGAACTATATCTTCTTGGTCGGCGATAGAAAACAATCTATCTACAGATTCCGTGGTGCCGACGTTTCGGTCTTTTTAAAGACGATGAATGAGTTTGAAGAAAAAGAACGAAATGGGGAAAATTACAAATCCTTGGCTTTGAACAGAAACTACCGCTCCTTGCAACCACTCGTTGATTATTTCAACGAAGTTTCAGAAAAAGCACTTTTTAACAAGCAGATAGTTCAAATGGTAACTGAAACCAACAACTCCACAAAAAGCAAAAAAAAGAAAGATGAAGAAGGTCTTGAAACTCAAACAATTAGTGTAAACCACTACGAAGTTTTTGAAGCTATCGATGGTACTACGTACAGAAAGCTTTGGTTCTTGGAAGATGACAGATGTAATGCAGACAAGCAAGACCCCGGAGAATTTCCAGTTCCAGACCTTGAGAAAATAAACGAAGATGGTGCGTTTGATATAATTAAATCTTTTGATTCACAAAAAAGGGTTATGTATTTAACCGTCGGAAAAGAGAAGGATGCTGAGAAAGTTGATAACACAACTCTCGAAGCGGAAGTAATGGCGAGAATAATCAAAGATTTACTAGGCAAAAAAATAGTTCGGTTGAAAGATGGAAAAGCGGTGGAAGAGGAGGTCAGCTACAAAGATTTTGTCATTTTGCGCTCACGTTTGGTGGGTGCGGAAACGATTTTCAAAGAAGTTTTCAGAAAACACAATATCCCACTCTTTGTCTACGGAAGTAAAGCCTTTTACGAACGTCCCGAAGTCCAGTACGTCATCAACCTTCTCCAGCTTATCCAAAATCCTAACAATAATTATTTCTTTGTCCATTCGTTCTTTTCTCCTTTCTTCAACGGAAATATCGAAATATTCAAAAAACTTGTGAATATCTATCTTAGTATCAAAGAAACAACGAAAGAAAAAGCAAGTTTGTTCCAGATTCTCAAAAGCGAGGAAATGAACGAGTACTTAAAAAACATTGGTAGAGGCGATATTGTTGATATGGTCAATTTAATTGAGAAATACAGCGAGTTGAAATACTTCGTCCCACCTTCTGAGATTTTGAGAGGGGTAATAAAGGAAGGGAATTATTTTGAAAAGCTTGCTAACAGTATCGAAAACTACGAGGGAGCTGTTCTAAATGTCAAAAAGCTGATTTCAGAAGCTTATTCTTTCGACGCTCTGAGCCCGTCTTTTGCTGAGCTCATATCGTTATTAACGAAGATAAATGAAACGGACGAATCGGAAGCGTCTATCCTTTCAGAAGAATCGGATGTTGTGAAGCTAATGACAATCCACGCATCGAAGGGATTAGAATTCCCAATCGTTTTTCTCGGAGACCTTTTCGGAGAGAGTGAAGATCGAAACAACGACAAGATTGTTATTCACTACGAAGATGAACAGACGGTTTATATTTCTTTAGAAACACTGCTTGATGAAATATCAAAAGAAGGTTCAATCGACAAAGCTGAGCTTTGGCAGATTTACAAAGAAATAAAAATCGGACAAGTCTATTCCGAAACAGAAGCTAATAGAAAATTGTACGTCGCTTTGACAAGGGCGAAAGAGATGCTGATAAACGTTGTAATTCCAGCAGGTACAAGAACTCAAAGACCTCTAAGCAGTCTCATCATCCCCGCTTATTCAGACCTTACAACTTCTTCTAAAGCAACTCTTGTTTTTAAAGGTTTCCAAAAGACAGAAAGTATTGAGCAAGAGAAAGAAACGGTAGAAAAGGAGTTTAAAGTAATCGAAAAACATATAGAAGACCTAACGCATTTAGCTTACAGCAAAATAATCGCTCCTACAAAGCTTTTGAGCCAAGCTCAAATAGCTGGATTCAAAGAAAAAGAAGCTGAAGAGCTTTTCGAAGAGGCTCAGGAAAGAATAACGACAGATTTCGAAAAGCTTTTTAAAGAGTCGGAAGAATCAGAAACTTTGAAGAAAGGTTCGATCATCCACAGACGACTTGCAAGTGTTGAGAAATTTGTAAATCTTGAAACTTTAGTACACGAAGGGTTAATAAACGAAAAATTGCTTTCGGAAAGTTTGTTGAAAGATCTTTTCGATTCGGCTGACAGAATCTTTTCAGAATGGAGACTTGCGAAGTATTTAAATATAGACGGGAAAGAGTACCTAATCTTCGGGGTGCCTGATAAGGTTTTTTTGATAGGTGATGGGTTTGTCGTTTTGGATTTCAAAACTGGGCAAGTTAGAAAACACCTTGAGAACTACACCTTCCAACTTCAGTTCTATTCGTATCTTTTAAGCGATATACGTCCCGTAAAAAAAGCGTTTGTTGTAGCTGTTGATGAAGGAAGATTGTATGAAATTCCCGTTTCTGACGAAAGGTTTGAAGAACGATTAGTTGAAATCATCAGAAAGCTTTCCGAATCTGAGGTGAAAGTATGAGAAGAGCGTTGATAATACCGATGAGAGAACATATAAAGACCGTTGGGGAGATTGTTAGTAAAAGCTATGAGAAATATCCGCTCGATTTTCTATTCATCGGTTCTACGGGTTTTTACGTTCGACAGATAGCTGACTATGTCGGTAAAAAGACTCGAAGGACGATCAACAGAGACGCTTTTAGGGTTATTAATCAATACATTGTAGAGCAATTCTTGACTCACAATCCCAACGCTTTAAGGCTCGACAATGATTTCTTTATTGTCTACTTCTCTTTCGTTATAAAAGAACTCGCTGATAGCAACTCAGAATACAAAGAATTTTTAGACGCTGTTAAGAATTCAAAGAACTATGTCAGATACCTTCTTGAGATATTCAAAGCAGTTCGTGAAGCACAGTTATTTGGAATTTCGGAAGATGATTTTAGGGCTAATATAGTCAAAGCACTTGAAAACACAGACTCAAAGACCGCTTGGTTGATAACTCAGCTCGTTAAAAGATACAGAGAAGATTTCGAAAAAAGCTCAGCCGACCAAAGAAAGGTCTTCGATGACAACGCGATTCTAAAATGGTATAAAGACAACGCACAATTTATTGAACGTGAAAAAGAAATAACGATATTCAGCGGATTTTTAGATCTGTCGCTCCAGACATTTCAAACGATAGTACCACTGTTTGAAAAGAGCAAAGAAAGTCTCTTTTTGCTTTGGGAAGATGTAAACAGCGAGGCATTTGAAAAGACGAGGAAGATGAAAGAAAATTTGAAGAATATGGGCTTTGAAATCCAAAGTCTTTCAAGCAGAGAGTTTGGGAAGATCTTTCCAAAAGTTGAGGTTGTTGATGTCCAAAACAGAATGGCAGAGATTAAGTATATTACTAAACAAATAAAAGATTTGCTTGTTGGCGGTGAAAGCCCTGACAATATCGCTTTGATAGTACCACCGACGTTATCGCTAACTGAAATAGCCGACGAGTTTGAAGATGCGAAGATACCGTTCAGATACATTGGTAAAAATTACCTCAACGAGAGCAAGATAGTAAATTTAATTTTGACGCCAATTCTAACCTACAAAAACGGTTACAGGTTTGAAGATATATTCGCATGTATCGAATCTCCTTTCGTCACCGAAAGGAGTTTAACAATGGATGAAATTGAGAATATATTCAAAGACTATGGTTATTACAGCTACAGCTATTTTGAAAGCAACGTTAGAAATGAATTCACACAAAAAATTCAAGAGAAGATAGACCAGCTTTCTGAAAAGCTCCAAAAGATAACTGATGATTCTGAAGATGGAGAGAGCGAACTTGATCTTTACTCGGCTTTGAAAGATCAAAAAGAAAAACTTGAGAGCTTTAAAAAGACGATAGAAAATGTCTTCGCTTTTCTTGAGAATATTAAGGAAAATTGGAACAAAAGGGATTTTTACGATTGGTTTGTTGAATATATAGAAAACAACGTTGTTGGGAAGTTGAAAAATGAAAGGATTTTGCAGTATATAACCGACCGGAATTTTGCGAAAGAGCTTACTGCTTTGAAGAAATTCTTGGAAGTTGTAGCGTTTTTGAGAGAGCTTGTGAATGGAAAAGAGAAAGTCTTTGAAGCGAAAGATTGGGATACGAATATTTATCTTCTCACAAACCTTACAAGTTCGACTTCTTTCAGGGAAAGTTTCAAATCGGGCGGAGTTGTTGAAATTACTGATATCTCTGAAGCGAGGTTCGTTTTCAAAAAATGGAAATTCTACGCTGATTTTATCGAAGGTAATTATCCGAGTTTGAAGATTAATCCTGCGTACAGAAACCTTGAGATCGAAAATATCGAAGATGAAATAGTTAGAATAATCGAACAAGATGAGTTGACTCAGAGAAGAGATTTTCTAACGTCTGCAATTCTGAGCGAAAACTCGGTTATACTAAACCTTCTAAGCACCGACGAAGGGGAAGAGACAGTCGAATCACCGTATATTGGACTTCTTGAAAATATGATGAGACAAAGGCTTGAGAGAAAAATTTACAAGCTCGAAACTGTTGTACCACCGATTGAAGATATATCGACAGAGACCGATTTGATGATTTACAAACTTTTAAACACTCCACAAAGACTACAAAAGAGAGAAGAGAATTTTAATTTCGGAAGTGTGATAAAAGAAAGACAGCTAAGTCACTCAAAGATATGGGCGTACATCAAATGTCCGTTCAAGTTTATGCTCAAAGAACTTGTCTCAGTCAGCGAACCTGTGACAAATAAACTTCCGATATTTGAAGGTATTCTCTACCACAGAGTGTTGGCCCAAGTCTTTCAGTATGTGATAACCAGCGGTACTTTGTTTTTACAGGACTTTGTTGAAAATAACTTAAAAGATTCCATTTCAAAGAACTACGATCAAATATTTGATACAGGATATTACTCGTATAGCATAGTTAAAGAGCTCTATACAAACAAAGTTGTAAAGAATATTTCGGGTTTAATCTCAAGTTATGAGAAAACTGACAAAAAAGGAAATCCAAAATATCTCGGAAAGGTGGAAAATGTAAATTGGGAAGCTACGGAGAGAGTTGAATATGCATCGATATTAGAAAAAGAAAGTTTTAAACTCGAAGCGAGAATAGATAGAATTGATGTTATAGCTACAGAAGATGGTCAACAAGCGTATGCTATCGTTGATTACAAATCTTCGCTAACAGTTGTGCCCGTCGAACAGCTCCTTGTTTACGATTATGTTTTAAGGCAAGACCAAACGTACGGTAGAAAATTGGAAGGAAAAGATACGATACTTGCGTTTCAGCGGTACAAGATTAATTCGAAAGATGAGTACGAGGTTGAGTATATAACGCATAGTGTCCAAGAGGGAAAATTGATAAGAAAAGGAAAATCGACAGTTGAAATCGATTACTCTTCATTTGAAACCTGGCTTGATATGATAGTCCAAAAAATCTTTGACGAAGGGGCTTTTTATCCGAAAATAGTCGAAGAAGAACCGATAGACTTTGTGAGCTACTCAGGACAAGAACTTGGAACCAAAAGTAAAAGAAAGTTTGAATGTGATGCGTACAATCGTAAATGTCCTTTCTTGGAAGTGTGTAAGTTTTTGAATGGAAGATAAGAAATCTTTCTGGCTTTTGAATGGCCATCGGGATGTTTTAGATCAGAAACTTATTCTTTCGAAGTGTTTGATTTGTTTGTATAAGGCATAGGAATGTACTGAACGAACTGTCTTACACTTCATAGCTTTTTTGGCTATATCAGCAAGAATAAGTGTTTGGTCATCTATATCGTTAATTTTCTTCTCCACAACCAAAACTTTTAGTTTAATAGCTCTCAAAACTTCTTCAGAATCTTCAATGTCTATGAACTTCTCAAAAGAAAGTCCGAAGAAACTCATAGCATCCTGCCGATGTATTAGGGTGATAACTCTGCTTTTCTTTTCAAGTTACTCGATTAAAGCCAATCTGTGATCTTTAACATATCTTGCACCGATAAACAGGAAGAACATGCTTAAAATGAAAATCATCCAAAAGAGGTGGACTATAAAATCCAACCGATACCTCAATAGTCTACAACTAAATAGAAATCTATCGCATCGAAAATCCAATAAATTTTATTTGAACTCTATCAGACGCAACGGGTGTTCCAATTGCTTGATGTAGTCCTACACTGTTTCGTTGGTCGTGAATGTAGAGTCTATCGTAACCAGTAATCGGTCGACCTGTAGTTTGGTCAAATGTACCAATTGGTGCTCTTTTAGCGTGAACTATACTTCCTGAAACTAAAAGCTGTCCTTGGAAACCGCCGGAATTGTAATTGTAAACTCCAAAGCTTCCTGTACCGGAGATAAGGTTACCATTTGAATCGTATTTTCCAAAAGCGTAGACATTTGCGAAAAGTTTCATATGCTTTGGTCTATCCCAAACCCAAACGTTTCCTCTGGATACAAGATTTAAATAAGAAGTTTCGTTTTGAAGCAAGTAATCTTGGAGAGCCTTTATACTTGCTTCATCTTTAGGATATTCGGAAGCCGTTGTCAAACCACGACTCTGTAAATAGTCTCGTGCTGTTTTTGAAATAACTCTTTTCTTAAGCCTTATATCCCCATCTGAGATAATCGTCATTTTCCCAGAATAGATAATATCATAACTTCCGTCTATATATACATTACCTGTCGAATAAACAACACCGTTAAATCTTATTCCGCTTATTGTATCCATAACTTGACCGCCCGGATTCTTTCTGAAAAATGTTGTATTTGACATATTATTGTTCGTCCAAGATAATTCGTAAGTCCATCCATATTCGGTATGTCCAATCTGAGTGTTCTTTATTGTTATTTTATTCTCTCCAGGTGTTATCGCACACTGAAAATTGATTTTTAATCCTGCTTCAGGGCTATTGCCAATGTTTTGTTTAAACTCATTCAGAGGCTTTACAAAATTGCCGATTTTGGAAAAGTATTGATCCGCCAAATTCTTCATCTTCAAATCCTGTGTATCTTGTGTTGATAGAAACCGATAAGGTGGATTGCCATAGAGATTAGCAGCGTTTCTTAACAAAGTGTCAGAGTTAGGGGTGGATGGTGTTACAGTTTGGGTACTACCGCCCGAACGCCAAAGTACAAATTTTTTCCCTTCTAAGGTTCCATAAAATGTTGGTTTTGAAGTGTTAGTGTAAAAGACTCTGATTGTGTCATTTGTTCTTAAAGGTCCATAAATAGTTGTTCCACCAGTGTACCAAATATTATCTCCTTCGCTTTCACTGAAATAGACATATTTGTTTAATGGATCACTTCCTAACAATGCATAAGCATAGACAGCCTTTGAAGATTTTACAATTCTTGTAACAATAAAAATTTGGTAACTACTTTTGTTGACAGGAAAAGCAAAAGCTTCTACACTTGTTAATTTGGTATTTGACAAGAATGTGCTTATTTCAGAACTGTATGTTTTATTTGGAAAGTAGTTTTGAGTGGAACTAAAGATTTTGTATGTTTTCCACGGCAAGTTATTTTGACCTAAATTTATTGCACTTATGACAAACTGTTTCGTATTATTGTCAAGTTTTAAAACAAAATCACTGTACCAACTCGGTGCGGAAGTTTCACTTAACCCGGTAAAACCTGTTAGTCCTTCCGAAAGACTTCGGACATATCCAATAGATAAATGCAAAGCATTAAATAGGTGGTTTTCTAAAATTGAGTTGTCAACAAACTTTGAAACGTTTGCTAAATGATTTCCTGTTACAGAAAATATCACACCAATCATTACTGAAACAAAAACTAAAAGTATTAGAGTTATCGGTACGAAAAAACCTTTTCTCATAGTTTTTCACCTCCAAAACTAATTACTAAATGCAGGAAGCAATGTGTATTTGTATTCTTTTTTTCCAGGCAAGTTCGATTTCTTCTTTATGACAACTTCTACCCTGTCCGTATAAAGTACAAATTCAACACTTTCAACGTTTTCATGGACTTTTCTGATTTCAACTTCTTGAGAAGCACCTTCTTTGTAATACAGTCTTCTAAGTTTTGTATCGTATCTGATGTAGACATCTACAGCTTCTGGGGTATTTCCATTAAATGTCAGTTTTTTCAAAATCAGTTTTTTTCCATTATCGACAACGCTCGGATTTAACCATAGAGCTTGTTTTACAAAGTTGTCTATAATTGAAGCTTTCTGAAAGCTTTCGTACTCAAAGTTACTGTTTACTTGTGATTTTATTATGTTTATAGAAACATCTGTAAAGATTAAAAAAATCATTGCTGTAAGGATCAACATAACAACCATTGTGGATAACATTCCACTGAGTGAAAAGTCCATAGATATCACCTCTTAATAGCCTTGATAAACGTAAAAAGTTGAGAACTTCCCAGGAGTAGTTTCTATTACAACCTTGAATCTTCTGTAATACTGATTAGAACTCTCTTGCTGAATTAACGAAACTCTTGGATACACAAATTCAGAAGAAAAGTACTGATTCACTCTGTCTTTAAGTCCTTCAATCTGTCCTGCTTCAACGCTCATCTTTAGATTCTGAATATTTCTTGTCAGATAATTCAAAATCATTGCTGTTCTCAAATTGTTCGTTGTAATAGACGATTGATTGTTAGCTGCACTTAAACCTGTGAGTGTGATTAAGTAAATAATTGATATTATTAGAAGCGAAATAAGAACTTCAGTAAGTGTAAAACCTTTTCTCATCGAAACACCTCTCGGAGTTTTATCTTTCAATTTTTTTAATTATTATACCATGCTTTTATATAAAATTTTCCAACTCGCGATAGATAAATAAAAATATCCGTGAAAAAGGACTGGTTAGATAAAAAATATTGTCCGTGAAAGAAAATTCGTATAAAATACCCCAGAGAACTCATCGCTCTCGGGAGGTAGTATCAAAATGAATAACCTAAAGGAGTTTGAAAAAATGCTTGTGGAAAAATTCGCTCATAAGTACTTTACCACAAATAAGTCAAAAAAGAGCAAAATTATTGACTTGTACTGTAAAAGACCTGGTATCAAGCGTGAGACTGCTCAAAAAAAAGATTCAGAAGGTTTGTGAGGAAAAACTTTTTAAAATCTGAAAATAGGCCTTTGAAAAAGAGAAAGGAAGACCACCAAATATGGGAATGAAGAGATAGCAATAATTGAAAAAGTATTAGAACTAGTAAACTATGTATGTGCAGAAAAAATACATCTAAAGATTAAGGAATATGTAGAAGAATTGAGAGTAGCTTGTGAATTGAAGGCTACAACAAAAGAGCAATCGAAAACGTAAAAAAACGTAAAAAATATTTCTCTTGGGAGTTTAAAAAATATAATTACTTCATAACTACCCAAGAATTGATAGGCAAAGAGCTAGAAAAATGAAAAGCAAGAAAAATATACAATAAGCCAAAAACACCGTACGAAAGAATGCTTGAATGTGAGATAGACGAGAAAGTGAAAAAAAGAATAGATTTGGAGTATATAATATATTTGCTAAATACAAACGGAGGAGGTGAAGAAAGTGGTTAAAACTGAAAAACCAACTCCTCTATTTTTCCAACTATCTCAAGACCGGCGTTTTTACCTGTTCCAGAAAATAAGAGATTGCCTTGCTTGTCATAAAGATTCAGCTCGATAACCGCGTCTATGCTTTCGTGAATGGTTCTTTCCATAGATCCAGAGAGAGGCGCTTTTAGTTCTCCTTTTTTTGATCTTAGACCTTTAACTTTGAGAAGTGTTTTGGCAAAGAGGATTTCAACGTATACATAATCCTTTCCATAATCAAGCATTTTGATTTTAGCTCCAGTGTACGTTCCAAAATTGTATAACTTGTTCTTTATCAATAAAAACCCAAGAAACCCTGAGAAAGTGTATCCGAGATACGGTATAGTTGCAATGCTTAACATAAATGAATCTCCATATTCATCGAGGTTATTTGTTTGCAACCATATCCAAGCCTTCGGCATTGATTTTCCCCAATCTTTTTCTATGTATCCTCGTCCTTTTTGTATTTGATAAAATCTATCATTCACATAAAGGTAACCTTTTACAGTATTGTTCATGCTCACTATTCCGTGATAACATTCCATAAACGGAAGATATCGATACCACCCCATAATTCCTGGCTTAATTATCTTTACAGGAAAAAA
>FWWM01014413.1_pt1 | contig 12412 bp, 9 predicted proteins | sample 2228351 | NCBI WGS metagenome assembly FWWM01 (sample SAMEA103939774, study PRJEB20133) | metagenome | reverse complement strand
GTTTAACCTATTTGCATCTGATGCCCCTGTTTCGCTGCCCGGAAGGGGAAAATGATGGCGGTTATGCTATTTCCAGTTATCGTGAAGTGAATCCCGCCATTGGAACGATGCAGGAATTATCGGAGTTAGCACGATTACTGCGCGAAGAGGGAATCAGCCTGGTGTTGGATTTTGTATTCAACCACACCTCAAACGAACATGAGTGGGCGATCAAGGCTCGAGATGGAGACGCGGATTATCAGGCGTATTATTATATGTTTGATGATCGTACAATGCCGGACGCATATGAGCGAACCTTGCGGGAAATTTTCCCTGAAGAGCATCCGGGTGCATTTACCTACTTTCCTGATGTGGGAAAATGGGTCTGGACAACCTTTCATTCTAACCAATGGGATTTGAATTATTCCAATCCGGTGGTTTTCAACCGGATGGCAGAGGAAATGCTCTTTCTTGCCAATGCCGGTGTTCAAGTCCTGCGGTTAGATGCGGTTGCTTTTCTCTGGAAACAAATGGGGACAAATTGTGAAAACCTGCCAGAAGCTCACCTCCTTATTCAAGCCTTCAATTCAATTGCGAGAATTGCTGCTCCATCATTGATCTTTAAGTCCGAAGCGATTGTTCATCCCGACGAGGTCGTGCGATACATTCACCCCAAAGAATGTCAGCTTTCCTACAATCCTTTACTGATGGCTTTACTATGGAATACACTGGCAACCCGCCAAACCGATCTGCTCACTTTTTCAATGCAGGAGCGTTTCAGGATTCATCCGCAATGTGCATGGGTAAATTATGTCCGCTGTCACGACGATATCGGGTGGACTTTTTCGGATGAGGATGCGGCTCAATTGGGTATCAACGGATTTGACCATCGCCGTTTCCTGAATGACTTTTTTACTGGAAAGTTTCCGGGAAGTTTTGCTCGGGGGCTGCCGTTTCAGGAAAATCCACGCACCGGTGATGCAAGAATTTCAGGAACCTGTGCATCTTTAGCAGGATTGGAAAAGGCCATTTACGAGGAAACGGAGCGGGAAGTTGAATTGGCTTTGCGGCGAATTTTACTGATTCACAGTGTCATACTTTCTATTGGCGGAATTCCCCTAATTTATCTTGGTGATGAAGTTGCCACCCTCAATGATTATCGCTATCGCGATGATCCAGCGAAAGTTCGCGATTCGCGTTGGGTGCACCGTCCCATTGCCGATTGGGAGAAATACAACCGGCGGCTGGACGAAACCACTTTTGAAGGGAAGTTATTTACCCGACTCAGGAAATTGATTGAACTACGAAAAACCATTGCGGCCTTTGGCGGGGCTGAAACTGAAATTCTTATCCTGAGGTCGAAGCATTTGTTTTCTTATGTCCGGCAGATGCAAAACGAGCGGGTTTTGGCGATTTGTAATTTCAGCGAACAACCCCAATTGATTGATGGGAATGAAATTCGCCTGCACGGATTAGGTTATCACTTTGTTGACCTTGTCAGTAGTCAGCCCTATTCCACAATCAACGCACTCATGCTCGAACCTTATCAGTTCGTTTGGCTAAGAGCCAAGGACTGATCAGGATTGGACAGCGAGTTCGGCGATGCGAACGATTACCTGAACCGCTTTTTCCATGGACTCGACTGGAATAAACTCGTAACGGCCGTGGTAATTGTATCCACCGTTGAAGATATTTGGACAAGGCAATCCCATGTAAGACAACCTTGCTCCGTCTGTGCCGCCGCGCACTGGCCGAATGATGGGTGTGATGCCAACATCGAGCATGGCCTGTTTGGCTAGCTCAATGATGTGCATGACGGGCATGATTTTCTCTTTCATGTTGTAGTAGCTGTCACGCAGTTCGATTTTGATTCGTTCTGCGCCGGATAATGAGTTCTGATACTGAACTGCACGAAGTAGCAGGGCTTTCATTTCTTCGAATTTTTGGCGATCATGTTCGCGGATGATGTAACGCATCTCAGCGGAATCTACATTGCCTTGAATGTGGGTTAGGTGAAAGAAGCCTTCATACTGGTCGGTGTGTTCGGGTCGTAAATGAGCCGGTAACATCTGATGTAAATTGAAGGCGATCTGCAAGGCGTTGACCATCTGGTTCTTGGCGGTGCCGGGGTGTACATTCCGTCCCTGAATCGAAATTTTTGCATTGGCAGCGTTGAAGTTTTCGTATTGCAACTCGCCAATCTCTCCACCGTCCATCGTGTAGGCAAAATCAGCGTTGAATTTCTGAACATCAAAGCGGTCAGCACCGCGACCGATTTCTTCATCCGGGGTGAAGCCAACTCGAATGGTTGCATGGGGTATTTCGGGATGTTGACTGAGGTATTCAACAGCTGCCATGATTTCAGCGATCCCTGCTTTGTCATCCGCACCAAGCAGTGTGTTTCCATCGGTGGTGATCAGCGTTTGACCTACATAGTTGTTAAGAACAGGAAAATCTTTTGGAGAAAGAACAATGTTTTTCTCCGGATTCAGGATAATGTCCCCACCCTGGTAGTGAACAATTTGTGGATTGACATTATCCCCTGTCATATCCGGGTTTGTGTCCATGTGAGCGATAAAACCAATGGTTGGGGCGTTCTCCACGTTGGCGGGCAATGTGGCCATCACATAGCCGTTCTCATCCAGCGAAACATCTACCAAACCGATTTGTTTCAACTCATCCAACAAAAGGTTTGCCAGATCCAGCTGCCGACTGCTGCTGGGGAAGGTATTGGAAGCCGGATCCGATTCGGTAAAAATTTTCGCATAGCGAATAAAACGATCTACAACGCTGGTTTTCAATGGAGCACTCCTGAAAGAGAAGGTTAAATCGATTATACCGCAACCTGATACGTCATTTATGGCTTTTGTTGTTTGTGGGATAATTAGGAAGATTCCAGATGGAAAATTTTTGAAATTGCTTTTTTTCAGGGAGTGAATTTATTATGAACAATTACCCCATTCCCATGGTTCCGGGTCCAACAGCAGTGCCCCAGATCATTCTGGATGCAATGAATAGAGATTATCCTTCTCCCGATTTGGAAAGAGAATTTCTGGATTTATACAATCAAACTGAGCAATTATTGCAGATTTTGTATGGAACGAAGAACCGAGTGGTCATTCATACCGGAGAGGGAATGATCGCATTGTGGGGGGCTTTGAAAAGCGCCTTATTGCCGGGGGATCGCGTTCTTGCACTAGCCACTGGTGTTTTCGGATACGGAATAGCGGATATGGCTGCTTCTCTCGGCGCTGAAGTGAAGGTTTATGGGGTGGAGTATGACCAAACTTTTCAGGATTGGGATGAGATTGAGCGACTGATTCAGACTTTTCGCCCGAAGATGATCACTACTGTCCATTGCGAAACACCTTCAGGGACTCTGAACCCTCTAGAGAAGGTTGGAATCCTTAAGCGTGAGTATGAAATCCCATTGCTGTATGTGGATGCGGTGGCCAGTTTAGGGGGAACGACGGTCAAGACCGATGAATGGGGGATTGACCTATGTTTGGGTGGTTCTCAGAAGGTGCTTTCTGCCCCTCCGTTAGCCGCATTTGTGTCCGTCAGTGATTCTGCCTGGCAAATCATTCGGAATGTCGGTTATGTTGGTTATGATGCTCTGCTGCCGTTTTGGGATGCTCAGGAAAAATTTTATTTTCCATATACTCCCAATTGGCATGGCATTGCGGCTATCTATCAGGCAGCGAAGTTGATTGTAGATGAAGGATTGGATGCGGTGTTCAAGCGGCATGATCTGGTTGCTAAATACTGCCGGAAAGAACTGCAAGCAATGGGGCTGCGCTTATTCCCTGCTGAGAGCGCCAATCCCTCGCCAACCGTCACGGCCGTTTACCTGCCAGAAAAATTCAGTTGGGATGAGTTGGATCGTCGCTTTCGGGAAAGAGGGCTGGTAGTTGGCGGCTCGTATGGTCCGTTAGCTGGAAAAATATTTCGCCTAGGACACATGGGCAGTCAGGCAAAACTGGAGTTAGTTGAAAAAGCACTTGAGGTGATTAGAGAGGTGGTTACTTAGCCGTCATGCGAGTGCGCGTCGAATGGCTGAGCGAAGCTCTTCATATTCTGGTGTGCCCTGAAAACCCTTGGATGTGGGATATACCCGGCAACCCAGAAAAAAGTTTTGCTGGTCGCTTGGGAACAGGTCTTGCCCATTGATAAAAAATGAAGGCGATCCGGCGAACCGCCTGCGTTGGGCTTCTTGTTCGCTTTCAATTTTGACCAGATTAATTTGCTGGCTGATTCCCAACTCATCCATTACTTTTTGGAGTAGTTCCAATCCCTTATGCCAATTGGGACAATCCTCGAAGTAAAGAAGCTCAATTTTTGTCACAAAAACCTCCTTGGCTTTATGTGCGGAATTTAGAAAGGAATGATTTGAAGAATATTCCTCATCCCTGTGTTTTCAAGCCTAAGGTGGTGGCAATGATCATTTTTTGCATTTCGCTGGTTCCAGAGTATATCTTGGTACCTATGGCGTCGCGCAGGTGACGTTCAATTTCAAAATCCGTCGTGTAGCCATAACCGCCAAAAATTTGGATAGCATCCAGAAAAGTTTGAACAGCGGCTTCGCTGGTTACCAGTTTGGCAATAGAGGCTGCCATGGTTGGATCGCCGTGTTCCAAATCCCAGGCTGCTTTGTAAATCAGCAGGCGAGCCGATTCCAAACGAACCTGCATATCCACAATTTTGCCTGAAATTGCCTGATAAGAAGCAATTGGTTTTCCAAATTGAACCCGGTCATTAGCATAGCGGACACATTCCTCAATCTGGCGTTGCATTGCTCCTACAAAAGGGGCAAGGATGAGAGCACGTTCCCAAAACATAATGCGAGAAAAAATTCTCGACCCGCTGCTGGGGCTACCAATTACGTTGACGGCGGGAATGCGGGCATCCCGGAAGACCACATCGGCCATGGGGGAAGTTCTCGACCCCAATTTTTCCATGTGGGATTCGACAGAAACGCCGGGCGTGCCACCTTCAACGGCAAAACAGGTCACACCAGCAAAGCCGTATTTTTTATTGATGGTAGCAAAAGTTATAAAGAAATCCGCTACGGGCGCATTGGTGACAAAAGTCTTGCTTCCATTGAGGATGAAATCCTCGCCATCTTTTAGGGCTGTGGTGGACATGGACATTGCATCGGATCCGGCCGCAGGTTCAGAAATTGCATGAGCACCAACCCACTCTCCCGAGATTAATTTGGGGAGGTATTTGCATTTCAATTCTTCGCTGCCAAAGAGAAGCAACGGCATTTCAACAGCCCAAATGTGCGCACCAATTGAGAGAAAGATGCTGGTATCTTTACTTCCATATCCAAAGCCTTCAAGTACCCGTGCAACAGTTAGGGCGTCCAGTCCCAAACCGCCATATTTTTCTGGAATAATCATGCCCAACAGGCCTAGGTCAGCACAGGCTTGCCATTTTTCTCTGGAGAAGATCTGATTGCGATCTTCTTCGATCACGTTTTGGCTCATTTTTTTTTGGGCAAATTCTATTGCTTGGTGATAAAGATCATTCTGTTCCTGCGTCCATTCAAAATTCATATTCTGCCTCGTTTATCGAAAATATCCAAGTTTGATTGTACATCACCCTGCCATAAAAATCCTTTGATTTGTCTAATAATTTGGTAAAAAACGGAAATTGCATGTGTTACAATCCTTTTGGATACCTAATTGTGAAGGACATAGATGTTTGTAGGAGAAGAAAGGAATGAAAGTTGCGTTTCTGCACTATTCTGCTCCACCTGTGGTGGGCGGGGTAGAAAATGTGATGGCAAGTCAGGCTGAATGTTTATCGAATTTTGGTTATGATGTAGAAATCCTATGCGGTAGAGGAAGCCAGTGGAATCCGCGAATTAAGGTAAAAACATTTTCGCTATTAGATTCTCGTGATCAGCAAATTCTTGAATTAAAAAGATACTTTGATCGGGGACAGATCAGCGCGTCGTTCGAACAGAGTGTTGAGCAAATTTATTCCTGGCTAAAAGAGGTTCTGGCCGATAAACGATTGTTGATTGCTCATAATGTAGCCTCCCAGCATAAAAATTTAGCCTTGACAGCAGCGTTACACCGGTTGGTAACTAACCGTCCCATAAACCTGGATGTCATTTTGTGGCATCATGATTTTGCATGGACTGCCTCTCAATATGCTGACGAGTTATATCCTTCTTACCCCTGGGATTTATGTAAAAAGGCATGGGAGGATGTTACGCATGTAGTCGTATCTGAGGCTAGAAAACAGGAAATGGTGCAATTGACCGGCATTGATGAAGGAAAAGTGAGCGTGATTCCAGCGGGTATCAATCAAAAGAACCTGTTCGGCTTGACAGATGATTTGTACCAAATGCTTACTCAGCACCACTTTTTATCGGCTGAACCATTGATTCTGATGCCGATTCGAGTGACTCGCAGAAAGAATCTCGAAATGGCTCTTCAGATTACTGCTCATCTCAAACAAACCTTTCAAGATGTAAAGTTGGTTGTTACAGGGCCAACCGGCGCCCACAATCCGTCCAACGAGCAGTACTTGAAGGAGCTTTTGGAACTCAGAAGACACCTCGATTTAGAGAATCAGGCGATCTTCCTTGCTGAATTTTTTCCAAATGGAATTTCAGAAGAGTGGATTGGAGCTTTCTATCGGATTGCAGATGTACTGCTGTTGACCAGCAAGGAGGAGGGTTTTGGTATTCCGATACTTGAAGCCGGTTTGAACCGATTGCTTATTTTTTGCAGTGACATCGCTCCATTGCGTACGCTGGCTAATGGATATGCTACCCTCTTTTCGTTGAAACATTCTCCGGCGATTGTTGCTGATTTGATCATAAAAAAATTAAATGCCGATGCGCATTACTTGTTAAGGGCTAAGGTGAAAAGGGAATTTACGTGGGAGGCTATTTACACTCATAAGATTGCGCCATTGATCAGGGACGTTCTCCAAAAAAGTAATTGAGGTGAGGCAATGATTTCTCAAAGAATGTTTAGACCATTTAGACGTTTGCTAGTGCCTGTATTCAGCGAATCAATTCAAAAATCCATTATCCACTTTTGTAAACTGTTTAGCGAAACGACCATTACTTTTCTGAGCGTAGTTCAGGTTGAACCCTTGCTTTCTCTTTCGTCAGGAAATGCTAGAGCCAGAAAATTGCGAAAATGTCTCTATGATTTTATCCGTACCAATCATTTGGATGCTCAAATTGCTGTGAGTGTTGCCTACGATCCGTGGGATGGGATTAACTCTTATTTGCAAGATCATCGAACGGATTTAGTAATACTGGATTGGTTATCTCTTCCCAAGGATCAGCCCAATTTTGCGGAAGGAATCAAACGAATCAATGCTAATGTTGCCATTATTCGCGGGAACTTCACAAAGCATCACCCCAAAATTGGCATTCCGTTACGCGGCGGTCCTCATGCCCAGTTATCCCTTCGATTGGCCCTTGCAATGGAACGGTCAGAAATCAATGCGATTCATCTCTTTTTGCCTGAAACCAGTGCAGAAGTTGTTGAAGCGCCTTTGTTGGGTATTGCACGGATCTTGCCGAATTTGCCTGAAGTAAATTATCAACGAAAAGCATCTACTCAACCTTATGAAGATATTTTGGAACTTTCACAGAGGTCGGATATTACCATTTTGGGGATTGCCGAAGCTATTGCCCAGCAGCAGGAAAGTTTGGGGAGAGTAGCCGACCAATTGCTGGCAGACGGGGGAAGGGATGTGGTGGTGGTTAAATCCCAACAAGAAATTCCACGCCGGGAGGAGGATTGGAGAAAAGAAACCATTGGTTCCAAAGCCATTTCAATTTTGGTGGACAAATGGTTTGCCGAAAACACCTTTCATGCCAGCGAGTTTGATAATATTGCCAATCTGGTTCGTTTGAAAGAAGAACAAGGCTTAACCATCAGCCTGGGGTTGCCTGCCTTGAATGAAGAGGATACGGTGGGAAATGTGATCCAAACGATTCAGAAATCGCTTGTGGAGAAGTATCCTCTCCTGGATGAGATTGTACTAATGGATTCGAATTCTACAGACCGAACCAGAGAAATTGCTGCATCTTTGGGAATACCTGTTTATATTCACCAACAGGTATTACCTGAATACGGCGCCAGGGAAGGAAAAGGAGAGGCTTTGTGGAAGAGCCTGTATGTTACCCGCGGTGACATTGTTGTCTGGATCGATTCTGACATTGTCAATATTCATCCGCGTTTTGTTTATGGGGTGGTTGGGCCGTTATTACTCAATCAAAACATTCATTTTGTAAAAGGGTTTTATCAAAGACCGCTCAGAACTGGCAGACGGGTTCAATCAACGGGGGGTGGAAGGGTGACAGAGTTAACCGCCCGTCCCTTAATTAATTTGTTCTATCCTGAACTATCTGGAGTCATTCAACCCCTTTCGGGGGAATATGGGGGCAGGCGCAAAGTTTTGGAAAACCTGATCTTCTTCACCGGCTACGGCGTAGAAACCGGTCTGCTGATTGATGTCTTCGAAAAATATGGGTTATCCTCGATTGCCCAAGTGGATTTATTGGAACGAATCCATCACAATCAAAGTCTGACTGCTCTCAGCAAGATGTCCTTTGTGATTATGCAAGCCGTTTTGAAAAAATTGGAGGAACGTTTCAAGCAACCCTTGTTCGAAGACATTAACCGCTCTATGAAAATTGTCCAGTACGAAAGCGGTAATTACTATCTGGAAGTCAAGGAAATTATTGAGCAGGACCGTCCACCTATGATCACTTTGCCGGAATACCGGGAAAAATTTTACCCAGGTCAGTGTAATGAAAGGTAATCGTTTATGCCGAATGTTAGAACAGAACTATGGTTGGTAAGACACGGTCAAACGGATTGGAATGTTGAGGGACGCTATCAGGGACAAGCGGACATGCCTCTGAATGAAATCGGTATCAGACAAGCCTACGATTTGGCTGAAAAAATTAAGGGAGTGGATTTTGCTTCGGTTTATTCCAGTGATTTACAGCGAGCCTTATCTACTGCTGAAATTCTGGCAGGTGGGAAGGAAGTCAAGGTTGACCGCCGCTTGAGAGAAATTCATCAAGGAGAGTGGGAAGGGCAATTGTTCAGCGTAATTCGTCACCGGTATGCCGAATTTTTCGAGAACCGCAGGATGAATCCCCTTGAAAGTCGTCCGCCCGGTGGCGAAAGCCTGCAGGAAGTGGCCGATAGAGTGCGGGCTTGTATTGACGAGATTGCTGCCTGCCACCAGGGTGAGCGGGTGCTGATTGTTTCGCATGGGTTAGCCATTGCCACGCTCATTACTGCATCTCAGGGATTGCCACTTTTGAGCGCGTTTGACTTGATTCCAGATAATGCCGAACCGAAAATTATATTCTGGCCACCCGATTTGAATGGAAAAGACCAATGATAATGCCTTTGACAAAAAATACACAGGAAAGGTTAAGAAACCTATATCAGTTTATTTATCAGAAAAATGTGGATTGGGTTTGTTTTGAGCAAATTCTCAATAAGGCTGAGGAAATCCGTCAACGATTAGCAGAACAAAGTCAACCTTTACCACTGGATCAATCCGATGTGGTTTTGATAACCTATGCGGATCAATTCCGAAGGGGAGGCGAAAAACCGCTGAAAACATTACGGCAAGTAGCCCTGCGCTTGTTTTACCCAAGTATTTCATCTATTCACATCCTCCCATTCTTTCCGTTTACGTCGGATGATGGTTTTTCGGTTGCAGACTATTTGGCCGTTCATCCGGATTTTGGTGATTGGCAGGATATCCAGAGTCTTACTGTTAATTTTCGATTGATGTTTGATGCCGTGGTTAACCACACCTCAATCAGTCACCCATGGTTCCAAAGATTCCTGATGGGTGATCCTCAATACAAAAATTTTTATGTTATTGCAGATCCAAACGATGAACGACTGAAATGGGTTGTTCGACCAAGGGCTTTACCTTTGTTGACCGAATTTCAAACGAAAGAGGGGAAACTTCATGTTTGGACGACTTTCAGCGCCGACCAGGCGGATTTGAATTATGGAAACCCCTTGGTCTTTCAAAAAATGACCGAGATTATTTTGGAGTATGTTCAACGCGGAGCTCAATTTATACGCCTGGATGCAATCGCTTACCTATGGAAAGAGATCGGAACAACCTGTATCCACTTGCCGCAGACTCATGCTATTGTTCAATTTTGGCGCCTTTTGATTGATGAAGTTGCGCCATACGTCCGCATTATCACTGAAACGAACGTTCCTCATCTTGAAAACCTTTCTTATTTTGGTGATGGTACAAATGAGGCGCATCTTGTCTATAATTTTGCTCTGCCTCCCTTAACTCTCCATGCAATTCAAACCCAAAACACCCGCTATCTGAGTCTATGGGCAAGTGAACTTCGAACGCCGTCGGACGAAACAACCTTTTTTAATTTCCTTGCTTCGCATGACGGAATTGGAGTCAATCCCGTGCGGGGTATTTTGCCTGACTTGGAAATTGAAAATCTGGTTAATATCATCCCATCATTGGGTGGATTCGTGAGTTATAAAACCAATTCGGATGGAAGCCAATCCCCCTATGAACTAAATATCAATTATTTCGATGCGATGGGCGGTATGGAATGTTTAATAACCGAAGAGGAAATGATCCAGCGTTTTCTCACTGCCCATTCTGTTTTGCTCACATTACGGGGTTTACCTGCAATTTATGTGCATTCGCTAATCGGATCACGCGGTTGGAAAGAAGGGGTCAACTTGACAGGCGCAAACCGAACCATCAATCGTCAAAAACTATTGGCGGATGAAGTGATTCGAGAGATTGAAGATTCGACAAGCCGGCGCGCAAGAGTATGGAACGGCCTGAAACAGATGTTAAGTGCACGACGGAGAGAAGCGGCTTTTCATCCGCTTGCCGATCAACAAGTCGTTTTTGGGGATGAGCGGATTTTTAGCCTATTGCGCTTAGATTCGAAATTTGGGCGGGATGTGTTTTGTGTTCACAATTTCTCCAATGACAAGGTTGTGGTCAAGTTGCCAGACTCAACAAGCGCTTGGAGGGATTTGCTCTCCGTTAGCGAGGAAGAATTTAAGGAGGTTGTTTGGCTCTTACCTTACCAACACAAATGGATGATTAGAAGTAGAAGCACATCGTAGAAAGGAATTCTGAGAAAAATGAATCATTCAAAACTGAGAATTGGTTTTGTTTCAACCCGATTTGCCGGCACGGACGGCGTCAGCCTTGAAACTGAAAAATGGGCAAAAGTGTTTGAGCGAATGGGACATACCTGTTTCTATTTTGCGGGATTGTGTGATCGTCCCCCAGAGGTCAGTTATGTTGTACCAAACATGTTTTTTCACCATCCAGAGATGGAATCGCTTCATGAGGAAGCCTTCAATCAAACGATTCGGTCGCCGAAATTAACCCAACAAATTCAAGAGTACAAGGCTTTCTTCAAGGAGCATCTTCAAAAGTTTGTCAAACAATTTGAGATTGACTTATTGGTCGCCGAAAATGCCCTCTCTATTCCGGTGAACATTCCGCTAGGAATGGCTCTCTCAGAATTCATTGCCGAGTCCGGATTTCCGGTGATTGCTCATCATCATGATATGTACTGGGAACGCAAACGCTTCCTGGTGAATTGTGTCTGGGATTATCTGACGATGGCGTTCCCGCCAGCCTTCCCCAGCGTGAAGCATGTGGTCATTAATTCCGTTGCCGGTCAGCAGTTGAGTTTGAGAACAGGTGTATCCAGTCGGATTGTGCCGAATGTGATGGATTTTGAGACTCCGCCATCTCCAATGGATGAGTATGCCCAATCCTTGAGAGAGGATTTAGGCTTGGCGAAGGATGAAAAACTGATCTTGCAACCTACCCGTGTTGTCCAGCGGAAAGGAATCGAACATGCCATCGAGTTGGTTTCTCGATTGGAAATTCCCGCCCGCCTGGTCATCTCTCATGCGGCGGGAGATGAGGGTAGAGAATACGAACATCGGGTAAAGGATTACGCAAGGCGGATGGGGGTCAACACTTTGTTTGTTTCGGATATTATTCAAGAGAAACGCGGGCAAACTCCCGATGGACGCAAAATTTACACGCTTTATGATGTGTACCCTCATGCGGATTTGGTTACCTATCCTTCGGAAATTGAGGGGTTTGGCAATGCTTTTCTAGAAGCGATTTACTTTGGCCGTCCAATTGTGGTCAACCGCTATTCCATCTATGAAATTGATATTAAACCGAAAGGTTTTCAAGTGATTGAATTCGATGGTTTTATTACGGAGCAATCCATTCATCTCGCGCGACGCGCACTGCACGACGCGGAATTTATGGAGAAGATGTGCCGGATTAATTATCGAGTTGCGCGTAAACACTACTCCTTTTCGGTTTTGGAGATGCACCTGCGAGCCTTGTTGACCGAGATTTACGGTGTTAATCACTTGGGTTGAATCAC
>FWWM01011803.1_pt1 | contig 12417 bp, 8 predicted proteins | sample 2228351 | NCBI WGS metagenome assembly FWWM01 (sample SAMEA103939774, study PRJEB20133) | metagenome | reverse complement strand
CCGCGACCTCGACTACCGCTTCCCGGACTGTCCGGTCCCGGATGGCGAGACGCCGGACTCCTACCTCCGCAAGCTCTGCTATCGGGAGGCGGATCTCAAGTACGCTCGCATCACGCCCAAGGTCCGCGACCGCCTGGAGGAGGAGCTGGCGCTGGTGCAGCGCCACGGGCTCGCCGGCTTCTTCCTCATCCACCGCGAGATCCTCCAGCTCGCCTACCAGGTCGCCGAGGAGGTACGTGGGAGACCGCCTCACGGCCCGCCGGGTCGCGGCCGCGGGTCGTCCGTCGGCTCCCTCATCTGCTACCTCATCGGGCTGTCGCACATCGACCCCATTGCCAACCACCTGTTCCTGGGCCGCTTCCTCAACGAGGAGATGGCCTCGGTGCCCGACATCGACCTCGACTTCCCCCGCGACATCCGCGAGAAGCTGATCCTCCGCGTCTACGAGCACTTCGGCCAGGAGCACGTGGGGCTGGTGGCCACCTTCCCCACCTACCACATTCGCGGCGCCGTGCGGGCGGTGGGCAAGGCGCTGGGCCTGCCGCCCGCCGAGCTGGACCGGCTGGCCAAGGTGAGTGACGGCGGCTCCGCCAGGACCATCCGCGAGGAGATGTCCCGCCTCGCTCACTACCGGGACAAGCTCAACGCCCCTCTGTGGCGCCACCTGGCCGACCTGGTGGAGCAGATCGCGGGCTTCCCCCGCCACATCAGCCAGCACGTGGGCGGCATGGTTATATCGTCGAAGCCGCTGGTGGAGCTGGTGCCCCTGGAGCAGTCGGCCATGCCGGGCCGCGTCCTCATCCAGTGGGACAAGGACTCGGTGGACGACGCCCGCATGATCAAGATCGACTTCCTGGCCTTGGGGATGCTCTCGGCGGTGGACGAGACGCTTGACCTCATCGAGGAGCACCGAGGGAAGCGTGTCGACCTCTCCCGCATCGACTTCCAAGACCAGCGAGTGTACGACGCTATCAGCCGGGCCGACACGATGGGCGTCTTCCAGATCGAGTCGCGGGCCCAGATGCAGACGTTGCCGAGGGTGAGGCCGCGGTCGCTGGAGGACCTGACGGTGGAGGTGGCGATCATCCGGCCCGGGCCCATCGTGGGCGGCGCCGTCAATCCCTACATCCGCCGTCGCATGGGGCGGGAGCCGGTCACCTACGACCACCCGTCGCTGGAGCCAGTGCTGGCGGAGACGCTGGGAGTGGTGCTGTACCAGGAGCAGGTGCTGCAGGTGGCGATGGCCGTCGCCGGGTTCAGCGCCGGCCAGGCCGAGAGCCTGCGCCGGGCGATGAGCCGCAAGCGCTCGCGGGAGGCCATCGCCCGGCTCAAGCAGCAGTTCATCGAAGGCTGCCTGGGCAACGACGTCTCAAGGAAGACGGCTGAGGCCGTGTTCCAGAAGATCGCCGGTTTCGCCGAGTTCGGGTTCCCCAAGGCTCATGCCGCCGCCTTTGGCCTACTGGCCTACCAGACGGCCTGGCTCCGCACCTACTACCGGGCGGAGTCGCTCTGTGCCCTGTTCAACGCCCAGCCCATGGGCTTCTACGGCCCCCACGTCCTGGTCAACGACGGCAAGCGGCACGGCGTGGACGTCGTGCCGCCGGACATCAACCGCAGCGGCGCGAATTGCACGGTTGAGGGCAATGCCGTGCGCATCGGCCTGCGCTACGTGAAGGGCCTGAGCGAGACGACGACGCGAGAGGTGGAGGGGGAGCGCGTCCGCAACGGCCCCTTCCGCTCGCTGTTCGACTTTCTGGAGCGGACCCGCCTCAAGCGAGAGGCGGTCGAGAACCTGACCGCCTGCGGCACCCTCGACGGCTTCGGCCTCGAGAGGCGGGAGCTCCTGTGGCAGCTCGGCTTGCTCTACCGTTCCGAGGGCCGCAACGGCCACGACCGCCAGCTGGCCCTGCCTCTGCCCACTGAGCAGGACATGGTCGAGTTGAAGCCGATGACCGACTGGGACCGCATGGCAGCGGACTACACCGTGCTGGGCCTCTCACCCACCCACCACCCGATGGCGTTCCTGCGCTCGCAACTCCACGAGGGCGTCGTGCCCAGCCGGTTGCTGGTGTCGCTACCCGACGGCGCGCCAGTGGAGGTGGCCGGCCTCGTCGTCTGCCGCCAGCGGCCGGCTACCGCTAAGGGGTTCGTCTTCCTGGTGCTGGAGGACGAGTTCGGCCTCGTGAACGTGGTCGTGAAGCCAAACCAATACGAGCGGCAGCGGGCGCTCGTACGGGCGGAGGCGTTCGTCATCGTGCAGGGGGAGCTTCAGCGGCGGGACGGGACCGTGAACGTGATCGCGGATCGCTTCACGCCGCTGCGAGCGGACGGACCACTGCCGCCGGAGGCGCATAACTTCGGGTAGAGAAGCCATTAGGCCAGCTGTCCGCGTCAGCGCCGGTATTTCCCGCATCAATGCGTTCTTCAGCCGCAAGAGAGGCTTGCGCCGCCATGCTTTTGCCTGTTAGGTTAATGCGGGCCTAGCAGTTCGCAATGCTGCACCAGCATTCGCATTTGCTGTGCGAGCAAATTAACAACCCAATATAGAAAGGGGGTGCCTTCCCCGTGGCCACTCAAGGCGAGCCGCAAGTGGGGACCTGGGCAGTACGGTACGACCCCGTGGCCGGGCAAGTGTTCCGACATGGCCCCCGACGGGCAGATCGTCCTGTCACCCGAAGCCGCAGTCTGCATGGCGAACCACCTGGCGCTCAACGCTACGGTCGTTCAAGACATCCAGACCGCGATCCTGGCAGAAGGCTTCGTCTGTGACGAAGAAGAAGCGTCCTGAGGGACGCCTCTCCTGGTGGAGGAGGGGGGTCGTCGAATCCAATCCCCCTCCCCCTGCACCCAGTGTAGTGGGTGGCCGAAGTACGAACAATACCCTTGATGTCAGGAGGTGATGGACAGAATGAAATGGCACCGAGTGTCGTACCGGGCGAGCGAGGACCTCATCGTACCAGGCGTGTCCGGCTTGTACGCCGTCTACCTCGTGCAGGACCTCTTTGGCTTGCCCGTAAGCATCGAGCCAATCTACGTCGGGGCCACATCGAACCTGCGACGCCGGTTCCGGGAGCACTTGGCAGACGATGAGCCTAATGAGCTGCTGCGCGACGTGACGGATGAGCCGGGTGACGCGCTGTTCTGGTACGAGGTCTTGCCGCTCCACAGGGCACGACAGCTCGAGCCCGAACTAATTCGTGGCCTGCAGCCCCGAACCAACCGTCGCTACAAGGCGGCTCAACCCAGAGCAAGCTGAATCCCACCAGCAATGCCGAATTGGCTTGACCAACGGTCTCGATGGAAACAACGAAACCATACCAACAAAGGAGGAGTTAACAATGGCAGGTTTCGCAGTCATACCGGCAACGCGGGGACGCATGGGAAGCTGGGACTACTACGTCACGACCATGCCCCTCGCTCAAGTTGAAACCACTTTCAAGTTCGCAGAGGAGCTGGAAGAGCTGAAAAACCTCCCCAAGCAGCAGCGGCTCCAGCGCGACCTCGTAAAGGAGCGCATACGGAAGGAGCGCATCGACGAGTACCTGATCAAGCAGGAGGATCGGTTCTTCGGGGCGCTCCTAGTGGCGATCTATGGCGGGGACCTCACCTTCGAGCCCATTCTTGACCGGCTCGCTCCCAAGGACCCTGAGAGGGACAGGTGGCTGCTCAAGGCTGTGACTGGAACGGACTTCGGTCTCTTGTTCCTGGATGGGAACGAGCAGTTCTTCGTTCTCGACGGCCAGCACAGGCTCGCGGCCATCAAGGAGGCGATAAGGCAAAAGAACGATTTGGGCCAAGAGACGATCAGCGTGATCTTCATTAAACACGATCCTGAGAGGCCCGAGCGCTCCCGCCGGCTCTTTACAAATACCAACCGCTATGCGAAGGCACCCACGGCAGGCGAGATTTACCTCATGGATGAGGACGACGCCGTAGCGATCGTGGCCAGGGATCTGGTGTTCAGCCACACGCTGTTCACGCGGGGCTCCGGGGCGGACAGCGAACCGGGAGGGCGGGTGAACACCAAGAACACGTCGCTCCCTGAGCGCTCCCACTGGTTCACTACGATGAAGGCTGTCTACGACATGGTGGAGATCTTCCTGCGGGACGACATGGTGAAAGACAAGGTCACCAAGCAGTTCCGCCCGAGCTCCCAAGTCCTCGACGGCTACCAAAGGCGGATCACCCAGGTCTTCGATGCACTCAGCCGTATCGACGCTTGGAAGCGGATGATCGGTGGTGAGCACCCTGACACCTTCCGCGACAAGGGCCACCTGCTCTTCAAGCCTGTTGGCCAGGTCGCCCTCGCGATTGGTGTTCAGCTGGCCCTCAAGTCCGGCAGCGACCTGGACACTATCGTGGGCCGCCTGAACAAGGTGAACTGGGACATGACCAGAGAGCCTTGGGTCAACGTGGTCTACGACCCTGGCAATGAGCGGATGCTTACCGGCAAGGAGTCCCGGGAGCTGGCTGGCCGGATCCTTGGATACATGCTTGGTGCCACGGTGATCGATAATGTCGAGGTGCTGCGCGAGGAGTACGCCAAGTTTCAAGTCAAGTTCCCGGTGGAGCCGAGCCAGGAGACCTTCGGCAGCGACAACGGTGCGTACACCGCCGCTCTCAATGCCTACAAAAAGAGTCTGGACGATTACCCGAAGGAGTTGGCGAAGGTTAAGTTGCCGGCACCAGTGGCCTGAGCAGGTGACTCGCGAGAGGAGTGAGGACATCTAAGCCTTCACTCCTCTCGCGTGAGCTAATGGCGTTCATGATGGATCTTGAGCACTACCTTCAGAGCAAGCGCAGCGTCTCGGAGGGCACCTTCCCCGGCATCTTCCAGCTGCCTGAGCAAACCTCGGACAGCCTCATCTGCTGGCGCATCCAAGCCAAGAAGGATGAGTGGTCCCTCGCCCAGAGCATTACAGATCTCCAGAAAATCCGTAACGTTGAGGTTGCCCCGGCCTGTCTCGATATCGGAGACCCAAGCGCGCGATCGCCCCAGGGTCCGGCAAAGGCGGTCCTGCGTCCAGCCGCGGCCCTTGCGGGCCTGCTGGATTCGCTCACCGAGAGATCGTCGCCATTCCTCTGGATTTTGGTTAATCTCACCCTCCAGCCCGTTTGTGTCGAGTATATCCCGGGAGGTCAGAGGTGGGCCAGCTCCTGAGTAGCATTCGCGCCACGCAGGGAGTGTCCGGACGCGGACGTAATCGACTGGCCGACGGCGCTTGGCCTTGGGGTGATGGAGAACGCGACGTCTGGCCGGCGGATTCGCGGAGGGCCGTACCATTTTGAACGCCTCACAGAAGCCACGGATGCGGATCGGTACTGGCTGGCAGGAACTGGAGATACTGTCCGATCCCTTCGTGATCTTCACGCGAAGGGGATACGCGCCCGTCATCGAGGTAAAGGTGCTTAGGTCCGGCCTTCCTCAGGTGCTGTTTGTTTCCGCCGTCTCTTTATCTGAACAACTTGAGAGAATTAGAGAAGAACGGGGGTCTCTCGTCGGTGCCCGGGTACGAATACGAAAGCAGGACACGAGCCAGTTCGCGCCGTACGAGGTGGAGTCGATGTGATGGGCGCGGCAGCATGCGCGATCCGCCGCCAGAAGGCGACAGGAGGAAGAAGATGAACATCCCGCAGCTGTTCTGGGATCTGTACCAGGCCTCTACCGAAGCCGAGGTCGACGCCGTCCTCACGCGCTACCCGGAACTCGAAGCTCCGGGGAGCTGGCGCCCTTACGGGGGGAACGAGAGCAACTTCGGCGTGGTCGAGAATCAGCAAGCGTCGCCGATCCCGGCACTCGTCGAGAAGCTGATCAATTCTATCGACGCCATCCTCATGCGTCGCTGCCTTGAGGAGGGGATCAACCCCTGCTCGCCGGCAGCACCCCGCTCAGTGGAAGAGGCTATCGAGCGCTTCTTTCCGGACGCCCGCAATTGGGACCTTTCGGCTTTCCGCAAGGCACAGGCTGAGAACATTCAAGTGATCGCGGATGGACCCCGGGGTGAGACCTCGCTCGTCGTCTATGACGCCGGAGAAGGTCAGCGCCCCGAGGACTTCGAGAACACCTTTCTCTCGCTGCTTCGGGGCAACAAGAACGAAATCCACTTCGTTCAAGGCAAGTACAACATGGGCGGAGCAGGCGCGATCGCGTTCTGCGGGAGAAAGCGATACCAGCTGATCGCTTCGAAGCGCTACGACACCACCGGCGAGTTTGGCTTCACGTTGGTTCGTCGTCATCCGCTGTCACCCGAGGAACACGCCACCAAGAAGAACACGTGGTACGAATACTTCGTCGTCAACGGCCGCATTCCTTCATTTCCCATCACAGAGATCGATCTCGGCCTCCACAACCGCAAGTTCTCGACCGGCACGGTCATCAAGCTATACTCCTATGATCTCCCGGCTGGGGCTCGGTCGGTCATCTCGCGCGATCTGAACCAGAGCATCAACGAGTACCTCTTCAGCCCGGCCCTGCCGCTATATACGATCGACAAACCGGAGCGGTACCCTGACGACATCAACCTTCAGCGCGAACTCTACGGCTTGAAGCGCAGGCTCGAAGAAGACGGCAGCCGGTATATCGCTGAGTTCTTCTCAGACGAACTTAGTGACGCAGAGACGGGTCGAATCAAGATCACGTCGTACGTGTTCAAGCCAAAGATCGAGGGGAGGAGCCCGAAGGAGAGCAAGGAGAGTATCCAGCGCGAGTTCTTCAAGAACAACATGGCCGTGGTCTTTTCCGTGCACGGCCAGGTTCACGGTCACTACACGTCTGAGTTCATTACGCGTACTCTCAAGTTTCCCCTGCTCAAGGACTACCTTCTCATCCATGTCGACTGCACAGATGTAAAGGTTGAGTTCCTCAATGAGCTTTTCATGGCAAGTCGCGATCGGTTGAAGGAGGGAGAGGAGTCGCGCGCGCTTCGCCGTAAGCTAGCAGACGTTCTCCTCAATGGACGCCTCAAGCGCATCTACGACGAACGGAAGAGCTCGATCACCGTGGAGGGGCGCGACGCAGCCGACCTCCTCAAGGGCTTCGCGAGAAACCTTCCGCTCCAGAGCGAGTTGGTTCGCCTGCTGGGTCAAACCTTCAAGTTGGAGAACCGGAGGGACGGCTCTGCTCCGGATAGCCCGAAGAAACACAAGAAGTCAAGAAAGAAGCCGACACGCGAGGAACCGGTGTTTCTTCCTCAGCGCTTCCCGTCGTATTTCAAGATTCAGGTGAAACAAAACGGCGGCATACCGGTCGTCCAGGTCCCACGGGGGGCCCAGCGCACCATAAAGTTCTCGACAGACGTCGAAGATGAGTACTTCGACCGCGTGAGCGAACCAGGTGAGCTGCGGATCGCCGTCCTGGATATCGAGCCGAATACAGACACGGGCGGCACCGCCCCCGGCCTTCCGCGCCGGCCGCTCACGCCGCTCAACGTTGTCAAGTCCAGTCCCGACCGAGGCACGATCCGCGTGACCGTCAACCCAACAGAGGATGTCGGCGTCGGCGCCGCGATCAAGATGAGGGCCGAGCTAACCGCGCCAGAGGGTAGCTTCGAGGAGTTCTTCCTGATCAAGATTACAGACCCGGAGAAGAAGCAAGCCAGGAAGGATGACGGCAAAGACGAGCCGGAGGACACGCTCGGCCTGCCTAAGCTCGTCCTCGTCTCCAGGGACGGCGAGAAGGGCGACATGAGCTGGGGGCAGCTTGAAGAGCAAGGGATCGACATCAACCACGATGTCGTCATGCACCCGCTTGTTGAAGGCGATATCCTGAGCACCATTTACATCAACATGGATGCAACGGTCTTCCTCAACCACCGTTCAAAGCTCGCCACGGAGGAAGCCATTTCGATCGCGGAGCGTCGGTACATATCGGCTGTATACTTCCACACACTCTTCCTCTACATGATCACCCGGAACCGGAAGTACGAAATCGTGCGGAGGATCGATGGACAGGATACCAACGAGGAAGTCGACCTCACCGAGTACTTGAGAGACCTCTTCCAGAGCTACTATGCCGAGTTCCTGCTCAATTTCGAGGTGCAGCAGCTTGTGGCAGCTCTGGAATAAATGAGAGGGTGGCCCTGGGGACGTTTCCGCGTAGAGTGCGTAGGCTTCACTCTTGCCCTAAGCAGTAGGTAGGAGGCGGAAGAGAATGGCACTTGTAGCATTCATCGAAGGCGTTGTTCGGAGGACCCTGACCGACCCATCGTCAGGTAAGGAGCGAGACTACTACTTCGGAAGTGTCGAGTCCGACAGGATCAGGGCACTCACCTTTGTCCCGGTACTTGAGGAGAGCCCGCGGACGTATCTCAACGAACGAACAGAGGCCGGCTACCAACGGTACGCATCCCCCACGCGGATGAACCTTTTCGCCGACTATCTCCGTAACAACCCGCTCAGTGTTGTGCCGCCGGTTGTCCTAAGCGGACGCGGTCGATGGGAATTCGAGGGGGACTCTGTAGGACGACTCATTGTGCAGGATGCTGCTGCCATCATCGACGGCCAACACCGCGTAGGCGGGTATGTGCGGCTCTACGAGCAGAGCGGGCAGGTAAGGCCTGTCGACTTCATCCTCCTACCCAGCCTCAGCCTCGAGGAAGAGAAACAGGAGTTCGTCACAATCAACAACACCCAAGTAGGGGTGACGAAAGCACTGACCGCCTACCTCCAGGCGAGCGACGACGCGCAGGTGGCCTGGGAACTCAATCTCCGGGATGACTCACCGTTCTGCGGCAAGATCACCCGACAAAAGATGCAGCGCCAGCACCTATTCGCACTCCACAGCGTGGCGAAAAATGTGGGTCGTACGTTTAGCCATGGTGCCCTTGTCGATCTGAGCGTCGACGCAAAAGTCGACATGATGATCCGATATTGGACTATGATTGCCGACTACCATCCCACCGAGTGGGCTGATATCGAGAAGTCCAGTCGAGGGGAGTTTGAATTTAAGCTTCTTGAGCTCACTGGATTCATTGCGTGGTCGTGGGCCGCAGAAGACATCCTGGGGCCGGCATTCGATCCAGAGCGCCAGGCCATGAACTGGGACCTTGTCGAGGCGAAAATTCGTCGGCTAGGTGAGAGCCGGTGCGTGGATTGGGCAAAAGACGGGAAGTTCCAGGGGCTCACCGGTGAGGTGGGAGGGAAGAAGATTCACAGCGAGATCCAGTGGTGTCTTCAGGCCGCGAGTTCGGAGTAAGCGCTTGTGCGTTGGCCGGCGGCCGAGATGCTACAGATGGCAGATTAGGCAGCCCTGCTCGTCGCTCTCCTCATCGAGTGTGTCCTCAAAGAGCTGAATGAGAGTCCTGTTTGGCGCCGTCTTCCTTTGGCGACGGAGGGTCTCTCGGTACTTCCTTAGTATCTCCGCCTCCCGGTCGCTAAGTTCGTCAAGTGATTCACCCTGGACCCAGGTGTACCGCTCGCCAGTCGCAGGGTTTGTCTTCTCATAAGACTTGGCGAGCTCAAACAGCTTTGGATGGCGCCTCTTCAAACCGACCCACTCCGCTTTTCGCTGAAAGAAGCAAAAGTAACAGCCCGAACGCGTCCGCCACTCATAGTAACTCGGAAGGCCGAGGCCGCTCTCTTCAAGGATGCGGTATACATCTGCCTTCGTAATCCCCGCTTCCTTAAAGGGGTAGACCGGAATGAGATTCGGCTTGTGAGAGATGTATCCGATACGGTCCTCATCGGCCCGGATGGCGATGTAGGAGTAGGCCAGGTCGTCGCCCACGTACCGCTCGAACGGCTTGAGCTTCAGGTTCTTGGTGCACCAGCGCATCTGAGGAGACGGCAAGAAGCCTGAAAACACCTGGAGCCAGTGATCAAAGCTGTAGTCTGAGTTGAGCCGCACAATCGGCGTACCGAGGTACGCCTCGACCTTATTGAGGTACTCGTAGGTCTCAGGCAGTTCCTTCCCCGTATCACAGAATATGTACTCCATGTCGGGCACTCGACCTCGCATATAGATCGCGAGCGCGGTGCTGTCCTTTCCTCCGGACAACGACAGAATGTGGCGCGGGCCCTTGCCGCTCATCGCTGGGGTTCTCCCCAGAGTCTTGTGACGAGCTCAATGAGGACCTGGCGACGCTCATTCTCGGCGAGCCCTGCCACGATTTTGCCGAGCGTGGCCTCACCAACGGCAAGCGATTCTTGCACGTTTGATGGCAATTCGGACTCAAGAAGCACATCATCGATGAGCGTGCCCCCTGGAGTCGCCAGCGTCAGCCACTTCGCCTGCACTCCGGGCCTCAGGCCTGCCTGCGACCGAAGCGCTTGAGCCTTCTGCGTTTGCCGTATTCGGTGAACGATGATAGCCAGCTGCTCATCGAACTCCCTAAGCGTCTGATCACTCCAAAACCGAGGGGGCTGCCCCACTACTGCCGCGGCAAGAGACTCGACCCATGCCATGTGGTCTCCAGTGATGTTCGCTGCACGGAGAAGAAAGGCTTTGACGCCGGCATCGGTAACTTCTTCCGCTAGCGTTTCGCCAAGACGTGCAAGCTCCGCTTGAACAGCCTCAATGCGTGGCGTCGTGCCCAGGAGGATCGCGACTCTTCCAACGACGGTCGAGAGAAGTGTGCTATAGGCCTTCGAAAGCTCTCGGGCGACTCTTCCGAATCGACGGCAGTAAGTATCTGTCGAGCCGGCGTCCAGAAGGTCCGGGAGCGATAGCGATTCTGGAAGCTGCTTGAAGACCAACTCCACAGGGTCGGTCGCGCGGGAGAGGATGCGCCTAAATTCTTTGGCTCTGGGTGAGACGGTACCTGTGCGCTTGGTGTAGTCAGGCAGCGCGCGATACCAACTGAACAGCCGTTGCAGGAAATCATTGACTCCCCGAACCGGCCCGCACGCACTTGTCGGTGCCGGCAGAGTTTCTGAGAGCCTAATAAGTGCGGCTGGAAGCGGCGTTCCGGCTACACACCTAACCTCGAAATCTTCTGGCGCTCGAAGGAAGCGGTCGTACAATTCCGGTGACCAGGTCGGCACGTAAGTTCCCCGTTCGTAGAGACAGCATTCGGCTCGCCGTTCAATCAAGGCGCCCCAAATGAACAGCGGCGCAAGCCCTGCGCGAATTCCGAAGGGCGGCCTTGCAAGCTCGCTCCATAAAGAGGAGAGTGGGCGGCGTTCTCGCACGGTTGAGTTCAAGAAGCGCTGGACAGCGTTCCAGGTCGGTCTCAATCGGTAGGCTCGACGTGGGGGAAGAAGCCGAAACTCCTGGCCATCCAACCTGTGCCAGCCGGTCCTTTCAAACACCGCATGAAAGATCGTCACCTCAGGCCCGTTTCCCTTGAAGCCCAAGTGCTCTTCATGCTGATTCTCGAGGAGCCCCGCAATGATCTTCTTCACCGCGACGACGCTTGCCGACGAAAGCTGCCGGCGGTTGATCAGCTCGTTGCTGATGACCGGGCTCTTCGAAAACAGCGCGGCGCATATATTCGAGATGAGGGATTGGACATCACGTTCTGTGGAAAGGAGAAGCTCCTTCCCCCGCCAGAACCAGCGGGTGAACCCCGATGTCGGATCGAGAAGCCGCTCCACGTGCTTGTGAAGAAGAGCCGACACGTGCTTCAGGTGCAGCTCAGCCTCCTGTGCGGCGATCGGGTCGCCTTTCACCTCTTCCTCGGAGCAAAGGTCTTGAAGCGCCCGAACTTGGACCGCAAGCTCACGCACCGTGAGAGGCTCTTGTGGAATCACAACGACCCGATCCCAAGCCCGGCACTTGCGAGCTACCCGCTCCGCAAGCGCGATTTCGTCATTGCTCGAACAGATGAGATATTCTATGGTCAGGTCCGCCTTCTCGTTCACGGCCTTCCAGTCACGCTCGCCCGGCACATCAGGCTGAAATCGTGTCGCCTCGACGAACGTTCGCGCCGCCACCCGGACAGTTCCGCTCTCGAACGAGTGTCGACGGGCGATGAGCGGAGGAAGATCAAGATGCTGATTGAGGAACTCACCCGTATCAAGCTCTGATGCCCGCCAACGATCGGCCAAGTCAGCCAAGGCCTCTGTGACGTCAAGGTCCGAACCGGGAAGGAGGCGGAATTCACCAGCGTACCGACGGGCCACGAGCACGCGCTGCGCCACAAGGTACTTGAGCGCGGCCCGATATCTGTCCCACTCGTCGTCGTCCCGGATGTTCAGTGCCGCAGCAATGACTCCCTCAGTCGGCCTCAGCTCCACGGTATCGAGGAGCTCAAGGATGCCTACGACCTTGATGATTCTTGTGGCGAGCGGGTCCTTATCGCCTGACTGTTCAAGCGCGAAACTAAGTTGCGCCAACTTCCGACGGAAACGGAGTGGGACGAACGACGTCGCGTGATTGAGAAGAAAGTATTCGCATAGCCAATCAAGCCCAACCAGGGAGAGATCGCCGTTGCTCTGGCGTCGCCGGACGAAGCTATGGAGGCTATGTGGCTCATCAGA
>FWWM01014398.1_pt1 | contig 12419 bp, 20 predicted proteins | sample 2228351 | NCBI WGS metagenome assembly FWWM01 (sample SAMEA103939774, study PRJEB20133) | metagenome | reverse complement strand
TGTTGCGGTGCAGACCGTAACGCTCCTGGATCTGGTGTGCTGTAAGGAGAAGTGGGTCCATCCAAAAGGCAATATAGCTTATTGTGCGTTATTTTTCAACTGTTTGCACCTCCTTTGCGATTGCCAGCCCAGGTCCGGGTCCACGGGAAGGGAGGCCACCACGTAGGCCCGGCCCCGCCCCAGCCTAGCCAGAATCTGGTCCCCGGGAAGCTCGTTAAGGCGGTAGGCGGGAACCCGCACCCCCTTCAGGGCTTCCAGGTCCTCCTCCAGGAGGAAGACGGACTGGGGACCTTCCCGCAGAAGGGCCTCGGGACGCCAGGACTCGGGCCAGCGCTCCGGGGGCACCAGGCGGGGGGCGATCTCCTCCTCCTTCTCACGCCGCCAGTCCGCGAACTCCTCCCGGCCCCAGAGGGCGAGCAGGGCGCTCGGGGAGGGGCTTGCCTGCCAGGTGTCCCGGAGAAGGGCGTACTGGGCTTCAGGGCGGCGTCGGGGGAAGGGTTCGGGCCAGAGGGGCTCCGCCTCCCCTTCCGCCAGGGCGTGGAGGAGGGCGGAGAGGCCCGGGTTTTTGAGCCGGTTGCGGGCGGAGGCCGCTTCCAGCAGGGCGGATTCCGTGCCGATCAAGAGGTCGCTTGCCAGGAAGGCTTCCTCCCGGGCGAGGAGGACGTCCAGCCGGAGGCTCCCGTGGAAGAGCATGGCCCGCCCCTCGGGGGTGCGGCGGAAGAGGGGGGGATCCCCTTCCGGGACCCCGGGAAGGGAATCGTAGACCACCTGGGCCTCTTCCATCGATGGGAGGATCCAGGTGGTGCGGCGGGAGGGCGCGGCCTCCCGGGTGAGGGGAAGGAGGATGGGAACGCCTTCCCCGAAAAGGGCAACCCCGGCGGGAAGGGACGGGGGAAGGGGAAGGTCGGGAAGGAGACCGGCTAGAACCCGCGGGGAAGCGAAGGGAGCCACCAGCACCGTGGGGAGGTTCAGGGCCCTGCGCCAGGCCAGGTAGACGCGGAGGGCCGCGTACAGGCGCGGGCTGTCCAGGGGCACCGGCAGGACCACTGCCTTGAGGGCGAAGGCCAGGAGGCGCAGGGGAGCGTCGGCCACCCCGGTCACCCCGCGCAGGACCACATCCACGGGGGAAGCGGTGAAGGGGGCGAGAAGCTCAGGAACCCGGGAAGCGCCTCCGTTGGAGAAGGAGCCGGGAAGGCCTCCGGGCCTGGCCTCCATGCCTTCCCAGCGCGTGAGGAGAACCTGGTGGGCCCTGACGGCCCCCAGGCGGGTGAGGGTGGCGAGGTGGACCCCGTGGAGCTTCCCTTGGTGGACCGCGGCTTCCGCCAGCCTCAGGGCCTCCCGGTAGGCCTGGTGGAAGGGAAGCCCCTGGACCACGGCCAGATGCCAGCCGTGGGGCACCGGGGGTTTGGGGGCGGGCAGGCTGGAAGGCTCGGGCAGGGAGAACCCAGCCCGCCGGAGGTGCAGGGCTCCCGCCAGCAGGGCGAGGAGGGGGCGGCGGTCCAGGAGGAAGCGGGCATCCGCCGGGGCGCTTGGAGGCAGGCGCTTCCGCCACACCTCGAGGGAGGCGGGCGAGGGAGCGGGAAGAAGGCGAAGGGCTTGCAGGCTCAGGGTTCCCCCGGGAAGAAGGGCCCGCACCAGGTGGGCGGCCTCCAGGGGGGACAGGCGGGTTTCCTCGAGGGCTTGAAGGAGGGCCGGGGCGTCGGCTTGCCCCGGGGGGAAGTCCAGGAGGACGCGGATCAGGGGAAGGTCAGGCAGGAGCATGTTCCACCTCGTACACCGCCACCCGGGCCCACTCCCCCTCGGGGTCCTGAGGGGTTTGCCCGTGGAGGAACCAGGCGGCCAGGGTCCGCCGGATGCTGTAGCGGGCCTTGGCAAACTCAGGATGGTAATCGTACACCTCGAGGACCCCCCCCTCCTCCTCCGGATACTCCTTAGCCTCGGTCACCTCGTCCAGGCTCACATGCAGGGCCCAGGCGATTTGCAGGCGGATCTCATCCACCAGGTGCCGGGCCCGGAGCAGGGCTTCCTCCTCCGTGGAGTAGACGTCCGCCCGGTGCTCGGTCCGGGTCTCCAGGACCACGGCGTAGGCGGGCGGGTTTGGCTTCATGCCTTCCTGGGGTCTGGGCCGAAGCGGTTCTCCCCCGGGGTGCTGGGAATTAGGGTGAAGACGAAGAAGGCGAGGGAGCCCAGAATGGGAATGAGGACAACGAGGAACCGCCAGCCGGAGAGGTTGATGTCGTGGAGCCTGCGGATGGAAGCGGCCAGGCTGGGGATGATGGCGGCCAGGGAGAAGACCACCACGAGAAGAAGGAAGAGAAGGGACCCGCCGGAGGGCTCGCCGCCGTCCAGCATGGAAGGAGAGGCCAAAACGGCGGCGAGGTAGAGGAGCATCCCGATGAGGGAGTTGCCCAGGTGGAAAAGCCAGTATTCCCGCTGGGGAGCCCGGCCCGCAAACACCGCGTACTTCCGCCAGGGAAGCAGGTACCAGTGGAGCAAGTCTTTGGCTTCCATCTTGCCATCAGTATACGGGTGGGCTAGAGCCTCTCCCTCACCCAGACCTCGAGGCGGTGCTCCGGCTTCTCGGCCACCAAAAGCAACTCCTTCAGGGCGAAGCGCCCTTCCTCAGCCCGCACCCTCTCCCCTGCCGGGCGGGGGCTCGCCGGGCTTGGAGGGAAGGAGTACCCCGCCTGGGAAAGGGTTTCCCGAAGGGTTTCAAGAAGCCGCTCGCGGCTGGTTGCCGCGGGGTAGGTGTGGATCCGGGTTTCGCCGCGGTTCTCGTGGATGACGACAAGCTCGAGAGTTGACATGGCTGCTCCTGCAAGGTTCAGGACAGACGGGCCAGGGCTTCCAGGTGGGCGATCTTCCTCTCCACCTCCTCCAGGAGGCGGAGGAGCCTGCGGTAGCGGCTGAGCTTGGCCTTGAAGACCCCGGCCCGCACGAAGCCTTCCGGGGGCTGCCAGCCCTTGCCCAGGTACTTCCAGCGCCACTTCCCGTCCTTCTTGACCCGGAGGTAGGGGTAGGGGCCGTGGGGGCAGCGCTGGCATTTCTTGCCGCAGGGCACCTTGCGCCAGGCCACGGGGGCCGGGGCCAGGGCTTCCAGCTCCTTGCGGAGGCGTTGCAGGTCGATCTGGAGGGAGGAGCGCTCGACCTGGAGGGAGATGTAGAGGTTGGTGATGGATTGGGCAAGGGATTGGGGATCCGGCATGGGCGTTCCTAGATACAAACCTATAGCTTAGCCTGGCATGGCGTCAAGACGCGGCCACCCCGCCCGGCCAGACCTCTCCCCCGCTCCGCGGGTCCAAGGTCGGCTTTCTCAGCCTGGCGGATGAGGGCCTTGACGATGGCCGGATCCAGCTCGAGGATGTGCCCACGGTATAGCACGGTTACGGTATCCATCCCGAACCTCCTTTCGCTTCTTCAAGCCTCTGGCGGCCTTGAATCACCCTGTGCGCTTCCAAACCGCGCGGCTGGTGAGAAGCTCCACCATGCTCCGGTTGTCGTGGGTGTCCCACCACTCCCGAAGCTGGTTGGGGCTCACCAGGGCAAGGCCTTCAAGCTCAGACCAATCCTCCCCGTTGGCGAAGCCCACCAGGGACTTCTTCAACGGCTTCCTGCCTTTGAGTAGGGGTTCAAGCTCCTGGTCGTCCACCTGGTACACGCGGTTGTCGATGAGGATTACAGCTATGGTTGGTCCTCCTTTTGTTCAAGCTCTGTGCTAATCCGAGCACAGGGGGCAAACCTCTGCTCCCGGGGGTGGAAGGCCCGCAAGGGCCAGGGAGAGGGCGGAAACCGGGACCGCCCTGGGGTTTGGTTTCCCCAGCGCCCGGGCTGGGGGAAAGGAGGAAATATGAGGAGGACAGTCGAGATTGTCCTCCTGGGATGGATCCCAGGAGGACTTTTGCTCCTGGCCCTGGCCGGGCGGCTTTTGGCCCGGCCATGTGACCCTAGGCCTCTGGCCTGGGGGGCCCTCTGCGGGCTAAATACCGCAGAGGGACTTTGGGCGTCCTGGCTGCTTGTGGCGGCGGTACCCGCCGCCACCCTCTGGGCGGTTGGAGAAATCCGCCGCCTAGAACTGAAGGAAAAGTAGCCCCCCTACCCCCGCCCCCACCGGGGCGGGGTTTTCTGTTTTCCCCCTGCTACCTCCTTTCCCGCCTGTACTCCCACGGGGGGACGAACTCCCCCTGCCAGATGCCCCGCCGGTTCCGCCTGGCCTCCTCCTGGGCGGTCAGGTAGGCCCCGCCCGAGTAGCGGGTGTAGTCCAGGGCCCAGCCCTGGGCCACCAACCAGCGGTTCAGCTCGGTCTCCCCCACCCAGCACACCGCCACCATGCGCCCGTGGCGGTCGGTGTCCCTCCGCTCGCACCGCACCGTGCGTTGGCCGATGAAGTCTGCCAGGGCGAAGGCTGCCCTTCTGCCGCAGGACCACAGGCGGCCTTGCAGGTGGCACTGCTGGTCCCCTTCCGGGGCGTCGATTCCCCAGAGGCGGATGCGGACGCCCTGGATCTCCAGGGTATCCCCATCCACCACGCTAGCCCGGCCCATGAGGAAGCCCTGGGCTAGGGCCAGCATGGAAAGGACAAGGAGGGGCACCAAGACCCAGTGGAGTTCCCGAAGAATGGATGGGGAGGGCATAAATCAGAGTTTCAAGATCTCCTGGGCCAGCAGGCACCGCTCCAGGTACTCCGGGGTGGGGTTTGCCAGGATGTCCGGGCGCTGCTTGAGGAAATCGAGGAGGGCCGCAACCTTCTCCCCCCAGGTGCGGTTCCAGGATTCCAGCACCTCCCTTCTCACCAGTTTCGCGAGGGGTTTCCGCAAGGAAGGGTCGTGGATTACTTGAAGCAGGAAGCGCTCCTCCCCGGTGTTGGGCTCGTGATCCACAGAGAGGGAGGTGGAGGGGTCCCGGAGGGCCTGGTACACGGCGTGGAAGAAGGCCGCCTGCTTCTCCACCTTCTCCTTGGCCTCGAGGTCCCCGCGAACGAAGGCCCTCAGCAGGCTGGAGGGAAGGAAGACAAGCACCCTGCGCAGGTGCTGGAGCAGGGTGTCGGGCCGGGGGTTCTGGGTGTTGGGGATGTGGAGGGCCAGGGGGAAGCGGGAAGAGGGGACGAGGACCAGGGCGCTGATGTAGTCGATGAGCCGCACCACGTGGAAGAACCCCTCCCGGTAGGCTCCGTCCAGAGCGTAGTAGATGGAGCTCTGGTGGCCCAGCATGGTTTGCTCGGTGATGAAAATGGGCCGGGAGCCGGGGAGGAGGGCCCATTCGCCGTGCATGGGGCTCGCCCCCCTTGGGCTCAATCCGCTGGAGGACGGGATGGTGGAGCCTGGGCGGCGGGAGGGCTCCAAGCTCCTCGGCCAGGCGGTGGACCTGGGCGATGGCCTCGGGGTTTTCCGTTTCCTCAGCGGCCAGTTCCTCAGCGGCCAGGCTGAGGAGGGTACTGAGGAAGAATCCCTCCTTGGGTGGCCGGAGGGCACCCACGCGGGTGGACCTGGCCCTAAGGCGCACCCTACCCCCCTGGGCCCAGATCCAGCTCACCTCCAGGAGGGAGGTTTCCGCCCGGTACTGGTAGGACAGGCCTACCTCGCCCCCGTGCTCCCGGTAGGAGCCCCAGGGGTGGTCCAGGATCGTCCGGGCCGCGCGGCGGGCGGCATTCCTGCCCAGGGTGCGGGCCCTGTAGCCTTTCTGGGTGCGCAGGAGGAGGTCCTCGAGATGGCTCGCTATGGCCTCCTGGGTTCGTTCCAATGTCAATGTGACGGTATCTTGGGACATGGTTTCCTCCATGGGGGCAAGAATGCTTCAGTCCCACACGGGTGCGGCTCTACAGGTCTTCCTCCACCTCCACCTCGTACACCTCCATGTCCTCGCCACCCCGAACAGTCCACCCTCCATGGAAGAGGAAGATGCGCCCCCTTCTGCCCTCCAGCTCCACCTCCTCCCCGGAGTCGAACTGCGGGGGCCAGTCTACGGGGTAAGGGATCGACTCCCCCAGGACGTCGTCGATGATGTCGGCGGCGTCCTCGTAAGCCCACCACTCGCCCCCGTAGAGCCTGGGATCGGGGTCGGGCTCCGCCAGCATCTCCTGGATGAGGAGGGCGTTCTCCTCCCGGTCCAGGGTCAGGCCCGCGAAGTGGCAGAACATGGGAAGGGCCAGCATGGCGTGCATCTCCCCTTCGGATTGGTAGAAGGTGACGGGGGCGTTGGGGTACCGGTTGGCGAAGTGATCCCGAATGGCCTGGTCCAGCTTCCGGTAGGCTTCCTCCAGTATCGGGCTCATGGCTTCCTCCTTGCGTCCACTTCCCGCATGGCGTCCTCGAGGGCCAGGATGGGGTCCAGGTAGGGCCCCAGGTACTCCTCCGGGTAGGGAGGGATGTGGAGTTCGGCCAGGTACAGCTCCCCCCGAACCCAAGCCGAGTACCACCTGAGGACTTCCCGCAGCTCTTCCAGGGCCTTCTCCCGGCCCACTTCCTCCATCGCCCGGCGGTTCGCCAGGAAGCAGCCCACGGGCTCGCCGTCGGTGTGGAGGCGGAAGCCCCGGTCGTAGCGCTCCACGAAGAAGACCAGGGTGTTGGGGTCCCCCTCCGCGTCCGCCAGGGCTTCGCCCAGGGAGCCGTAGGGGCCCTCGTTCAGCTCGGGGATGGAGAGGTTCGCCCAGTCGGGGAGGAACTTTTCCTTGTCCGCGCCCTCGTAGGGGAAAACCCGGATGCGGGCTCCCCGGTACTCTCCTTCCCAGGTGTAGGTGAGGCTCGGGGCCTGGGCCGTAAGCTCCTTAAGCTCGTTAGGGTTCTCCAGGTTCACCATGGCACATCCTCCTTCGGCTACCAGCGGCCTTCAGTCCGGGAGGACCAGGCTGTGCCAGCCCTCCTCGAGGGTGCTGAGCAGGTTGCCCAGGGCGCTCAGGGCCACGATGGCCTCCGCCGGGAGGTGCGGGTTCTCGGCCATCTCCCGGGCCCGGGCGGCCAGGAGCATGGCCCGGTGGAGGAGGTCCGCCGGTGAGGGTTCGGCTAATCCCTCCCGGTACTCGCGAACCCAGCGGAAGGCCGCCAGCGGGTCCACCCCGGCCTTCAGGGCAAACTCCAACCAATCCATACCGCTTTCCTTCCACTCCTTCAGGAACCGCTCTTTGGCGCGGTTGGTCTTTTCCTCGAGCATCTTACCTCCAGAAACCGGGCCAGATCGCGGTAGAGCCCGAAGCGCTCCGAGGCCCAGGTGTGGTAGCCCTCGAGGTTTCCTTCCACCTCCGCCTCCCACACCTCCACCACCCGGATGAGGTCCTCAAAGCCCTCGGGGGCTCCGGCGATCCCCCGCCATAGAGGGGTGAGGAGGCGGTAGGAGGCCTCCGGGTAGAAGCCCCCTTCATCCCCGAGAAGCCCCAGGCGGGGGTCCAGGTCCACCACGCCCTCCTCGGGGAAGTAGCCGGTACGCTCGCTGTACATGGCGAGGCGCGCGGGATGCCTCCACACCCGCAGGGCCGCGGCCATGGCCTCCCCCCTGCTCCAGAAGACAAGGCCCAGGAAGGGTTCGGCCCAGAGGGCCCGCTGGAAAAGGGCCGGGGCTGGTCGTAGATGGCCTGGAGGTCCTCGGCGGTGGGGTAGCGGTAGCCTTCCGGGGTTAGCACCCGGGCCAGGGCGTGGCGTTCGGCGACAAGAAAGGCCCTCCGCACAGCCTGTTCGGCCACAGGCGGCCTATAGCTCCGAGTGGCCGTGTGGAAGCGCCGGGCCACCTCCCGCAGGGCTTCCAGGACCTCCACCACGGCCTCGGGCTCGTAGGCGCAGTGCCAGCAGGCCCTCATGAGGTCGTGTCCGGGTGCGTAGCTCCCCAGCTTAAAGGGAACCCCGAGGAATACCGAGTCCACCTTTTCGCCCACCGGCCACACCACCTCCCCGCGAACCTGGATGGGGGTCTGGTCCAGGCAGGAGGAAGCGGTGGGAACCACGGATACGCGCTGCCACTGGGTGAAGGCGGTGCCAGCGATGGTGAGCCAGCGCTTCAGGGCGTTCTCGCAGGATTCCTTCCACTCGCTCATCCAGGCGACGGCCTCCTCCACGGTTTCCGGAAGGGATTGAACCAGGTTTCCAGTCCGCTTCATCGCGACACCTCGGCCTCCTCGGCCAGGAGGCCCAGGAAGCTGTTCCCCTTGAGCGCCACCATGCGGGTCCGGCCCCCCGGGGGCGGGGCCAGAACCTCCAGCAGGCAGGAGCCCGCGATCCGGCTCAGGGCCTTGTGGAGGTGCCGGGCCTTCAGGCGCAGGGAGAGGACGGTGGCCGGGCGGGCCTTTACCCTGATCAGGTTTGCCCCGTCCGCCTTGAGGATCAGGTGCCGCCCGTCCGCCTCCAGGAGGACCTCCCCGGCGGTCCTCAGCTCCCCGAGGAGATGGGCCCCCGGGGTGAAGGAGCAGGAAGCCAGGCGCGGGCCCTGCATGAGCCTCCGCCAGTCGGGCCAGTCCCCGGCCTTGCGGATGGCGGCCCTGGAACGCTTCCCCACGAGGACAACCCAATCCCGGGCGTCCTCCACGGGCACGGCTCCTCCCTCCTCGATCCGGTACAGGGCCTCCAGAACCCAGCGGCTCTCCGCTGGCAGGGCAGCCTCGAGGAAACCCTCCCCGCTCAGCCGCACCGCGTGCAGGCGGAAGCCGTCCGAGGCCACCAGCCAGGCCTCCTGGCCCCGGGCCTCCAGGCGGTAGTCGTGGAGGATGTGGGTTCGAGGGGCTACCACGGGGCTCAGGGCCCTGGCCGCGTAATCCAGGCTGGCGGTGGTGAGGCTCCCAGCGGGCCTGCCTTCCGTGGGGAAGGAGGGGAAGGGGCCGCCGCTGGGGTTGTGGGGGACGGTTCCTTCCAGCAGGAGGGCGTAGAGTTCCGCTTTGGCGACCCGGCCCTGCCAGGCGGGGGCCTCCGGGGCGGGGCCGGTGAGGAGGACGAGGGCCCGGGGTTCCCCGTCCGCCGGGTACCGGTGCAGGACCTTCATCCTCCCCTTCCCGGCCCTGGCCTGGAGAAAGACCCCCCGCAGGGATTTCAAAGCCGAGATGAACAGGCTCTTCTCCCTGTGGGGGGCTTCCAGAACCATGCCTCACCTCCGGATGCGCACGCTCTTGGCCCACTGGGGCGGTGGGGTGTCGTTGAGAAGCCCCACCACCACCCTCATGCCCTCAGGGGGCTTCTTGGGCCAGGGGGTGTACCCGTCCGTGAGGACGATTACCACATCCGGCTTGGGCTTGAGATCCGCCGCGGCCCGGATCCCCGCGCCCATATTCGTGCCTCCACCCCCCACCAGCTCCACCTGGTCGGGGCGGAAGACCCGCTTGACCGAGCGGACCGCGGCGTCCACGGCCAGCACGTGCACGGGGCCGCCCACCGCGTTCAGGATGCCCTTCACCTCGCCCAGGATCTGGGCAAGCTCGCGGTCGGCGATGGACCCCGAGGTGTCCACCACCACCGCCACCTCCGGCGGCTTCTTCTTTGCCATGCTGGGCAGGATGACCCCGCCGGGGGGCTGGATCCGGGAAGGACGGGCGTAGGTGTAGTCATCAGGGCCGTACTGGCTCAGGAGGGCTCGCTGGATGGAGAGGTGAAGCTCCCGACGCCAGTCCACCTGGGGTTCCAGCACCTCCTCGGCCCAGCGCCTGAGCCAGCCGGGCACATCCCCCGCCTGACGGGCGGCCTGGGCCACCTGGCGGCGGATGAGTTCCGCCTCGGAGGGGTGAACCCCGGGTGGGGCGTCCTGTCCCTCCTCGGGCGGGGGTTCCTCCCAGGGGGCGGACTGGCCGTCCACCCCGCTTCCCTGGTGGGGCTCGGGGTTTTCCGGGTTCTGCTCGGGTTTGTTCCCCTGGTTCCGGTGGGGCTGTCCCTGATCCTCCGCCTCCTCCCCGTTCCCCCCTACGGGGTTATCCTCCCACGGGGTTTCCGGCAGGAGGGAGTAGTACTCGTCCGCGGTGAGGTTCCCGGGGAAGCCCAGCTCCTCGGGGGTGGGAAAGGGGAGGGGTTCCGGGAAGATGGGGAGGCGGACGGCGAGGCGGGGCATTCCCTCGTTCGCCAGGAGGCCCTGGACGGTGAGGTTGGCGGCCCGGACCCAGCGGGGTTTGTCCTCGTACACCGCCCCCCGCTCCCCGTGCTTCAGGAGGAGGTGGAGAAGCATGGCGTAGATGTGCACGGCCAGCTCCTCCACCGTGGCGGCCTCCACCAGATCCGGATCGTAGTAGACCCGCCAGTAGCGGTCGAGCCCGAACATCCCCAGGCCCGGCCTCTCCACGAAGGTGAGGGCGGCGGCGGCCTTAGCCAGGTAGGGGCGGGCATGACGCCAGGACGCCGGGGACGTCAGCAGGTACCTGGCGGCCAGGAGTTTGTCGTGTGCCATTGCTCCTCCCTATCAGTTTACCCGGCGGATCAGCTTGACGAGATCCTCGAAGATGTAGACGGTTTCGGGGATCCTGAAGGCGTGGCGCTCGCCCAGCCGGATCAGCTCCTTGGCGGTCATCATGGCGGTGTCCTTGGCCTGCCTGGCGGCCTGGTCCACGATGGCCCAGGCGGCTTCGTACCGCTCCTGCGTGGGCCTGCGGGAGACGGCCTGGTAGACCGAGTTGAGGACGGAGAGGAGGATGTCGCCCCTCTGGGGTGGGCGGAAGGTTTCGGGACGGGAAAGCAGCTCCTCGGGGTTGGGGAGGTCCAGCTCCTTCACCCAGGTGAGGAACTCCCGGGCGGCCTCGGCCCCCACGCACCCCCCGATGAGGAGGGCTTCGGTCTCGGGGTCCGCCCCCACGGCCCGGGCGGCGGCCATGAGGATGGCCGCGTTGTCCCAGCTCCGTTCGGAGGGCCAGGCCCGCCCCTGCTCGCTGTACTCCTTGGGGAAAGCCACGTGCAGGGCTGGCTTGCGAAGCATGAAGGCGGCCACAGTGGCCCGGGCAGGAACCACGCCGGTGTACCAGTCCTCGGGAAGGATGGGGATGTTCTGGAGGTTGGTGTCAAAGCCGTAGGACATCCCCCGGACGAACTCCTGGAGATCGCCTTCCCACTGCTCATGGACAAAGCGGTTTCCGCTGGCGGGCTCCAGCTCGAAAACCCCGGCTCCCTGGCCCGCGGGGTTGGCCGCCCCCACCACGCTCACGGGGAGGACCAGGCGGGCTACCCGGCGGCTATAGAGGAAGTCCAGGAGGGCGTTCTGGGTGGCCGGTGGGGCACCGGAAAACTCGTCCGCGAAGACCACCCCGAGGATCCGGTTTTTGGGAAGCTGTTCCAGGATCCTGCGAAGCTCCTTGGGGTCCACGTAGTCCGGGTCGGGCACGGGGATCCCGGCCTTCTGCGCCATTTGGATGATCAGCTCCACCGCCCAGTCTGGGGGGATCTTCATGCTCTTCCCGTTCACCACCGCCGGGAGGCCGTGGATCTCGGTGGGGTCGTAGTGGCTGGGGTGGATCTCCGCCATGGGGAGGCCCAGGTGGCGGGCGATGGCCCGAACCCTCTCCGTCTTCCCCACCCCCGGGGGACCCCAGATGATCACGGGGATGTTGCGGACGTTAAGCTCGGGCCTCGGCGTGACCTGCAAGGCTATGGCTACGGCTTTCCAAACCGGATGCATGGTTCCTCCTTGTTTACTTTAGGATGGCTGAGGGTTTTTGCCAGCCTGGGCGGCAGAACCCCGGGCGGCCTTGACGGGTACCCTGAAAGTAGATGAAGGAGTGCCTGGTTTCAGTGCGCCTGGTGCTCCCGGGCACCGGGGAACCCCTGGCCTCCCTGGTCCTGGCCGCGGGACTTTTTCTCCTGTCCATGGCCTGGCGGGAGTTCGGGCTGGCGCTGGGCCTCTACCTGGCCTGCCGGGCCCTGCGCGCTGCGGTCCTGGCCCAGCGGGAAAGAAAAGCCCCCCTCGAGGGAAACCCCTGGGAGGTCCTCACCCTGGGCCTGGTGCGGGCCTCCACCCTGGGCTTTGAGCTTCACGGGCGTCTGGGGAGGGCCCTGAGCGGGGCCTCGGCCTTCGGGGCCCTGGTTTTTGCCCTGGGCACCGTGCTCTGGGGAAGATTCCCTTCCCCCTGGGCTGGCCTGCTGGTGGCCGCGGGCTTCCTCCTCTTCCTGCCGGGCCTCTGGGTGCGGGTGGTGGAACCCGGGAAGTGAGAGCACGTGAGCGCTGGGGTGAAGAAGTGTGCGCTATTTCCCAACTGTTTGCACCTCCTGCCGGATGGCCTTTTGCAGGTAGCGCTCTGCGGAGACCAGATTGGTGTAGGCCCGGGCCTGGGGAAGCCCGGCCTTTTCCCGGATCCAGGCCCCGGGAATCTCCAGGACCTCCGCCTTGCGGTAGAGGGTGAGGAGGGAGTACTCGTCCCCGGGGTCCAGGAGGGCCGGGGCTCGATACTCCAGCACAAGGTATGCGTGCGTCATGGTTCTCAGCCTACCTTAGCTACCCGCTTGGTGGCGTTCTCTCCCTCGGGAGTCAGACGGATAACC
>FWWM01014396.1_pt1 | contig 12421 bp, 12 predicted proteins | sample 2228351 | NCBI WGS metagenome assembly FWWM01 (sample SAMEA103939774, study PRJEB20133) | metagenome | reverse complement strand
GAGCAACTCTCCAATGTATTTACTCTTTCCGTACTCATTTACTGGATCAGGTTCATCCTCCTCTGTGTATGGCTCTCTCTTTTTTCCGTTGAATACATAATCTGTGCTGAAATGTATGAGAAAGGCATTATATCTTCTTGAGGCATACGCAAGGTTCTTCACACCCAGTGCATTGGTTTTGAAGGCTTCATGGTATCTCTTTTCTGCAAGGTCCACATGATTAAATGCAGCTGTATTTATTACTATTTCAGGTTTTACAGATTCGAATATCTCTATAACCTTTCCTGTATCTGATATATCGAGTTCAGCATGGCTCATGGCAGTGAATTCAATACCCTTTACAGTCAGACTCTTTATGAACTCTCCAGCAAGTTGTCCGTTTTTTCCTGTGATCAGGTATTTCATTCTTTATATACTCTCTTCCAGTACTTCCTCAGGGAAATGATTTTTTGATTTAAGTATTCTGTGTGCTCCATATACCATCTTACAGTCATCTCTAATCCTTCTTCGAATCTTATCTCAGGTGACCAGCCGAGTTCTTTTTTTATCTTCGTTGAATCGAGGGAGTACCTGAAGTCATGTCCTGGTCTATCAGGGATAAATCTTATGAGTTCGAGAGGTTTGTTGAGTATTCTGAGTATCGTGCTCACGACATCTATGTTTCTTCTCTCCTCTGCACTTCCTATATTATAGATCTCTCCAATCTTCCCTCTTTCTATCACAGCCATTATACCTTTCACACAGTCAGATACATGAAGCCACTCCCTTATATTTTCTCCAGTTCCATAAACAGGTATCTCTTCATCATTGATCGCCTTTGCAATGACCATGGGTATCAATTTCTCAGGATACTGCCAGTATCCATAATTATTCGATGGTCTGACTGTTATTACAGGTATTCCGTATGTTCTCCAGTATGCCCTTCCGAGCATATCCTGTGATGCCTTGCTCACAGAGTATGGTGAATTGGGTCTCAGTGGTGATTCCTCAGTGAAGTATCCATCTTTTGAGAGTTCACCATAGACCTCATCAGTACTGATATTTATGAATCTTTCTACTTTATAATTCCTTGATACCTCGAGGAGGTTCATGGTTCCGATGATATTTGTTTCGATGAATATATTGGGCTCAAGGATCGATCTATCGACATGGGATTCTGCAGCGAAGTGGACAACGACATCAGGTCTTTCCTTTTTGAATATCTCATTCATGGCATCTCTGTTTCTTATATCTTCCCTGTAAAATCTTATATCCTTTTCCACCTCTTTCAGCCTCTCCATATCACCTGCATATGAGAGATTGTCCACAACAGTTGTATCGAATCTTCTCAAAACAGACTGTCTCACAAATTCACTTCCTATGAAGCCCGCGCCTCCTGTAACGAGTATCTTCATCGAGCTTTACCTCCATCTCTATTTATTCTTCACCTATATCTGTTATATCTGTCTCATCGACATAGAACCACATCAGGAGTTTCAGATGGTCTATAACTGTCACGAGATTTGCCATCTGAAGTCCTGTAATAGAATCTGTTTTATTCATACAATCCTGTTTATTTTAACACAATATTTTGGATGCTAATCCTAATCATCGTATCCTGAATATCCCTTCACCAATAAAGACCATACAAACATAAGAGATGATCTATAGTTTCCATATTTCTAAATTAAAAATTTATTGACTTATTTTTTTGATTAGTGTTATAACAGACAAAAATTTTTTTAGGGGGTGTTTTATGAGGAAGTTTTTGGTATTTCTTCTTTCGCTTTCTCTTCTCATTCCTCTTCCAGCATTTGCTGTTGATCAGGCAGAACTCCTTCAGAAAATCGAGGCCCTTTCAAAAGAGCTCGAGCGACTGAAACAGCAGATGCAGGAGATGCAAAAGAGAGAGGAAGCAAAGGAGGAAAGAATCGCGGTTGTTGAGAAAAAGGCTGAACAGGCAGCCGAGGGCGCAGGTCCATTTTCATGGCTCGAGATTAGTGGTGATTACAGGGGCAGGTTGGATTCTTTGAAGGGTAATGTTCATGATTATATGCAGTATGACCCAAATAATCTTTATGGACCTTTTTCATTAACTGCTAACACATATTTCTTTACCTCTCCTCAGGATGGCTATAAGGTAAGAAATGATACTGTCCTCACTAACAGGCTTGGCTTGAACTTGAAGGTAAAGGCAACCGAGGATATTCAGGTAAAGGCAAGGCTTTTAATGTATAAGGTATGGGGGCACGAGACAATGACTCCTGTTCAGGGAAATTTCTTTGCTGATAGGGCATTTGGTCCTTTTGATGGAGTTGTCGCTCATGTTCCTTCTGACAATGCATTAAGGGTAGATCAGGCATATGCCACATGGGCAAATATAGCTGACCTTCCTATATGGTTTTCTGTAGGAAGGAGACCTTCAACAGGAGGAGTGCCTGATAATTTGAGGCAGAATACAGAAAGGATCGGTACTGCAGGGATTCCAAAGATAATGGTTGATTATGCCTTTGATGGGCTTTCTTTTGGTGTAATGCCTGATATTGAAGCGCTTCCTGGTGCATATTTGAAGATATGCTATGGAAGGGGATTTGACAGCGGATTCAAGAGTAAATTTAACAGTGTAAAAGATACAGACTTTTTAGGTGTAAATTTAGTGCCTTATGATACTGACAATCTGCATGTAGAACTCCAATGGCAGAGGGGCTGGAATATCTTTAACACCCCATCTGATGGTATGAACCAAAAGATAGATATGGGTGGTGGAAACTTTATAACAGTGAATACCCCTGTATCAACAAATCTTGGTAATATTGACTGGTTTGGAGGTGTTGTCACAGGAAAGATCGATAAGCTGGGTCCTGGAAATCTGAACCTATTTGCCTCAGCTGCTATGAGCAAGACGCATCCCAATAACAACCTTTTTTCGATGCCATTTGGTTTAGTAGATCCTGATGGGACATTAGGCAATGGAGACGAGGTGGTATTTAATGCTGGTTTTGGACTCCTTTATGATGAAGGAGAAAAGAGGAGCCGCACAGGTTCTGCTGTGTATATAGGCGCCAGATATGACCTTCCAACAGGCACAAAGATAGGTGCTGAGTATAATCACGGCTCAAAATACTGGATTGGAATGGTTCCAGCAGCAGATGATATATGGACATCCAAGCTCGGCACAAGGGGAGATGTATATGAGGCGTATGTTATTCAAGAACTTGGCTGGCTTAAGCCTATATCAAAGAAGGGAAAGGCATTCTTCAGGCTCGGTTATCAATACTATAAGTTTGCCTATACAGGAAGCAATAGCTGGATTGGAGAACCTAAGAAGATAAAGGACTTAGATACAACAGATCCTTCAAAGACCCAGTTGCTTGCACCTCTTAAAAATGCCCAGAATATTTATCTGACATTTGATGTCCAGTTCTAAGATTTTAAAAAGAGGGGCGCAAGCCCCTCTTTTTAAACACCATTTGTTTCTTTACAATTTTTTGTTCTTTATGTTGTATAATATTTCAAATCTTTGGCTGTAAAGGATTCTGCTAATGGTTACGATGAAACAATCACGAGATATAGAATTTCTTAAGGAGCAGGCTCGAATTGTCAGGATAGAGATACTGAAGATGCTCGCTCAAGCTGGCTCAGGTCATACAGGAGGCTCACTTTCTGCTGCTGACATAGTTACTGCCCTGTATTTTTATAAAATGAGGCACAGGCCTGATGAGCCTAAATGGCATGAAAGAGATAGGTTTGTACTTTCAAAGGGTCACGCAGCTCCACTCCTTTACACCGCACTTGCTTTAACGGGCTATTTTGACAGGTCACTCTTAAGCACATTGAGAAAGACAGGAAGTCCCTTGCAGGGGCATCCTTCATCGAAGATGCTTCAGGGGGTTGAGGTCTCGACCGGCTCTCTTGGACAGGGACTGTCTGTGGCTAATGGAATGGCTATGGGGCTTAAGCTTGATAAGATTCCTGCGAGGGTTTATTGCCTTATGGGAGATGGAGAGATACAGGAAGGACAGGTGTGGGAGGCTGCAATGACAGCGAGCCACTATTTTTTGGACAATATATGCGCTATCGTTGATTTTAATGAGATGCAGATAGACGGAAGGTGCTCTGAGGTTATGAAGATAGAGCCAGTACCAGAAAAATGGAAGGCATTTGGATGGCATGTATTTGAGATAGATGGACATAATATGCAGGATATTGTTGATGCACTTGATGAGGCTGAAAAGGTAAAGTTAAAGCCTTCTGTAATCATAGCAAAGACAATAAAAGGCAAGGGCGTTTCGATCTTTGAGGGCAAGGTAGAGTATCACGGACTTGCTCCAACAAGGGAGGAGCTCGAGATTGCACTAAAGGAGTTGGGTGCCAATGGGAAGTAGGTCAGAAGAGTCAGTAAGGAGTCATGGTTCAGGAAATACATTTGCCGGGCAGGCGGTAGCAACAAGGGATGCTTATGGAGAGGCACTCGTTGAACTGGGTAAAAGGAATGAAAAGGTAGTAGTTTTGGATGCAGACCTTTCTGGTTCTACAAAGACAGTGAAGTTTGCAAAGGCATTCCCGGAGAGATTTTTTAATATGGGCATTTCTGAACAGGACATGATGGGGACTGCAGGTGGATTATCCCTTACCGGTAAGATACCATTTGCATCTACATTTGCTGTTTTTGCATCTGGAAGGGCGTGGGATCAGATAAGGCAGACAATATGTTATAGCCATCTTAATGTAAAAATAGTTGCGTCACATGCTGGAATAACGGTTGGGGAAGATGGCGCTTCTCATCAGGCATTAGAGGATATTGCACTCATGAGGGCATTGCCTGGAATGGTCGTAATAGTTCCTTCTGATGGATTCGAGACACAACAGGCAATTCATGAAGTAGCCGGATATGAAGGACCTGTTTATGTGAGGCTTGGAAGGGCAAAGGTACCGCCTGTTATGCCAGAGGATTATAGGTTTCAGATAGGTAAGGCTTATAAGTTTCACATTGGAAGAGATGTGAATATAATAGCATGCGGTATTATGGTATCTGCTGCCTTAAATGCAAGGGATATGCTTTTAAAAGATGGTATAGATGCAGGTGTTATCAATATGTCAACAATTAAACCCCTTGATACAGAGACATTAATGGAGGCTGCAAATGCATCTAAGTTTATTGTTACTGCTGAAGAACACTCAGTGATAGGCGGATTGGGTGGTGCTGTATCAGAATTTCTCTCCGAGAAATTTCCTGTTAAGATAAAAAAGATCGGAACAAAAGATACCTTTGGAGGTTCTGGAAAGCCTGAAGAGTTGCTCAGGCTTTATGGACTCACTGCCGAAGATATAGTAAGGACAATATTACAAAAAGATTAATCTTTGATTATGTCACGCTCAGGTTTATGATTACTTTCCAGAATGTCTCAAAATATTATGATTATCAGGCAGTTTTAAGGGGTATCAATCTCAGTATAAATCGTGGAGAAATGGCCTTTCTAACAGGTCCAAGCGGTGCTGGCAAGTCCACCCTTTTAAAGCTCATATATCTTATGGAATTGCCTGACGAAGGGGATATCACTGTAGGTGATTTTCATATATCATCGATTAAGCCTTCTAAGATACCAGAGGTAAGGAGGATAATTGGCGTAGTTTTTCAGGATTTTAAGCTCATAAATACATTAAGTGTTTACGATAATGTTGCGCTTGCGCTGAGGATCAGGGGATGGAATGAAAGGGATATTAAGTCAAAGGTATCTGATGCATTAAAAAAGGTGAATCTCCGCCATCGTTCTGACAGCTTTCCAGAGAGGCTTTCAGGAGGAGAGCAACAGAGGGTTTCAATAGCAAGGGCAATTGTTGGAGAACCGCTTATTGTTCTTGCTGATGAACCCACCGGCAACCTTGATCCTAATACCGCTCTTGATATAATCAAGATATTCAGGGATATAAATATTCAGGGAACAACGGTTTTAATAGCAACTCATAACAGAGAGTTATTCAGACATACAGGCAAGAGGGTTTTTAAACTCGACAACGGTAATCTTGCTGGAGAAGAGGTCGGTTAAGGGTGCTGCCATATACAATCAGATCATCCATTAAGAGTTTATACAATGAGAAATGGATAAATCTGCTTTCGATCCTCACTGTTGCGACGAGTCTTTTAATAATAACGATTATAGCCTTTGTTCTGTATAATGTAAAAATTGTCTCGGATAGACTGCCCGAGAGATTTTCTATGGTTGCATATCTTAAAGATAATCTCTCTCAAGAAGAAAAGCAGGAGATTATAAACACTATTAAAAACAAGCATGAGATCGAAGGTGTAAGATATGTGTCTAAGGAAGAGGCCATGAAGGGACTAAAGGAAATTTTAAAGGAATCGAGCTATATATTTGAAGGTCTTGATGAAAATCCACTATCTGAATCCTTAGAGATAAGGATTAAGAAAAATCTTGTATCATCATCAAGTGTAAAAGCCATTTCAGAAGACATAAGAAAGATATCGGGCATTGAGGATTTGCATTACGGAGAAAAGATTGCTGAGGCTATTTACGGACTCAAGATTTCTCTTCAGAATATGAGCATCATAGTGTTTGCTGCCATATCTGCTGGGGTCATATTTGTTATTTACAGCACGGTAAAGATATTGTTTTACAGGAGAAAGGAAGAGATAGAAATAATCAAACTCCTTGGCGCAACAAAGGGCTTTATAAGGATGCCTTTTTTAATAGAGGGTGGAATAATCGGATTTTTAGGGGGCATTCTCTCAATAGTCGGTATAATGATTTTTTATTTTGCTGTTACATATAGGTTGAGCTCTATTATGCCTGTTTTAAAGACCCTTGTCTTTCCGATATGGTTTTTGTTACTTCTGCCAGCGATCGGAATTATACTCGGCATTTTAGGCTCTATTATAGCACTGGGGAGATTGAGGCTTTGAAGCGAATCATCCCATTACTCTATTTTTTGGTTTCGACTTTCTTGCTTTTCATTTTCATCAGTTTACTCTTTACATTTGTTTATGCCGATACATCAAAAGATGAATTAAAAAAGATACAAAAAGATATAAGGGTGCATAAGAAAAGGCTCGAATCTGTTAAAAAGGTCGAGAGTTCGGTCTTACAGGAATTACAGATGACAAATGCAGAACTGAACAGGATCGAAAAACAGCTTGCAGAACAAAGGAATAGGGTAAGAAAAATAAAGGCTTCAATAGATTCCCTCGAAGCAGATATTTACAGAAATAGACAGGGCATAGATGCTCAATCTGCCCTTCTTAAAAAAAGACTCAGGGTGTTGCAGAAGGTCGGAACCGCAAATGATGTAATTTTTATTCTTGTTACTAAGGAAGATGTATCTCAAATTATCAGATCGCTCCGCTACATAAGTGATATATCAAAGTACGATTACAACCTCATAAACAGATATAAAGAGGCCTTAACTGCCTTGAGTGATAAGAAAAAAGAACTCTCAAGACAATACGAAAACCTGAAGCACGAAGAAAATAAGCTTGCCAGGATTGACAATACATTGAAAGAAAAGAAGAAAGAGAAAGAATCCTTGCTTGTAAAGGTAAGGAGGGAAAAGGGCGAATACGAAAGGATGATAAGGGAACTTCAGGAAGCCTCAAAAAGGCTCAGCCGTATAATTCAGGAATCAGAAAAAAGAGAGTCAGGGCTTAAAGGGAAAAGGGATGTAGCAAAGATAAAGCCATCTGATGAAGATATTGCTGATGATAGTGATTTTGCGCGTCAAAAGGGAAAGCTCCCCTGGCCTGTAAATGGGAAAATTGCTGTAGGGTATGGTACTCAGGTTGATCCAATTTTTAACCTTCCTGTTTTCAGGAGTGGGATACATATAAAGACTTCAGAAGATACATCTGCAAGTGCGGTTTATGGTGGAAAGGTCGTTTTTGCGGATGATTTTAAAGGATATGGTAAATTGGTTATAATATCTCATGGCGGTGGCTACCACACCCTATATGGAAACCTATCGAGCATTTTTTTGAGGAATGGGGCTATAATAAATAAAGGTGAGCCTGTCGGAACTGTAGGGGAATCTAATGTAGTTGGTGATAATGCCCTATATTTTGAGGTTCGATATAAAGGGAGACCCTTAGACCCTCAACAATGGCTTAGGTGAGTAATGAATTAGAAATATGGAGGATAAAAGATGTTTTTGAAAAAGAAATGGCTACTAATAGCTGCAGTTTTTGTTATCGCCTTCACAGGTGTTCTTATTGGTAGATGGTCAGTAGAGAGTGTAAATGCCCAAAGCGGATATGAAGAACTCAGGATATTCACCGAGGTAATTACATTGATAAAGAAAAATTATGTTGATGAGGTAAAAACAAAAGACCTCATAACAGGGGCTATAAAGGGTATGATTAATTCACTCGACCCACATTCTGGATACATGACCCCTGATATGTATAAAGAATTTCAGGTAGAGACAAAGGGAGAGTTTGGTGGTCTCGGCATACAAATAGGTATTAAGGACAACATACTCACAGTAATAGCACCTATTGAAGACACACCTGCTTATAAGGCAGGTATTAAGGCGGGTGATAGGATCATTAAGATTTCTGGAGAGCCTACAAAGGATATGGGTTTGCATGAGGCAGTTTCAAAAATGAGGGGTCCAAAGGGCACATCTGTCACTATAACTATTATGAGAGAGGGATGGAAAGAACCCAAAGACTTTACAATAATCAGGGATATTATAAAGATTAAGAGTGCAAAGGCAAAGATGTTGCAGGATGGTATTGGATACATCAAACTAACACAATTTCAGGAGACAACTGCCTCAGAACTGACGAGTGCGATAGAGGCACTTAAAAAAGAGGGTATGGTGGCATTGATTCTTGACCTCAGGAATAATCCCGGTGGTCTTCTAAATAGTGCGGTGGATGTTGCGAGCCAATTTCTACCACCTAAAAAGACCGTAGTTTATATAAAAGGGAGAACAGGTGAGAGGCAGGACTATTATACAGAAAACAAAAATCCTGATACAGAGATTCCTATGGTCGTACTCGTAAATCAGGGCAGTGCGAGCGCATCAGAGATTGTTGCTGGCGCGCTAAAGGATTGGAGCAGGGCTATAGTTATAGGGGTGCAGACATTTGGAAAGGGATCTGTTCAGAGCTTGATTCCCCTCAGTGATGGTTCTGGATTAAAACTGACAACAGCGAAGTATTATACCCCAAAGGGTATAAGTATTCAGGGAGTGGGGATTACACCTGATATAGTGGTTAAACTCGAGGCAAAAAATGGAAAAGAACACCCTGTAATAAGAGAGAGGGATATAGAAAGACATCTTAAGAATGAACAGATAGATAATGAAGAAAGGCCTGCAGAGCAAGAGAGGGCACCAATAGAGGTTGAGGAAAAGGATGATACCCAGCTTCAGAGAGCCATAGATACACTGAAGACGTGGAAGGTCTTTGAAAAGATGAAAAGGGCGGCATAATGAAATCATTGCTAATATGGGTAGAATAATCTTTGACATAGAAACCGTTGGGGTGGATTTCGACTCCCTCGACCAATCAACACAGGAATACCTCTTGAGATGGGCAGAGACAGATGAAGATGAATTAAAGGTTCGGGAAAGTCTCTCTTTCTATCCCCTCACAGGTGAGATAGTTGCCATAGGAATGTTAGACCCTGATTCAAATATAGGTGCAGTATATTTTCAGTCGTTAGGGGATTTGCTGCTACCTTTTGAAGAAGATGGCATCAGATACGAGTGCGGCACCGAGGCGGAACTCCTCCAAAAGTTCTGGACTAAAATAAAAACATCTGACCAGTTTATAACCTTCAATGGCAGGAGTTTTGATTGCCCGTTTATTATGATAAGATCTGCGGTAAATAAAATAAAGCCTGCAAGAGACCTTATGCCTAACAGATATAATGGTCCTCACATAGACCTTCTTGACCAGTTAACATTTTTTGGTGCTTCAAAGAGGAGATTTAGCCTTGATATGTGGTGCAAGACATTTAATATAAAGAGCCCTAAATCAGCTGATGAATCAGGGGAAGTAATTACTGGCTATGAGGTGAAAGACCTCTTTAAGGCAGGCAGATATGTTGATATTGCAAGATACTGTGCAAGAGACCTCAGGGCAACAAGGGAGCTATTTTTAATATGGGAAAATTATATTAAAGTAGGCAACTCCAAATATAGCCCGATGTCTTAAATGTTGATGGTCTTTCATTGGGCTATATAATTATTGATTTTGGTTAATTCGAACCTTTCTGAAATAAGCAGATTTTTGATAAACCTGAATATCTTCTGCCTTGCATCTATGCTCAAGTCAGGATAAAAAACTGGATTTGCAACAACAGCACCTCTAAATGCATAAAATGGGGCAAGCACCTCTAATAATTCTTTATCATTAGAGAGTTTTATGTACTCTTCAAAGAATATATTGATACCTTCAAGATATGCGCCCCTTACCTCTTTGTGATACATCAAAGAAAAGAATATGTAATTAATAGTAAGGGCGGTGACATCATCAGCAGGATCACCGTAGGGACCTCTACTCCTGTCAAGCAATACAAAGTCTCTATGGTTTTTGAACCATATGTTTCCGGGGTGGAAGTCTCCGTGTATCTGGCACAATCTGTATGTCCTTTTCTTTAGTCTTGCCCTCCAATCAACACATAATTTTTCTATTTCTGCCATCTCCTCATAACTCAATATCCCATCTGGGTATATATCGAATACACCCATCAGGCACTCTCCGTGACCAATAATGTCCCTGATCTTTCTAAAATAAAGATGGCGCGAATCTTTCTTTATTGAATGAATATCCGCAAGATATGAGGTCAATGCCTTTATCTTTTTAATATCTGTGGATTCGAGTTTTCTCTTATCTTTAAATTCTCTCAAGTCATTGAAATAATCCCTTCCCTCAACCCTCTCCATTAAAAGGTAATATTCTCTGCCTCCACCAATAGACTTAATAGAACCATCAGGCATTTCTGAAATGACATCAATTGCCTTTGCATGTTTAGGGAGTCCGTTATATGTCTCAAGATCCAAGAGAAATACCTGAGCCCTGTCAGATGGATAATCATGCCCGAGTCCTTCTGGGAAAAGACCTTTTATGACATATTGCTTTATCCCTTCGGGAGTCTGGATTTTGATAAGAAAGCCCGCGCCGTGAACGCCAGCGCCGAGCTTTTTAATTTCTATTTGAAGGGCATTTTGAAACCTTTGTTTGAGGTAGTTTTTTACTGCATCTTCATTAATCATATTGGCTAAATAATCTCTCCGAAATTACTTCTGTACCTATTGATAAATTCATTATAGGTAAAGCAATGCTCCTGCGTCCCATATTTCTCAATCGCATAGGCTGCTGTAACAGCACCCATCTTTGCCGCAGTCTCCATGTCTTTTCCCATTGCAAGCCCTTTCAATAGCCCGGCCCTGTATGCATCACCTGCACCGGTGGGGTCAACGATATCGGAAATCTTTGCTGATGGTATCTCTATGTCTCCATCAGGAGTGCTGATAAGAGAGCCCTTCTCTCCGAGGGTTGTGATGATGGTCTTTGTCAGCCCCAGCAGCCCTTTCTTATCCATGCCTGTCATCTTCATAATTAGCTCAAGTTCATAGTCATTTGTGATAAGCATATAAGAGCCATCGAGCCATTCTATCAGGGAATTGGCTTCCCACTGTGTGAGGGATTGTCCAGGGTCGCATATGCACATGATCCCGAGTTCTTTGGCTTTTTTTGCATATTTTTTCATATCATAAAGATTGCCAGGACTGATAATACAGATTGAGTTTTTAGATTCAGGATTTTTAAGCTCGTATTCTGATGGATACTTCATCGCACCAGGATTGAATCCAGTAATCTGGTTGTCTGCCCTATCTGTTGTTATATAGGCTCCTGCGGTGAATTCATCTTTAATTATCTTAATCCCTTCAGTAGTGATATTGTTTTTTTTCAGCCATTCAAAATATCTTTCGTAATCCTTTCCTCCTATGGTTGCGATAATAATAGGTTTCTCCTGTAACAGACTCAAGGAATAGGCAATGTTGCCTGCAGTGCCTCCAAATTTTTCGACCATACCATTAACTGTAAAGCATACATTTAGGATATGTATTTTATCAGGCAAAATATGGTCAGAAAATCTTCCGGGAAAGTCCATAATCCTGTCATAAGCCATTGAACCTGATACATATATGTTCATGGTATCTCCTTTAAATATATAATTTTCATATTTTATATGAAACCTGCCTATTTTTCCATTTTGGGGTATCACTTGCTTGACAGCAATAATATAAAATATTAATATTAAACAAATTAGAAATTAAGAAAGAAAGATGCGATGATTAATAGTCCTTCTGATAAAGATGCACATATTCTTTTAAACCAGGCAAAGGAACTTTACCGTATCGGCGTTTGTCTGACATCTTCTGACAATCTTGAGGGAGTACTTGATACACTACT
>FWWM01014395.1_pt1 | contig 12421 bp, 8 predicted proteins | sample 2228351 | NCBI WGS metagenome assembly FWWM01 (sample SAMEA103939774, study PRJEB20133) | metagenome | reverse complement strand
CCTTCTTTTTTGATCTGCTGACCGGTAAAAGGATCGCTGAAGGATGTATAGCCTGTGATGGCATCAATTACGGAGGCATTGCCCGAGTAGGAAGATGAACCACCACTTCCAAAGTTCCTCTCGCGCCAAGCCTGATTATGTTGATCAAAACTTTCTCGCATGGACGCCATATTTTGCTGATGGGAATTGAACTGCGCCCGCTGCTGCGCCATTCTAGCCTGATGGTCTTGGGACATACGCCGAGATTCCATATCAATTATCTCGGATTTTTTCTGATCCCACTGAGGATTGATCTCCGGTTGCAAGTCAATTTCTCGCTGCTCAGCCTGCGCAAAAAGGTCCTCAGGAGCCAGGGTGAAAAAGCCTAAAATTACCCCTGTTTTACCGATCATATATTGATTTTGGTTGATCACACCCATTTTGACAGCTTTGATCAAGCCTTTGTAGGGCACATTTTTTCTGAAAGCAGAAAAATCCATTTTAACCATATCAAAATCTAACGTAGCTGACATTCCTACTGCCTGACTGGCCATTTGAGCGTAATTCATGGCGAAAGCTCTGTATTGCTCTCCCTCGGGACTAGCCAGTGCTTCTGGGTCGGAAATCATTTTTCCAGGAGTAAATTTTTCCAAGAAAGGTTGTGCGCAATAATGCATCAGGTACTGCAACAATTCGTCAAAATATAGACCCATTTGCTGTCCATACATTATCCAAGAATTGTAATTCATCATCAGCGGAAGGAATCCATGAATCTCCCCTTCCGGACTTTCCAGAGCGAGGAGAAATTTGAGATAGCCCGATCCATTGGGGTTGGACGCGATATCCTGATGAAGCGTCCAACCTTCAGGGATATTTATACTCAGCATTTTCATATTTAGCGCCTGATCTTGTATATCCACCCGCTTGAGATTTAAGCGTTCTTCTTCGCTTGAGCTCTTGGTCAGTTCTGTGGCGAGATAGATTTCAGTATCAGTGGAAGAAATCTGATTTTGTCTTTTCTCCTCAACTGGGCTAGCACAAGAGGAAAAAGCACTAGCCCAGCTTAAAAAGAATAGAGTGGTGAAAGAAAGTGAGATTTTCATCTTCAATACTATTTGAGGGTGATAATTACTTCTGCTTTACCTGTGAACAACTGGCCCTGTAATCTCGCACAACGTCCAAGTGGATCGTCACCATTGGTATCAACAGCTGAAAATGTCAAACCTAAGAAATAAGCCTCTCCTTGGTCAAGCGGAAACCATCTTGCGGGAAAATCCTGATTAGGGTCTTCAGGGAAGGGATAAACATTTGAACCATTGGGTGTCCATCCATATACTTTTGGAGTGCCTGGCAAAGGATGTGAAAGATCATAAAATCTTACATCATACCTCACTGCGTCCTCTTCTTTGGGGACTAAAATGGCTTCAAGTGCTGCGCAATTTAATCTTGTACTTGTCCCCACTACATATGTCCTACTATAGTAATTTGGCGTTAAGTTCACATGAATAATCTTCTTCTTCTCATCGTTATTGATTTTCACGGTTGCCTTCAGGTCTTCAAACAGGCGGTATTCATCATCTGATGCCCCTTTTGGTTTCGAATAGATTCGTGCATTGATGTTTTCTACACTTTCTTTGGTTTGGTCATCCGTTGCTTTGTACCAGATCGATCCATTACCATAAGTAGTGATGGTAGTCATGGTCTGGCCAGTTCCTACTGGCAAAAATCCTCCGTGGCTGCCGGGAGTCGTCCAGACGATTTTGTATTCAAAATCAGGATTGGATCCCAAGGGAGAACCACTATCTCCAGCCGGTTCAATGTGAAGTTTCACCTGAGTAGGATTGCTTCCTTCCTTTTTTCCAGTCAGGGTGATCCCGTCCGGTTTGATTTCATAGAGGCTCTTTTTCACATTCACGGTCATGGTATCACTACCGATCAGATTGTCTCCCAAAAAGGCTTCCACCACGATCGTCTCCAGGTTTTCATCATCCGACAGGTTGCTGGAGGAGGTGCTGGCATTGTAGAATATCTCGTGGTCATTGGTCTCAATTGAGGAACCTCGGTTGCTAGCTGTTTCGATCAGGTAACCGTATTTCCCTTCCGTGGTCCACTTAAATCTCAGATCCTTCTTTTGAGACTCATCGATATCCACCGTGGAAGCGGTGAGCTTCTGCTGGGAGGCATTGGTGATGGTTGCCTCTTTGGGAAGCAATTTCACCTGACTGGCCACGGCCTTTACTTCCCATTGTTCCAAAGAAGTGGATGAATTAAAATCTGACACCAAACGACCCCAATCCACCGTCTGAAGCAGGGCATCGGCTATCAGGAAAACTCTGCCTGCCAACTTTTCTACACCTTCAAGCCCTGCATCTGTGATATCATCTACATACACTCTGACGATTTCCTTGATCAGCGTTTCGGCAACCTGACCTGCAGCTTCCGCTTTGAGTGCATCAATCGAAGCGGTCGTGGCCGCCTTGAAATCGCCCTCTTTCACCGCATCATAGATATTGGGAAAAGCATCCAAAAATACCTCGACAGCAGTTATTAGATCTTCTGCTCTTGTTTTTTCAGCACCATCCAAATGGCTCACCGAATGGTTCTTCAGCCCTCCTGTTGCGGTGCCAACCAATGGGATCAAAAAGTCCAAGGCGAAGGTTTCCAGCGCCAGACGCTCCATCCTGCGGCGCTCGGTATCGCTTTTATCCATCGATGAACTACGGTTTCCAGGCCCTACGATCCGAAGCCAGTAAACGGCCACGTCTTCATTTTCTCCCAGCTGTACAGCCATGGGACCCTCCTCCTTGGCGGCCATTTGCATCCCGTCTCCTTTCACCTGCTTGATCAGCGAGCCAAACACATTGGAAATCCCCTCAGTCGGACCCACTGCTAAATCCGAATCAGCAGTGGTTCCCGAACTGACGCTTTGGAGTACCTCGGTATAGTTTTGGGAGCCTGTGGGCTTGAATCTGGACTTATACAGGAAGGCATGAGCTCTTCTCCTGTATCTATTTCTGATTTTTAGTTCACCGGCAGCTTCAGAGAAAATCTGCAATCCGCTCTTGATATTCCCGTCATCCACCGTGACCGACCACACCCTGCCACTAGGTGTTCCATTATTTTCCTCTCCTCTGATATCCAATGGACGGGATTCGTCCAAAATCTTGGTGGTCGTCCCTGCTATCGCCGATCTGATCTCTGCAGGTTTGGACAAAATCTTCGGATCGGCTTTCCACAGTTCTTCAAACTGCTTGGCCCAGTCCTGAAACTCCGGTAGCTCGTGCACTTGATTGACAAAAATCGTAGACACCTCCTCAGCCATCAGCACTGCGCCGGTACTGTAGTAAAGCAGCACTTTGGCGGTACTTTCCACCGAGATCATACTTTCATCTTTGGTCACAAAGCCCGCCAAAATCGGATTACCCTCCTCATCAAACACAAAGGCAATGTTGTACCCTTCGGTGATTTGGGGGATTTTGGTATCTCCGTTAGTAGTCACCGGCTCCTTTAGCCCGTTGGACCAAATGCTGTGTCCGTCCAGGTCGTAGCTGACTCCGCCCGGAAGGGTAATTTTGGCCGTCTGCGTGGGAATATTTGCTGGTGGATTTGGGTCCTGCTGCACAGGATCGTCATCTGGATTAGGCGTGGGATCGGGTATGATCTCATCATCCTTGCAAGAAAACAGCAGGATGAAAAGGCTGAAGAATAGGGTAAAAATCTTTTTGTTCATGGCTCAGAAGTTTGTCTATAAACTCCTATTGCAGCTTTTTAAAAAGGTCATCAGCCTGATGAAAAATTATTTCACAAAAGTTTTTTCCTCATCACAAAAATCAAAACTCCCAAACCAAGAAGTACCATTAAACCTCCAAAAAACATAAAATAGGATGGAGTCTTCTCTTTTTTCAAGGGTATGGGGTTCTTTTGACCGAGGAGAATCAATCCAGACCAATAGGTCGGCATCAAAGCTCTGCCTTTAGAATTTTTCAAATATTCCAATTTCGCCAATTGAAGAGCCTGATCCAGTGACTCACCTGATGCAACCAAGTCCAGAAAATATTCCGATATCAAGGCACCGGCCTTTTCATCTGTCTTGGTCAAGGAAGTTAGCAAAGACTCACTCCCCGCATAGTTGAAAGCATGGGCAAGGGAAATCATCCCCTCCCCAGCTTGGTACACAGGCAATCCCGTCTCGCAGGCAGTCAGCATTACCAATCCTGCCGAGATTCCCTGATCGTACAGTTCATAAGCATAGAGCAAATTTTCATCCTCTTTCCTTTCTTTGGCAAAAACCAGGTAGGATCGCTCCGGAGAAATATTGTCAGAATAGGCATGCGTAGCCAATTGGAGAACAGGAACGGATCCAGACAACTCTTTGAAATTCTGGACACTGGAAGCTTCAAAAAGGTAAGTGGTACCGTCAAATTCCCGCTCCACCTTCTGAGCCAAATCCAAGGCAAATGGCTGTGGAAGTAAGCGTAGGTAATCCTCCACCGCCGGATCACCGACAAGGTTTTGAGTCCTGTAGGTAGATTTCATCTCATCCGTAAAAACCGGTGCAAAGGCAATCGCTTTGTCGGAATAAGCCAAATTTTGATTTTGATCCAACTGGGATCTGGAAAAGGCATAGGAAAATGCATAATCCTTCAACAAGGTCCGGTCAGATATCTCTTCGAAAGTCTTCAATTCCTCCCGAATCAATTGATCAAAATTCAAACTAAAAAGGACACCATCCGGAATGATTTTAACCGAACCCAATCCAATATATTTTTCGATCGGCTGCCACAGCTGCTGATAAAGTGCATATGCAGCTCGGCTATAGTCTTCTAGTGAAAGCTCAGGCGTAAGGATTGCTTGGATCTCATCGGGAAGAGTGCCCATGTCCTTAAAATCCCGCTTTCCTCCGGATTCAACTACAGCATAAAGTCGGCCATCGACCTGAATCCACTGCAGCAAGGTCTCTCCAGCCGGTTCAAACACAAATCCATCCCAAGACTTCCCATATCTCAACTCAAAATAAGACGGGTAGGCAGACTTTAATTTATCAAGAAAGGCTCTCCAGTCAGAAAGCAACTTTGCCAAATCACTAGTTTGCTCTACCCCTTCCCCCCAAATGGCATCCAATCGGGTTCGCATCGAGTCTTCCCTAGCAATCCACGTGGCTGGGATATCTTTGAACTTCACCGATTCCTGGGAAAAAACCCGACTCCTCAACCGGGCGTAAATAGACGATTCATGAAGAGAAAGAAGCTTATTCAAATAGTCTTCCTCCTGAGTTTGTGTGTAAAGCCTGACCAAAACGATTTTGTAAAAATCGATCAGCTCCTGATTCCTAGCTGTCAATATTCCCTGATCCTCTACCGTATAAAGGAGCGTTTTTCGCAATTCCAAAATATTCATTGCCTGCCCCATCCAAGCATCTAGCTGCTTTAGATGAGCGAGGTCATTGTCCTCAGGAAGTTGATCCTCTAGCTTGGACTTCAAGAGAAGAATCTGCGGCAGTTCGAGCTGGGCCTGAAGGGAATCCAGCAAGCTTGAAGCGTTTTTTATTTTGTCGTCCAGAAGCTTCTCCGCTTTCAGCAGTTGGCTTTTAGATTTTTCAAATTGCCCCAGATTGAAATGCACCCGAGCTGTAAAAAAATATTGTAGAAAATTCCGATCCACCTGATCGCCATTGACCCAAACGGTGTAATCCAAAGCTTGCTGAGCCATTTTAAGTCCCTTGTCTCCCTCTTGATTCTTAGAATAAAAATCTGCCGCATGCCCCATGTACTCTAAGAATATCGGATCGTAAAAGTCATTCATAACCGATCCATAAAAGTCACCAGCCTGATCGTAGTGATACCCCGCCTCATTTACCATTGACATTTCTTCATAGAGCAAAGCCAGAGTGTAATGCAAATCCCCCCACATCAGCGGATAAGATCCATCTATTTTTTCCAGGTTGGTTTGGGCTTTCTTGAGCCAAGATTCCGCCTGCTGTAGCTGTTTAAGCTGACGGTAAGTCTGAGCGATCATGATTTCTCGCTCGACGATTTTCGGATGCAATCCAGGAAGGTGTTCGCGACTTGACCGATCCGCTTCCAGGAGGAGTTTCAGTGCGCGCTGATAGTCACCGATGCCCCGGTAGATTCCGGCGAGGTTGGTTTTCCCATTGAAAAAATGAGTCAAAGCCTGATCTCTTTCCTTCGCATCCGGATATTGGCTGACAAAGTCATCGAGCATGAGCACGGCCTCATTGAGCGACTCCATGCTTTTGGAAGCTTGACCGGTGAAATTGTACAATCCCGCCAGATTGCTCTTCAGCATGGCTTTGCGATAGACTTGGTTGACGGGAGTGGGTTCCAAAGCGTCCAAGAGCTCCATGGCTTGCCCGAAATAGTAAAAGGAAGAATCAAACTGGGATTGATACCAATAGATGAGTCCCAGGTTTTGAGCTGAGATGTATTGGTTTTCTCCGGTCAAGAACCCGCTTTTTTCAAACTCCCGCCTGGCTTCGAGATGCCATTTTTTACTTTGGCTGAGCTCACCCATTCGCTGGAAGATTTCTCCTAAGTCACTTTTGAGCTTGGCTGATTCCTCAAGAGAAAGCTTAGCAGCCATCTTTTCAAGCAAGCTTTCATAAATCGTTTTTGCTTTGGAAAGCTCGCCCTGATTAAAATAATGACGGGCAGTTTTTTTGAAAATCTCTAGTCTTACGGTTTGGGGCAGCTCCAAAAGTTCTACTTTGGTTAAAAATTGCTCTATTAGATTTGAGTCTTCTGATTTTGCGACAGCAAATAATTGATCAAGATTTGAGTTCAGGCTTTCAAGGCTATTTTCATCAATCACATCCCGAATAAACTGATCGAGGAAAAGACTGATCTCCTCGGGATCCTTTGACTCGGAGATCTTTTTCAAAGGATTTCCCTTCTGATCTTGTACCAAAAGAAGGGAAAGTAAAAGCACCTGTAAAACCCGAATCCCAAACATGGCTATTCGTTTAACTTTTGGATGAGCTCAGCTGCCTGAGGAAAATCGGACTGCGATAGGGACTCGATGGCTTTTTCCCGATCACCATTTTTCAGATGGATCAGTCCTTGGTACCAAAATGCATCGGAGCGAAATACCGAAAGCGAATCCGTGGAAACCGCATCGAAATTTTCCAAGGCTAGTTCTAATTCGCCTAGCTTAAGTCGGGAATTGCCCAAATAAAATTGGAGCGTGTCTGAGTTGTAGCCCTCCGCCAGCAGACTTTCCCACCTTTTGGAGGCTCCATCGAAGTCTCCCCTTTTGTAATCGACCATTCCCCGACCAAACTCATAGTCGGAAAATGGATCCATCGCTGTGACCAAGCCGGGGTCCGGCTCAAAATAGCTCAGAAACAACTTCTCCTCAGGAGTCTGCCGAAGAAGAAAATAAACCAAGGCAACCAACAGAAAGCCCAAGCCTGCTGCGGCTACTTTTTGCCAAGGCTTGATCCAGCTTTGCTTCGCTTTGGGCAACCTTTGATGGAAGTTTTTGATCTCATCGCTCATCAGGCTCAACTCAAGAATCCGAAGGTTTTCTTTCACCTCAGACAGCGCTTTGGATAGGTTTTCATCTTGAGTGAGAAGTGTTTCAAAGGATGATCTTTCCTCTAGCGAAAGTTGATTTCGGAGATAGCGCTCGATCTGATCGAGCTTTTCGGGCGATATGGCGGGAAAGTCCTTCACTGATCAAGGGTTAAGTTTGGATTTCATTTCTTTGATGCAACGATACTTGCTATTTCGGGCGGTTTGCGGAGTCAGGTCCATTTCTTGGGCGATTTCTTCCATACTTTTTTTCTCAAAGTAAAATGCCTTAAGGATCTGACGGCATTTTTCACCTAGCGTACGAAACACCGCCCAAGTCGCCTGAATCAGATCTTTTTCCTCTAGGACAACTTCCTCTGCCAACTCGGGGAATTCCTCCATGACTTGGGTTTGCATCTTTCGGTTTTCCCGAAGGTGATGCAGCCACAGGTTTTTGGCGATTTGAATCAAAAAGCTCTGCAAACTGGCTCCAGAAAACAAAAAGAAATCAGCCTGCTTGGTTTTGTCCCAAAAGACTAAAAAGGCCTCTTGATACAAATCCTCTGCTTCGTGTAGGGAACCGCTATTGCTCATGATGTGATTTTTTACAATGGGCCAGCATTCGCGATAGAGTGATTCCACAGCATCGGAGTCATGCTTTTTGAGAGCCTGCAAAATTTCCTCCTGAGATAAATACCTGTTTTCTTTCTTATCCATTCTAAAAAGCCGAATTGGAAAATAGAAGAAAATGAGTAGAACCCCAATCAGAACTGCAATTTCTCGCCTAGCCTTCTATTGCAGTTTGGATAAGATGTCATCAAAGGAACTTTCAAAAAAACCTATAAACCCATCCAAAATTGAAATCAGCTCAAGATGAGAAGCAAAAAACACCATCCGCTTCTCCCTTTTGACAGGCGGCAAAAATATCCACTTATTCCTAAATGACTTGCTCAAATAGATTTTATATTTGCCCAGCAAAATCAACCTATGGGCCTATTTTTACTTTGGTTTATATTCGGCATTGGCATATCTGTACAGGCGGTTTATCTTCTGTTAATATTTGGACGTACTGCTTGGGGAAAAATCTCTTCAGGATCTAAAGCCACTTCGAATAGTGAAGAAGGGGTGACCGTACTGATCGCAGCCCATAACGAATACAAAAACCTAAAGTCGCTCATCCCCAAACTTTTCGAGCAGGATTACTCCAAGTTTGATGTAATGATCGTCAACGACCGAAGCAACGACCGAACCAAGCGCTTGCTCGAGGAAATGATGGCCATCTATCCCAAACTTCGTTCGGTGACAGTCAAATACACACCTAGCCATGTCACTGCCAAAAAATTTGCGCTGACTCTCGGTATCAAAGTGGCCAAAAATGACGTCATACTCCTGACTGACGCCGACTGCATGCCAAGCTCCGATCAATGGATACGAAAAATGACCGCACCTGTGCGGGAGGAAGGCAAAACCTTTGCTGTTGGTTTCTCGGGTTATCAAGAACAAAACTCGTTTTTGAATCGATGGATCCAATTTGAGACCTTGATGACAGCCTTGCTCTATTTTTCTTTTGGACTTTGGAAAGCACCATTTATGGCGGTAGGCAGGAATCTCTGCTATCGCAAAAGTTTCTTTATGGAGGTGAAGGCTTTCAAAGGAATCTGGCATCTCGAAGGTGGTGACGATGACCTTTTTGTCAATCAATACGCTACCGGAAAAAACTCCGCCATGGTGATCGACCCAGAATCCACGACGCTTTCGATTCCTAAAGACACTTGGAAAGAATACCTCGTTCAAAAGAAAAGACACCTACACGCAGGGAAGTTCTACAGAGGCGAAGACAAGCGAAAAATCGGATTTTAGTCCCTTTCCCACGCCTTGTTTTGGCTTGGGGGTCTGGGATTGCTGGTTTATTTTGGAATTGGACAGGCTTGGGAACATTTTCTGATCGTTTTCGGTATTATAGTCCTGAGATCATTATTGGTTTGGTCGATTTTCAGATCGGCTTCCAAAAAACTCTCCGGCAAACTTGGATCCATGAATAGCTGGGTAAATGATCTGTTTTATCTGGTGTACTTTTGGATTCTGGGCACCGTTTCCTATCAGGCAAAAGACATTAAATGGAAGTAAACGCACGCGGATTTTCGAATAAGGCTCTCGAGGATTTTGACTTGATCGACAAGGCAGTCATCGAAAAAGACCAATCAGCCTACGCTACCCTGATGAAGCGGTACAAAAAGGCCGTTTATTTCATGATTCTCAAAATGATCCGAGATGCAGATGATGCTGAGGATCTGACCATGGAGGCTTTTGCCAAGGCTTTTCGGAATCTGGAGCGCTTCAAAAAGGACTACACCTTTTCCACTTGGCTTTTCCGGATTGCGACCAACAATACCATTGATTTTATCCGAAAGAAAAAGCTCAAAACCATGAGCCTCAATACCACCATGTCTGATGACGGGGGCAATTCGGTCAATATCGACGTAGAGGACGATGACAACAATCCTCAGGATGAATTCATCAAATCGCAGCGTATCGAGATGGTGAGGATTTTTGTGGATAAACTTCCCGCCAAATACCGAAAACTCGTGCAGCTTCGCTACTTCGACGAGCTCTCTTACGAGGAAATCGCCCAAGAACTCGACAAGCCTCTCGGTACAGTCAAAGCACAATTGCACCGATCTCGAGAACTTCTTTACGAAATCGCCTCCGGCAAAGAAAAACACATCTGATGAACCCCGGCACCCAGCTGATTCTCTCCTATTTCCCTGACCTGACCGAAAAGCAAATCGAGCAGTTTGACCGCCTTGAAGAGCTCTATCAGGAATGGAACGCCAAAATCAATGTAATCAGCCGCAAAGACATGGATCAGTTTTACGTGCATCATGTCTTGCATTCTCTAGGTATTGCCAAAGTGACGGGCTTTCAGCCAGGTACCAAAGTGCTTGATATTGGCACAGGAGGAGGATTTCCGGGGATCCCATTGGCTATTTTCTTTCCAGATACCCATTTTCATCTGGTAGATTCCATTGGAAAAAAAATCACCGTAGTCAAAGAGGTAGCCAAGGCACTTAAGCTAGCCAACGTGGAAGCACAGCAAGCTCGGGCAGAATCTTTGGTACGGAAATATGACTTTGTGATCAGCCGAGCAGTGACCCGTATGATCAATTTTTATCCCTGGGTCAAAGGAAAAATCAAGCGCGAGGACTTCAATGAGTTCCAAAATGGCATCCTATACCTCAAAGGCGGGGATGTAGATGAGGAAATGGAAGAGCTGGACAAATCCTACGTAACCTACCACCTCAGCGACTACTTCAAGGAAGATTTTTTTGAGACCAAAAAGGTAGTCTATATGCCTTGGGAGGACAAAAGGTAGGAGATTGAATCTTAGAGGCTGCAGTTTAGACCAAAAAGTGTACTTTTCAAGATACAGACTGTCACTTTCCCAATTCTAAATTTTTCTTAGCTAAGGCTCAGATTTTTTCAAGGATCCAAGCTCCATCAAGTGTCTCAAAAATCTGGTCAATTTCAAAATAAACCTTGTACAAACTCAAAATTAAAATCATACTACTAATTGATTATCAGTAAATTAACAGCAATATCAAGAGAATCAGATTCTTAGACTTTTATTTGCGACAATTCCCGCCAATCAATTTTTTGCTTGGGCTTAATCCCCTAATTTGAAGCCTCATTTCCCCTAAAAGTATGTATATCATTTTTGATACCGAAACCACCGGTTTGCCCCGGGATTACAATGCACCCATGTCCGATGTGGACAACTGGCCCAGGCTGGTTCAGATCGCCTGGCAATTGCATGATGCCCGAGGCAAGCTACTTTCCAACCACAATTACATCATTAGGCCAGAAGGTTTTACCATACCCTACAACGCCGAAAAAGTACACGGCATCTCCACCAAGCGTGCCTTGGCAGAAGGTCACGACCTGAAGGAAATTCTTCAGGTGTTCCGCGAAGATGTAGTTCAGGCCAAATTCTTGGTAGGCCACAATATCGGTTTTGATATCAATGTGGTGGGTTCGGAATATTTACGAGCTGAACTCGTAATGCCACTGGAAAGCAAAGCCGAACTCGACACCAAGGATATCTCCACAGAATTTTGTGCCCTCCCTGGAGGTAAAGGAGGGAAATATAAGTGGCCGACTCTGACCGAACTCCACAAAAAACTTTTCGGGGGCGGCTTTGATGACGCGCACGATGCGGCCTATGACGTGGACGCTACCGCACGCTGCTTTTTTGGCTTGATCACGCAGGGAGTTCAAAAACCGGAACCGGGAATTTTGATCGATGAGGTCATCTATGAAGCACCTAAGCTGGCAGAAGCCAATTTTGTCCAGGCCAAAGACGAGCAAAAAGCCGCTAAAGACATTCTGAAGCAGGCCGGAAAAGCAGATATTTCTGATCTAGCGGAAGTTCCATTTACCCATCTTCATGTCCATACCCAATACTCGGTACTCCAAGCTACCTCCGAAATCCCGGCCATCGTAGCCAAAGCCAAATCCATGGGCATGACCGCTATTGCGATGACCGATCACGGCAATATGATGGGGGCTTTTCACTTTGTGAAAGAGGCGATGGGTAAAGAGCTCAAACCCATTTTAGGCTGTGAATTCAATCTCTGCCGAGACCGGAAAAACAAAGCCAATAAGGATGACGGCTACCAAACCGTATTGATTGCCAAAAACAAAGCCGGCTACCACAACCTAGCCAAACTGGCTTCTTACGCCAATATTGAGGGATTTTACTACGTACCAAGAATTGACAAAGAGGTACTGGTCCAATACAAAGGCGACTTGATTGCCACGACCGGTGGACTTTGGGGAGAAATCCCCTATTTGATTCTGAATGTCGGTGAAACTCAGGCGGAGGAAGCATTCCTCTGGTGGAGAGAGCAGTTTGG
>FWWM01014394.1_pt1 | contig 12423 bp, 9 predicted proteins | sample 2228351 | NCBI WGS metagenome assembly FWWM01 (sample SAMEA103939774, study PRJEB20133) | metagenome | reverse complement strand
CACTGGAGGTCAAACCCTCTGGGAAAAGTGCGAAAAAACCTGCCAATATGGCAACGGTTGGAGGGCAAAAATTTTACACAAAATGATTGACACTACCGAACGACTCGAATCACCTCGAAAAGCTTTTCGGGCTGGGTTTGAATTTCCTTGAAAAGAGTAACGACTTCACGCACACTCACTTAGATCTTCGTGGGCGCTTCTCCTTTCTTCGAGGTGTTTGGGGCGCACCTCCTCTTTTAAGGAAAATCATCTCTTTTCTAGCACCTAAAACTTTACACAAAGCTTTTTACTCCACCACGGAAAAACATTGTTTGTTTACCATCTGAACATTCATATAACATTCTTATTATTATTCATATTTAATGTTACACGTCTATTTAAAGAAAGAGTGTCTCTTTGAAGCATGCAAAATTGTAAAAAAAACTTGTCCTCATCAGCTTGCGGTCTCATCGCATTGTGTGACACTTCTTGAAAATAAAAGCGCTCAACGTGGTGTACTCGCGGCGGTACGCAAAACATGCCAGTTTGGTTAGATCTCCATATAAGAGAGAACGCGCTTGAGCTTTTTGGTTGCTCCAAGGCCAATCGTAATAGCGGTTGATCCAGGCCGCACGGTCAAAACCGGCTGCGGACAAGATTGCAAACAATTCTTCCAATTCATGGGGCTCCAGGAAAAGGCAATGTAATTCCATGAAAATAAACCTTAGGGAAGGCAGAATTCCCACGCTCCCCCGAAGCGCAAAAAGCTCGCCGCCTTCAATGTCCATACGCAATACTGTAGGACTGAGATCTAAATTTCCAGCGTATTGATCAAGTCGTATGCCTTTTACAGTGACTGCATCCATGAGCATTAAACAATCCCGAGGTACGATAGTACCCCAATTGGGAATCATAGAAGAGTAAAAAGAAACCATGCCGTTGTTATCAGTAACAGCATAAGGATTGAGAATAACACGCGCACGAAATTGATTACTGTTAATCTGAGCAAGCTGGAATATTTCTGGGTCAGGTTCGAACCCATGGACCTCGCATTGTCCTTTTAGTGTCTGGTCTGCAACCATAATATAATAACCGAGATTTGTGCCCACGTCAAAAATAAGATCTCCGGGTTTCAGATAATGCTGGTACAGATTAGTAGAAAAAGGCTCATGCGTACCATATAGAATGAGCTCTTCTTTAATACCAGCATTCCGTTTGGGTAGTGCGAGTCGGTAATTTGAAAGCTTCACTTCTAAGTCTTGGAGAAGGTGAGCTTTCCGGACTTTGCGCCAAATCCTACGATACTCACCGCGATCGTAAAGGCGATGAAGATATCCTGGTAGACCTTCAGTCTGGATTGATTTGGCAACTTTCTTAAGCCGGTTTAATGTGTGTGTAAGCAAAATAAAATCTCCTATTTGGGGATAGGATAGCAAAAAAGGTTATGCCACAGTAAAGTTCAGTGGAGAGCGTCAATCTGGCTAAGCACGGAACCTTAATTATATAATTCTCCTGTCTATTAATTCTTGCGAGAAATAACGTGCGCTTGTACCACAAGTGCTGCAAGCTCGCCGCCGTAGGCCGCTGCCACCGCACCAAGCAAGCCGTAGCATGGAACCCACAGCAGGACTAAGGTAACGCTAGCGATCGTGGCCAGCCCATGCACTGCCGTGAGGTATTGGCTCTTTCCATTAGACATGAGCCAAGCGTTTCCAAGACTACGCGCGATTCGCAAGGCTGGTAGAAAAGCTAACCACACAAGAGCAGCTGCTGCCTCTTGGTAATCAAGGCCGAGCAGTAGCGGCAGCAGCGGAGCCGCCATAGCAACACCCAAGCCTGTAGCTACAGCCAACAACAGTAGCAGGGCACCACTGCGCCATGCACGTTGACGCGGATTGGCGGCGGCAAAAAGCCGCGGCCAGAGCGCTTCCTGCAAAGCCGCTAACGGCAAGGCGGCAAGATCAACTGCTCGCTGCGCAATGCTAAACGCCCCCGCCTGGGCGTAGCCCAAGTGCGCCAGGACCGGCTTGTTGAACTCTGCTTGCAAACGAAATGCCAGGGATCCGGTGACAAAAGGCAATCCTTCGCGCACTGCTAGCCCTGTTTCTTTCCAATTGCTGGACACAAAGGCCACTTGCCTGGCATGTCCCATAAGGGGCCACGCACCAAGCATGAGAAACGCCACGTAAACCAGGCTAGAGAGACCGTAGGCCAGCATCCAAGTGGAAGGCGTAGGTGGGCTGAAAGCGGCGAGCACCAACAGCGCAGCGAGCCGCGCGGCGGCCAATCCTGCCAGAATCGCTCCAAAGCGATGGGATTGCGCTCTGGCTTGCGCTGATCGGGCGAAAATCTCGGTCAAGGCTCCCCCGGCGATTTCGCCCGCTGCCAGCAGGGCCAGCGCCCACACTGGGGCAGATGGCGGCAGGCTCCACCATTGGGCGAGTGTTGCAGTAACGACGCAGGCTGGTATCGCTACCATGGACAGACGCAATGACCGCATCAAGAGCCAAGGTAATCGATCGGAATGGAGCGCGCCGTCACGTAGCAGTACCGAGGGCATGCCCATGGCGGCCATGGGAGTGAAAAAACTCGCCACGGCAAGCGCACCCACAAAAACACCGTAGCCTGAGGCGCCCAACCAGCGTGCAAGCAGCACTATGGTTACAGCCTGGAAGGTGGCACGCAGACAGAACCAGAAAAAAATCCGTGCTCCATCGCGAGCATAGGCGCCAGGACGCCAGCTTAAAAAAGAGAGCAATAAACATTCGTGCCGGCCTCCCTGTCCCGTCAGACGCGCGCCGCACCGGGCAGATCCACCCATGCCATCTTGGCTCACGGAGCTCCAGGCGTCTTTTTTTGTCATGTCATCCAAGGTTAGGAAAGCACCATCTCGACGTTAAGTTTCTCAAAATTGTCTATCATGGTTATTCGAAGGCGTTCGGTCCTTGCAGCCGAAAGCTTCTATAACCTTCATAAAGTTTTCTTGTATCCGATGCCAATCAAAGCAATTCTGAATCCAAAAGCGTCCATTGACTGAAAGCGTTTCTCGTATCCCTGGTTGATTTAATGCGCTGCAAATGGCCGCTGCTATTGAACGGCTATTGGCTGGTTCCACCAAAAAGCCTGTTTTTCTATCTTGGATGACGTCGCGGATGGCGGGAAGGTCGGAAGCAATGACGGGGCAACCGCAACCCATGGCTTCTACCAGGACGAGACCGAGACCTTCCTGGTCGCCGCTGCGGGCCACGACCGATGGCACGACCGTGACCGTGGCGGAGCGATAAAAAGCGGGGAGGTCTTCATGAGCCACGGAGCCCCAAAAGGTGATGGATCCAGGCTGAGGAGGTAAATCCTGAAGGGAGGCATAGAAGTTTGTTCCGTCGATCGATCTAATGGCCGCGAAGCCGGCAGCAAGCTTTTTCAAAGGGGCCTCCTCGGGGCCTGAACCCACAATCCAGAGTTCCGCCGTAGGAAATGCTTGAAGCACGTGCTGAAAAGCCTCAATAAGATATCGAACTCCCTTTTTTTCCACAAGACGACCTACATAAAGAACAGTGGCTTTCCGACGTGGTACAGTAGGATCCGGAGTAAAAAGAGTGCTCAGATCGGTTCCCATGGGAATCACATGATACGGGGTTCGAACACCGATGTTTTGAAGCTTGTGCGCCATGGCACGGCTGACCACCGTGACAACATCGCATCTGTCGAGAATCCAACGACGGAGGATGTCAAAAACTTGGCCTTGCAGCCCAAAGAGATCTCCACCGTGGCTTGTGCACAGGATGGGAATCTTGACAGGGCGTCCCCATTGAGCCAGCACGGCGCAGAGTCCCTGGGGAATGATCCAGTGGGCATGGAGAGCGTGGAAACGCTTTTGGGTCGCCAGGCGCCGAATGAAAACGACCTGGGCTGCCAGAAAGAAAGGGACCTGAAAAAGCACCCAGGGCTTTCTTCTGATCTTTTCCAGAATACCTCCCTCATAGGCAAGGTTTTGATACTTTGCAGGAAAATAACAGAATCGATGAACCTTCAGGCCATCCATGATTTCATAGCGCTCGGCGCCACGGGTGTGAGGTGCAAGCACATGCACCTCAAAGACATCTGAGAGCCGCCGGCAAAGGTCATAAACAAACCGTGGTTCTCGGTCCTCCGGCCATCTGGGGAAAGTGGAGGTAAGAACCATCAGACGAGGTCGGTTGCTGAAACACTCTTCTTTTTTTTCTTTCATGGCGTACTCTTCGGCGCTGCAAAGGCCTCCACACTTAAGGGAAGCCTGTCAAATGATTCCGTCATCCCTCCTGGCGTCTTAGAAAAAACCTTACTCTTTCGGGCGACGCAAATCGAGTTGCAGGACTCGGCGGGCATAAATCTTGGCCAACCGCATCCTAGCAATTTTTGGGCCTTGGAACCTTTAAGGCGAAAAATTCCTTCACCACTCCATAGTACCGCCCGGATGCTTCTGCAAAGACACTAGGGATAAGCTTACAACTAATAGGCCGTTTGTACCCGCTAAAGCTCCTCGTCCAGACGATCCGGGTGCGATCGGAACCGGTGCTTGAGGCTCCTCAGGCCCTTTCCGCATCCATCGAGTGTGCCGTGCGGACCTCATAGAGTTCTTCATGGGTCACCTCATGGCAAAAATGAACAAGGCGGTTTCAATACCCCACCACTCTTTGAAGAACATGCGATTCTGCCGGTGCAAGCACACCGAACCTTGCCGGTTGGCGAAACATTTCCTTGGATTCGCTGATTCCCACGGCGAAGCCTTTGTCGAGGATATGTCGGCCCAGGTCCAGGAGGGCCTTGAGCGCTCGTCGAAGGCACGATTGGGCCGCCCGCACGTTTCTTCTGTCGGCGAAAACGCCTCCCGGGATTCCAGGGGAAGAAGGCGGATTTCGGCGATCATCTCTAAAATCCCATGGATGCGATCCGTAACGGTGCGCCGCGAAAGGGTTTCCTCGGTCATGAGTCGGACTCCAGGATGACGGACAGTCGTTCTTGCTACAGACGAGCGCAGTTCCCGGGCTCGCCAAAGAAGGCTTAGATCATGTCCGTTGGCCGCAAACGAATCCACGATAAAAAGTCTCTTGCCCTTGATGACATACAAGCCCATCAAAATGATTCACTTTGTTTAGAAAAACCGGGTCGACCAGCGAGAAGTCCAAGAAACATTCCGGTGCACGGGCTAATTGAGCCGCCTTGAGAATACGAAAATGGCTTCCAGTATAGGAACTCACACCAATGGAAGAATTGGAGGGACCCGGCGAGGGGGTGTAGCGTTTTCTTGGACCCACTCCTAAGCCTCCCGGCCGCAGCTTCCAAAGGGATGGGGAATCTGGATGTCAGAAAAGTGACATAGGTTCCTTAGAGAGAATGACTGGTTGTCCCTGAGGTGCCGAACTCACCGAAAAAGCAGGCTTCTTTATTCTTTATATTTAACGGCCTCTCGTAGCTTCATGGTTCGTGTTTCCTGGTGCACGAGGTCCCTCCAAAGACCTGGGTGATCAATCACAAGATTTGAAATAACTAGAGGACTCCTCCAGCTTTTTTAGTTTCGGCGGTCTCGCTCCAAAATGGTCACATACTGTGCCCGAAGCAATGAACTCCCCGCCTAAACTGTTGTTTTTTTGCACGCGCCCGACCTTCCTAGAGGAACAAAACAGAGAAGAGCAAAGACCATGACGGCCGCATCTACTTGTTTGTTCTACTGCCGCGTTGCTCATTTCCACAACCTGTTGGCGATTTTCGTGGAAAACCTTGAAAGTGGGGATAGCAATTTAGCCAAATGTGGCCAATGGGCCAAGCAAAAGCCATTTAAAAAAGGATTTGGCACACCAAATGCTAATGGTATGGGTTGAGTGTGGATCGGCTCGGCTTGAAAGCTTGTCAATAAACTTCAACAGCCATTCATAAATACTGAAACAATCAGGTGGTTCATCTATGTGTAAAGCAGGAAATAGGAGTTAAGAGTGCAACCTGAATCCGTGAATAGAAAGGCTGCAAACTGACGGTGCAACGTTTGAAATCCATTTTCGAGGCTCGGTGGGGTACGGCTCGGCTCCTTCCGGCACTCTCCGAAGCGTCGGTGGGCGGAAGCTCGCTTACGATGATGATCTTTTACGCTTTTCGAGACATAGCTACCCTTTTCAAGACTTGGGGGCAGCTGGCTTTCACAGTCCCGGCCGGGCCCGGGGTATCCCGGGTAGAACCTGAGAGTGACGCTGCAGAAGGCATCAAAGGCCGGCCAAGGGTTTCTGAGCTGCAGCTTCAACCGACGACCTCTCCGGATCAGTTGCGCAGCGATGATACCACCGACCTTCGGGTGTCGGCGAAGCTCCAAAACGCTTTCCAAAGCATAGTAAGCCGGGTGGTTTTATACCAAAATGGACCTGCGAGGAACGTTGCGGGCGCGGTTCAACATCATGGACAGAAAGGCGATAAATCCGTTCTGCCAATGTTGGGTCCCCTTTCTGCGCTTGATACCCAGTCACCAGCCCTCTTGCCGCCCCAGGTAGGTGCCAATGGGTGCGCATCCGTCGTGACGCCGGTATGTATGAAAACCCGCTTTTTTCTTGGTGCCGTAATTGTCCAAAAAGAAAACATCAAAATCCAAACCCACGTGTCCCATGGAAAACGGCGTTACCGAAACCTTGGTCCTCTCAAGGAATTCTGTGCGGCACTGCGCGACAAGGCGCACGAGAACATGAGCGTAGCGGTTAAAGCGCTTTCGCAGGCTCTCCTCCGAAGGCACACACTCGACGGCAGACTCTTTGAACCAGTCATCTTCAGCGACTCCAGCAGCGACTTCAAAGAAGCTCTTTTACTGGCAGAAGAGCCCCAGATAAGTCGTAACGACATCCGCATGCGAAATCCACGGACGGCTCGGAACTTCCCTATTCAAGCGTCAGCAAAGACTCGTCCTGCCGTTGATCAAATTGCCCAAGAGGACGAGACCCCAGCGTCGATTGTACAAAGCCTTCGAAGACTGTTCTATCTTAGTTTCTTTGATTAGCGCACCTGTCGAGTGAAGGGATAATAAAAAAAAGTATACCACAAAGAGCGTATAATAGAAACATGCTATACATAAAGACAACATTATTGGGAGAAATTTAATCTCACACATTGAGGAATTAAGCAGGAGCGGTGAATGACTAAGGTGCTCGTCGTCATGGGTACGCGTCCCGAGGCCATCAAGTTAGCCCCAGTAGTTCGGGCACTTAAAGGCAGTGGCAAGTTTCTTCCAATCGTATGTTGCACGGGTCAGCACCGAGAAATGCTTCGCGAGGCCATCCGGATCTTTGAAATTGAGCCCGATGTGGACTTGGACTTGATGCGGCCGGGCCAAAGCTTAGCGGAGCTAAGTTCACGGCTCCTTTCAGGCTTGGACAAGGTCCTGGAGGAACAAAGACCTGAATGGGTGCTCGTGCAGGGTGACACTACCACGACGATGGTAGCCACATTGGCAGCTTTCTATCGAGGTATACCCACCGCACACGTGGAAGCAGGCCTACGAACACGAAATCTTCAAATGCCTTTTCCGGAGGAAGCCAACCGGAGAATTACCGGATTATTGGCAAGGTTGCACTTCGCGCCCACGCAAGCTGCCCGAGAAAACCTACTTCGCGAGGGAATACCGCGAGAGCATGTTCATCTTACCGGAAATACAGTTATCGATGCCCTGCTCTGGATGGTCCAGAGGGTGACAGGGGATGTTAGATTGATGACTGACTTGAAAAGGGCCATTCCTTCACTCACTCTTTGCCACGGCCATAATCGCCGAATCGTACTGGTGACCAGCCACAGACGCGAAAACTTCGGCAATGGTTTAAAAAATATTTGCGCAGCCCTTTGTCGACTGGCCGAACGAAAGGACATTGAAATCGTATATCCCGTGCACTTAAACCCTTGCGTCTATGGTCCAGTTCATCGTGCTCTTGGGGGATACAGAAACATCCATCTACTTAAGCCGCTAGATTATCAACATTTTATCGCCCTTATGTGTCGCGCGTACTTAATCCTCACCGATTCAGGAGGAGTTCAGGAAGAGGCACCAGCTCTTGGAAAGCCAGTCCTCGTTATGCGTGATGTGACAGAGCGTGCAGAGGCGGTGGAAGTTGGGATGGCAGAGCTAGTCGGTACCGACGTAGAACGGATCGTTAGCAAGGTAAACCAACTTCTTGATGATCCCGCGTACTATGTTCGCATGTGCCGCCCAATGTTCTGTTATGGGGATGGTAGGGCGGCGGAGCGAATTGTTGATGCGCTTGCTAAGGAGTCAGGAAAGTGCTCAACACGAGAGAATGTCTAGAATGCGACTTGGCATATATGGTGCTCATCTATATTGAATCGCTGTATATGGATGTGCCAATGGTATTCTTGATAAGATAAAGATATATAACCCATGTTTTCGCGGCTTCAAAGAGCTTCTTTCAGTTGAGTTCAGGGGAGCCTGCTCCTAGGTTGTATGCAGTACCATTAACGATCTCTTTATGGCGGTGAGGACTAAAAGATGACTGTTACTAATACTTTTACTATTTCGTTGAAGCCTGTGGCCAGCAAAGAAAGTGGAGGAGACGGGATAAGGGTGCTATTTGTTGCTGACTTTTTTTTGCGTGACATGGTTATCCCTGGAGGGGCTGAAAGAAATGATGATGTACTTATTGATAAGCTTAGAAAAAGAGGAATATCTATAGAGACCATTAGGTGCACCGAGCTAAACAACAACTTACATATATTGAGTAATTTTGACGTGATTTTGGTTGGAAATTTTTCTAGGCTCTCCGATGTTGCCATTAAGGCTATTCAGCAGCATAACTATATTATTTATGAACATGATCATAAATATGTCAGGGGCAGAGATCCATCTGTTTTCCCCGGCTTTAGAATTCCTGCTTGGGCCATAGTTAACCGAGATTTTTATGCTAAAGCACACAAGGTTGTAGTTTTAAGCTCCCTATGTAAGTATATTATTGAAAATGCCTTAAACCTATCTAATGTAGTTAACATAGGAACCAGTTTATGGAGCGATGAAGAGCTCCATCATTTGAGCTCTCTTCATGCACGGAAGACTCCCAAAAACAATAAATTCGCCGTGCTTATATCCGCAAACAAAATAAAAGGGACAAGAGAAGCCATTGAGTGGTGTCGATTGAATTCCGTAGACTATAATGTGCTACCTCCCAAGCCATGGAAACACCTCGTAGAGTGTCTCTCCGAGTACAAGGGTTTGGTTTTTATGCCGCAGGTATGCGAGACTTTCAATAGACTTGTCGTGGAAGCGAAAAGTCTAAACTGTAGAGTCATAACCAATGAATCCCTGATCGGTGCTGCAAGTGAAAGCCTTTGGGAGATGAGCGGTTTCCAATTGCTGAGCGAAATTCGACGAAGAGTCATTTCCGCTATTGATGTGTTTGAAGGGGAAATACGTTCGATTGTTTACCATGAACGCAGTGCTTACACAGCTATACTGACGGCCTATAGGCGAAATTCAATCTTAAGGGAGCAGGTCGTCTCATTGCGGACACAAACAATCCCGCCGAAAGAGATATGGGTGTGGGTAAATCGCAGCGAAGATACTAGAGATGTGGATTTCTATAAGGCTGCTGGGGTTGATGCCGTCTTTTACTGCGATCGCAACTGGAAATATTTTGGCAGGTTTGCCGTTGCGAATCTGGCAACAACCCCTTACATTGCCATTTTTGATGATGACACTATCCCAGGCCCCAGGTGGATCGAAAATTGTTTTGAGACCATACATATCTATCCGGGTATTCTGGGAGGGGTGGGTGTTATTCTTACCGCCTGCCAGTATCGAAATCATATCAGAGTTGGTTGGGTACAGCCCAATGACGAAGTTGTAGAGGTGGACTTAGTTGGCCACGCGTGGTTTTTCAGAAAAGAATGGCTGCGTTTCTTTTGGCAGGATGAACCGTTCACTTTGGAGAATGGCGAGGACATTCATTTCTCTTACATAGCCCAAAAGCTGGGTGGGATAAAAACATATGTTCCAGCACATCCTCTGAGGGACAAGGCGTGTTGGAGTTCCATTAAGGGGCTCAAGTATGGTGTCGATAGCGTAGCGTCGTCGTCTCCCGAAAAGCATGCTGAGTTCTATTCCCAAAGGGACTTATGTGTAAGAAGCGCCATTAATAAAGGCTGGATTCCATTGTTCATTCGAAAACGCTTCCTTACGAATGATAGCGAGACATCAGCCCTGGGTAAAAGGAGTGTGGGACGGGTGGAAGAGGGCGGATTATCTCGACCATTCAGAGGCGGCACGACTGTGCTGGGATGGGGCACGAAGCATCAGGCTGAATCTGCTATGGGGAAGGATAATCGGATCTTCGCTTATCCCCCGGGCGGGAGGGATCGGAGTGAGAGGTCCAGAACTGCAAGTGGCATGACCATTCGAGGAATCAGGTGGCAAAGCCAGCTTCTCAATTTCAGCGGATATGCATCCCATGCTCGAAGAATTGTCGGGGCGTTGGGGCAAACTGGCATTCCCCTATCCGTGAAGCCAGCGAAGGCGGACAAGCGATTTGTTCGCTATCTAACACGACCGGAAGTCGTCCGGTGGCAGGATCTCATGCGCAAGCCAGTTGGACAAGGAGCTTACCTGTGTATGGGTGTTCCCACCTTGGAGGACGGAACGGATGTTTTTAACGCTTGGCACCAAGAAAACCCTGGTTTCTTCATTTATGTGGGGATGACAACCTTTGAAACTGACGGACTGCCTCCTGGCTGGGCGCAGTCCTGCAACCGAATGGATGAGATTTGGGTGCCCAGCACCTTCAACAAGGAAACCTTCGCGCGAGGGGGCGTAGATGCAAAGCGTATAGACGTGTTTCCTACAGGCATTGACACGGATGTCTTTAACCCTCATCGCGTTTCCCCGCTTTTGATAAGGAACCGAAAAGGTTTCGCCTTTCTTTCAGTGTTTCAATGGACGTACCGAAAAGGCTGGGATGTTCTCTTGCGAGCGTACCTATCGGCCTTTTCGCCTCAAGACGATGTTTGCCTCATTCTCAGGACCTATCCCTACAGGATTCAGCAGCCGCCCATCAGGGACCGGATCAAGGAATATATTGGAAACTTGGGAGTAGATCCTGAAAAAACCCCTTCTATTATCATTCTAGACAGGTTCATTCCCGAACAATACATGCCATCCCTTTATGCAACAGCAGATGCCTTCGTCTTGCCCTCCAGGGGCGAAGGGTTCGGCCTGCCTTATATGGAAGCCATGGCCATGGGTTTGCCGGTTATCGCCACGCGCTGGGGAGGTCATCTGGACTTCATGGATGACACCAATAGTTTTCTCATCGACGTGGAGGCATTGCAACCTGTCCACAGCTGCCTGTCACAGGAAAGCCGCTTTTACACCTCGGAACAAAAGCTGGCTGAGCCTTCGGTGTCCCACACGGCAGAGTTGATGCGCTTGGTGTTTGAGAATAGAAGCGAAGCCCGACGGCGAGGACATGCGGCTAGGGAATACATCAAGAGCCACTGGAACTTGGAACGATCGGCCCAATGGTTCAGATCCAAACTGTCCTGGATCACTTCTTGACTACGTTTAAATCTCGGGGAAACTCTTAGGAGGGGCGATGAGAAACATGTCGCGTGGCTGTAGGCCCGTGGTCTTTTGGAAAGCGCCCATATACGATCCCAGTGGGTATGGTGATGAAGCACGGCATTTGATTAAAGCCATTCAGCATGCGTGGCCCCTTCGAGTGGAGCCGGTAGGCCGATTCTCCGGCGAGTTTGTCAAGGGGATGAACAAGGAGGATCGAGAGCTTTTTGAAAGGCTTCAGAAGGTGGCTTTATCGAAAGAGTATCTAAATCTCATTCAGTTACCCGCTTATGCTTTTCGTCCCGACGAGAGAGCTTTTTACAACATTGGAAGAACAGTTTTCGAGACCGACCGGATTCCTTCCCTATGGGTCGACAAATGCAATGAGATGGATGAAATCTGGGTGCCTACGCCTTTCAATGTGGAAACATTTCTTAGAAGTGGCGTTAGGGCACCTGTACATGTAGTACCGGAAGGGATCGATTCGCAATTCTTTAAACCCGGTCTGAAGCCGCTTGTGATTCCGGGTAAACGTTCGTTTGCTTTTCTTTCCGTCTTTGAGTGGAGTTACCGCAAGGGATGGGACCTGTTACTCAAAGCCTGGGCTCAAGCCTTTGCACCCCACGAGGATGTGTGCCTTATCCTAAGAACTTATCCCATAAACGGGGTGGACTCCAGAAATGTGAAACATGTGATCCAAAAGAAGATCTATCAATTCCTCCACCAACAGCTTGGTGTGTCTCCTCTTGATTTAGCTTCTATCATTATCCTGGGAGAACAGATCCCAGAAAAAGTCATGCCTCGACTATACGCCACCGCTGATGCTTTTGTTCTTCCTTCGCGTGGAGAAGGCTGGGGGCGACCATACATGGAAGCCA
>FWWM01010673.1_pt1 | contig 12430 bp, 10 predicted proteins | sample 2228351 | NCBI WGS metagenome assembly FWWM01 (sample SAMEA103939774, study PRJEB20133) | metagenome | reverse complement strand
ATGTGACCGGCGGCATATTCATCGTGTGCTGGTAGGTAATCGGCGTGCTGGCGCCCACCACCCAGATCGTAGGATTTGACATACCCGCGGATATCGACGATCGCCAGATTCGGATCGCCAAGATGCTCGTGCAGCCAGGCCGTTGTCACAAGCGTGTCAGGAAGAATTGAAGATTGCGGTGTGCTCATTGTCACGACATTCTCCTTGTGTTTTCTGGCCCGTCGTTGCGCGCCGGTAAGTTTTCCACGGCTGAGTCTCCATGCGTCCGCTGCCTGTGCAAGCTTGCCGGTGCACCAAGCCCGCGTCAACACGCGGCCTGGGCATGGGCCTTCTAGGAAAATTGTCTAATTCTTTCATAGATGGGTTGACATCACGATGGGATGCCGCCTATCATGCGCAAAGACACAGTGTCGTGTCTTGTCTCATTGTGCTCAACGGATAGCGGACCGTGATGCTGCGCGCGATCTCCATTATTACCCTCGTACTTATTACGCTCCCGAAGGGGAGCGTATGCGGTCGTGGGGGCCGGAGAAGCGCGTAGGCGCACCAACACACACAACGTAGGTAAGCAAAGTTCGAGGCCTCCCGACCACCAGGGAGGCCTTTTTGATGGTCGTTATTGGGCGGAGAAGCAGCGACAGCGCGGAGATGGGAGCAGGAAATGGCAACGCCAGCGATCGCCGGGCAGGCGACTACAGAGACGATGCTCAATGGGCATCAGCCCGAAGAGGAAGGCGAAACGGCGACCGAGCGCCCGCTGCTGACCGGCGCAGAAATCACATGTAAAGCGCTGGAGGCTGAGGGTGTCGAGGTCGTGTTTGGGTATCCAGGTGGAGCGGTCATCCCGCTCTATGATGCCCTGCCCCGTGCCGGGTTCCATCACGTGCTCGTTCGGTTCGAGCAGTGGGCAGCGCTGGCTGCCGATGGGTACGCTCGGGCCACGGGCAAGGTCGGCGTGTGTATTGCCACCTCGGGTCCGGGCGCGACCAATCTCGTGACCGGTATTGCCAATGCCCAGCTTGACTCGGTGCCGCTGGTTGCGATCACCGGCCAGGTGGTGCAGCCAATGATCGGGCGCGATGCCTTCCAGGAAACCGACATTACCGGCATCACCTTGCCCATAACGAAGCACAATTATCTTGTTCAGCGTGTCGAGGATATCGCGCCGACGATCAAAGAGGCCTTCTACCTGGCCCGAAGCGGCCGTCCCGGCCCGGTGCTCGTGGATATTCCGAAGAATCTCTTCCTCGCCAAGACGCGGTACGAAGCGCCGCCGACGCCGCATCGCCGGGGGTATCAGCCGACGATCGTGCCCAATCTTCGTCAGGTGCGGCTGGCGGCAGAATTGATCAACGCCGCTCAGCGGCCGCTGATCATGGCGGGGCATGGCATCCTGCTGAGCGGCGCCGAAGATGTCTTCGGGCTGTTTGTTGAGCGGACCGGCATTCCGGTCATTTTCACCTTGCTTGGTCAAGGGTCGTTCCCGGAGTCGCATCCATTGGCGCTTGGCCTGATGGGCATGCATGGCCACCGGCATGTCAACAAGGCGCTGGAAGAGTGTGACCTGTTGATCAACATCGGCGCACGTTTTGACGACCGCGCAACCGGGAAGGTTTCCGGCTTCGCGCCGAAGGCCAAGATTATTCACGTCGATATTGACCCAGCCGAGATCGGCAAAAATGTGCGCACGGATGTTCCCGTTGTCGGTGATGCGCGTGAGGCGCTCAAGCTGCTCATTCCAGAGGTGCAGCGCCGCTCGCATCCCGAATGGCTCGCCTGGATTGATTCGCAACGCAACCGGGTGCTGCAAGCGGCGCTCGATCAGCGCCCCGACTGGCCCGAGCCGTATTCGATCATCAAAGCGATCGCCAAGGCCACGAAAGGCGAGGCCATTTACACGACGGACGTGGGCCAGCACCAAATGTGGGCCGCTCAGTTTCTTGGATTGGAGCGTCCCAACCGGTGGCTGACCTCCGGCGGCTTGGGGACCATGGGCTACGGGATACCCGCGGCAATCGGCGCCAAGATCGGCCGGCCCGACCTTGAAGTGTGGGCCATCGTCGGTGACGGTGGCTTCCAAATGTCAATGAACGAGCTAGCGACGATCGTGCAAGAGAAACTGAATATCAAGATCGCGGTGATCAACAATGGTTACCTTGGCATGGTACGCCAGTGGCAAGACCTGTTCCACAACAAGAACTACTCGGAGGTTCAGATCAATGGGCCAGACCTGCTCAAGCTGGCGGATGCCTATGGCCTGACCGGGCTGCGCGTGCGGAAGGACGAGGAAATCGAGCCGGCGATCGAGAAGGCGCGCAGCATCGACGGCACCGTCATCATCGACTTCGTTATCGAGCCGGAAGCCAATGTCTGGCCAATCGTCCCACCGGGAGCGAGCAATTCCGACATGCTGCTCCACCGGTTTGAGGATCACTAATCCAGAGGCGTGTAGGGAGCCGGCACACGGGGGAGCAAGCAAACAATGAAACGTCCGCATACGCTCGTGGTTCTGGTGGAGGATCATCCGGGTGTGCTGAACCGGGTGGTGTCGCTGCTCAGGAGGCGATCGTTCAACATTGATTCGATTACCGTTGGGCATTCGGAGCAGCCAGGTGTGTCGCGCATCACGCTTGTAGTAATGGGCGATGACCTTGAGGTGGAGCAGGCGGGTAAGCAGCTCTACAAATTGCTCGAAGTGCTCAAAGTGACGGATGTCACAGATCTGCCCGTCATCTCACACGAAATGGCGATGATCAAGGTGGCGGCTAAGCCACAGCACCGCCAGGAGATCATGCTGATCGCCCAAATCTACGACGCGCGGATCATTGACGCGAGCCCGTCAACGCTCATCCTGGAGATGGTGGGCTCGGAAGAGAAAATTGATAGCTTGCTCGCGATGCTGCGCCCGTTCGGCATCAGGGAGCTGGTTCGCACGGGGGCGATCGCGATGACGCGCGGTGGCCAGGCGCTTCCCGGCAAGGGAGCCGCGGTCTCTGAGCGAGCGGAAACGTTTGCTGCCGATTGAGTGCCGAGGCGCCTCTCGCTCAGGTTGCGCCGATCGGGTATCGTTTACAACAGACGTGTTTACGGTTTTCGGTCTCCTTGGGGATGCCCAGGAATTGATGAGGGAGTGTGTCGGTGCCCGCAACGATTTACTACGATCGTGATGCCAGTCTTCAGCCATTGCTTGGCAAGACGATTGCGGTGATTGGCTATGGAAGTCAGGGTCACGCGCATGCGCAGAACCTTCGTGACTCGGGTCTGAGCGTGATTGTTGGACTCCACGAAGGCAGCAAGAGCCGGGATAAGGCGCGAGCCGATGGCTTCCAGGTCATGTCGGTAGCCGAGGCAGCCAGCGCCGCGGATGTGATCATGGTCGTTATTCCCGACCAGACCCAGAAGGCGGTCTACGATGAGTCCATCGCTCCGCATCTGTCTGCCGGGAAGACGCTGATGTTTGCTCATGGCTTTAATATCCATTTCGGTCAAATCGTGCCGCCAAACGATGTGGATGTTTCGATGATCGCCCCGAAGAGCCCTGGGCACCGGTTGCGTGAGCTTTATCAGGAGGGGGTGGGCGTTCCTGCGCTGCTGGCGATTCATCAGGACGCTTCTGGCAAGGCAAAGGAGGTGGCGCTGGCGTACGCGAAGGGCCTTGGCTCGACGCGCGCCGGCGTCCTTGAGACAACCTTCAAGGAGGAAACCGAGACTGATCTCTTCGGTGAGCAGGCGGTGCTATGCGGCGGCGTGTCGCACCTCGTGGAGGCGGCATTCAACACCCTCGTCGAGGCTGGTTATCAGCCGGAGATCGCGTATTTCGAATGCCTCCACGAGCTCAAGCTCATCGTCGATCTGTTCTATGTCGGCGGACTCTCGTACATGCGGTATTCGGTCAGCGACACGGCGGAATACGGCGACTACACGGCGGGGCCGAAGATCGTTGATGAGCATGTCAAGCAGACCATGAACGAATTGCTGCGAGCCATTCAGGACGGCACGTGGGCCAAAGGCTGGATCGAGGAGAATCAGACCGGGCGGAAGAATTTCTTGCGGCTGCGTGAAGAGCACGCCAATACCCTAATCGAGCAGGTAGGCAAGCAACTGCGCGACATGATGCCGTTCTTGCATCCGAAGGCGGTTGCGAGCCAGTAGATCTCCGATGGCCCGGTGCCTGAGCGGCAGCACGCACGGTATGCCGCGAGCGATCGAGCCGCTTCGCTGCCGAGGCACCGGGCGCAGGAACTGGAGGTTGGCCATGACTGATAAGGAGCCGGCCGTACCGGCGCGGCGAATTTGGGTCTTCGATACGACGCTGCGCGATGGTGAGCAATCGCCCGGCGCGACGATGACGGTTGAGGAAAAGCTCGAGGTCGCCGATGCGCTTGTCGCGCTCGGAGTTGACATCATTGAAGCGGGATTCCCGGCGGCGTCTCCAGGGGACTTTGAGGCGGTCAAGCTGATCGCGAAGCGGGTCAAAGGAGCGAAGGTCGCGGGACTCGCGCGCGCAAACCGGCAAGATATCGAGCAATGCGCCCGTGCGGTGGAGCCGGCGGAGCAGCCACGGATCCACACGTTCATTGCCACGTCTGATATTCATCTGAAGCACAAGCTGCGAATGACCCGAGAGGAAGTGCTCGATCGTGTGAGCGAGATGGTCGCTCTTGCGCGGTCGTTTGTCGAGGATGTCGAGTTCTCGGCGGAGGATGCGACTCGGTCCGATTGGGATTATCTGGTGAAGGTCTTTTGCCGTGCGATCGAAGCGGGGGCAACGACGATCAACGTCCCTGACACGGTTGGTTACACCACCCCGGATGAGTACGCGGCGCTGATGACCTATTTACAGCAGCACATTCCGGGCATCGAGAACGTGGTGATCTCCGTCCATTGCCATAACGATCTCGGCATGGGCACCGCAAACACCCTAGCAGCGGTGAAAGCCGGGGCGCGCCAGGTCGAAGTGACCGTCAACGGGATCGGCGAGCGCGCCGGAAACACCGCGCTGGAAGAGGTCGTCATGGCGCTAGCGACGCGAGCGGATCAATTCCAGGGCGCGTACACGAACATCCGCAAGGAGCGCATCGTTCCGACCAGCCGGCTCGTGAGTGGCATCACTGGCCTGCAGGTGCAGGTCAATAAGGCCATTGTTGGCGCTAATGCGTTCGCGCACGAGGCGGGTATCCATCAGGACGGCATGCTGAAAGAGCGCACCACGTACGAGATCATGAATCCGCAAGACGTCGGCTGGGAGGGAACTCGGCTGGTTGTTGGCAAGCATTCAGGCCGCGCGGGATTCCGGGCAGCGCTGGCCGAGCTCGGCATCAAGCTCGATGACGAGCAGCTTCAATCGGCCTACAACCGGTTCCTGGAGCTGGCCGACAAGAAAAAGAAGGTCACTGCTGCCGATCTGATCGCGCTCGTGAAGAATCAGCTCGATCTGGACGACGATACCTTTAGGCTTGTCCAGTGGCGGGTTGACATTGCCAGTGGCGAGCCTGCCAGTGCATCGGTCGTTCTGGCTCACGGCGAGCAGCAGCTCGTCGCCGATGCAGAAGGGAATGGTCCGGTTGATGCGCTCTTCAAGGCGATTGACGTGGCGACAGGTATTGCCACAGAGCTGGAGTACTATCACGTCGAGGCCGTGACACCGGGAGAAGATGCGCAAGGCCAGGTCCACGTCCGCGTCCGGGCGAAGGACGGCGAGTTGTATACCGGCCATGGCCTGGCGACTGATATCGTCGAGGCAAGCGCTCGGGCATACCTGGACGCATTGAGCATGATCGAATTGCATCAGCCGTCAACGGTGCTGGCCGGTTCCTCGGTCTCTCGATGGGCCTAGGCGGCGGTGGCCGGCTAACAGACGATCAACCGGCGCTGCGCGACGCTGACTGGCGATACGCTTCCATCAAACGTGGAGGGAGCTGCAATCGGAATGTCGGTAACACCAAAGACATTGAGCCAGAAGGTCTGGGAGCGGCACGTCGTTCACCGGGCGGAAGGCGAGCCGGATCTCCTGTATATTGATCTCCATCTCGTGCACGAGGTGACATCGCCCCAGGCATTCGACGGGTTGCGTCTTGCGAATCGCCCGGTGCGCAGGCGTGACCTGACTGTGGCGACAGCAGACCACAATGTGCCGACGATCGGCATTGACCAGCCGATCATTGATCCAATCTCCGCGAAGCAAGTAGCCGTGCTCACCAAGAACTGCCGGGAATTCGGTATCCGGCTCTTTCCCATGGGCGATCCTGGGCAAGGCATCGTGCACGTCATTGGCCCCGAGCTTGGGTTGACGTTGCCAGGCATGACGATTGTCTGCGGCGACAGTCACACATCGACGCACGGCGCGTTCGGCGCCTTGGCCTTTGGGATTGGCACGAGTGAGGTCGAGCACGTCCTGGCTACGCAAACGCTGCCGCAACACACGCCGAAGACGATGGCGATCACGGTCAATGGCGAGCTTCAGACCGGAGTGACGGCAAAGGACGTGATCCTGGCGATCATCGGAACGATCGGCACCGGCGGAGGTATCGGCCATATCATCGAATACCGCGGGCCGGTGATCCGCTCGCTGTCGATGGAAGGCCGCATGACGGTCTGCAATATGTCCATCGAGGCCGGAGCGAAGGCGGGCATGATCGCGCCGGACGATACCACGTTCGCTTACATCGAGGGCCGGCCCCATGCTCCCAAGGGCAAGCTTTGGGAGCAGGCGCTCGATGACTGGCGCTCCTTGGTGACGGACGACGATGCCGTGTTTGACACCGAGGTGGTGATTGACGGATCACAGATCCGCCCCCACGTGACCTGGGGAACAAACCCTGGGCAGGTTGTCTCCATTGATGGCCGGGTTCCCGATCCGAGCGAACTGAGCGATCCGATGGCGCGCAAGGCCGCCGAGCGAGCGCTGGAATACATGGGGCTGAAGCCTGGAACGGCGATTCGAGACATCCCTGTCGATGTCATTTTCATCGGCTCTTGCACCAACAGCCGGATCGAGGATTTGCGCCTGGCCGCGTCTATCGTGGCTGGCCGGAAAGTCCATCCAGGGATTCGGGCCATGGTGGTTCCTGGATCCATGCGTGTCAAGGCACAAGCGGAGGCGGAGGGCTTGGACAAAATCTTCAAGGACGCTGGCTTCGAGTGGCGCGCATCTGGCTGCTCAATGTGCCTCGGAATGAACCCCGATCAGCTTGCGCCTGGCGAGCGCTGCGCATCGACCAGCAATCGAAATTTCGAGGGACGCCAAGGCAAGGGCGGCCGAACGCATCTTGTCTCACCGGCCGTCGCAGCAGCCACGGCCATAGCCGGCACGTTCGCCACACCTGCCGATCTGACCTAGGAGCGACAACGCATGCAGCCAGTTCGGAAGATTACGGGAACAGTCGTTCCGCTTGACCGGAGCGATGTTGATACTGACCAGATCATCCCGGCGGTGTGGCTCAAACGCGTGGAGCGCACGGGTTTTGGGGAAGGGCTCTTCTCCACTTGGCGCCAGGATCCGGAATTCGTGCTGAACAGGCCGGAGTATCGTGGCGGGACCATCCTCGTTGCCGGCCCGAATTTCGGCACCGGCTCCTCTCGCGAGCACGCTGTCTGGGCCTTGATGGACTACGGGTTCCGAGCGGTGATCTCTCCCAGGTTCGGCGACATCTTTCGCAACAATGCGACCAAGTCCGGACTTGTTCCGGTCGTTGTGGATCCCGAGGTCGGGGAGTTGCTGTTACGGGCGGCGACGGATGAGCCAGGATTGCAAATCACGGTTGATGTGGAAAGCCGCCGTCTCATCTGTCCGGAACTTGGCCTTGACATCAGTTTCCCGCTCGATGATTTCACCCGCTACCGGCTTCTCGAAGGTCTGGATGATATTGGGCTGACATTGCGGCATGAGGCAGCAATCGCGGCATACGAAGCGCAGCGACCCGCGTGGATGCCTCGCGTGCAGCCGGCGTGACCACCGGTAGGGGTTGCCACTGAGACAAATGCTGTGATGCGTTGTTGGAGAAGGCGGACGCACGTCCGCCTTCCGCGTGTTCCGTGTGCCGAAGGAAGGGAGTGATTCAGGGTGGGGACGGAAGCGACGATTGTGCTCATGCCCGGTGACGGCGTCGGGCCAGAGATCGTCAGTGAAGCAGTCAAGACATTAACGGCGGTTGGTGAACGCTTCGGCCATCAATTCCGCACGCTTGAGGTCAAAATTGGTGGCGCGGCGATCGATGCCTATGGCGTCCCATTGCGACCCGAGGATTTGGAACGCTGCCGGGCCGCCGACGCGGTTTTGCTCGGCGCCATCGGTGGTCCGCAGTGGGATGCCCTGCCGGTTGCTATCCGGCCAGAGCGTGGACTCCTCGCGTTGCGAAAAGGGATGGGGTTATACGCCAATCTCCGGCCCGTCACTGTCTTCGACGCTCTTGCCGATACGTCGCCCGTCAAGCCTGAACTTGTGCGAGGAGTCGATATCCTGGTAGTGCGGGAATTGACTGGGGGCATCTACTTTGGGCGCCCCTCCCGGCAGTGGCAGGAACGGCGCGGCCGTGCCGCGATTGACACCCTGATCTATCGCGAGCATGAAATCGCGCGCGTGGCCCGCCTGGCCTTTGAACTCGCGCGCCGGCGGCAACACAAGGTTGCAAGCGTCGACAAGGCGAATGTTCTGGCATCGTCTCGCCTGTGGCGGCAGATCGTGACGGAGATCAGCCAGGAGTATCCTGATGTTGAGCTTGAGCACGTGTTGGTCGATACGATGTCGATGCGGCTGATCCGCCAGCCGGCACGCTTTGATGTCGTGGTGACCGAGAACATGTTTGGCGACATCCTGACCGATGAGGCATCGGTGTTGGCAGGGTCAATTGGCCTCTTGCCATCAGCCAGCATTGGCGCTCCGCGATCAGCGACCGACAGCCGGCGTCGTGGGGTCTACGAGCCCATCCATGGAAGTGCGCCAGCCATGGCGGGTCAGGGGCGAGCCAACCCAACTGGAACGATCATGTCAGCGGCGTTGCTCCTGCGCCTCTCATTAGGATTGGAGGAGGAGGCCCGAGTGGTCGAGCGCGCGGTGCAGGCGACGATCGCTGATGGTATCCGAACGCCGGATATCGCCGAACCTGGCAAGCCAGCGGTCAGCACCAGCGAGTTTGGCTCCGCAGTGGCAGAGCGAATTCGCGTCGTCTAACCCAGTCGGCGACATGAGGTGGAGATGATCGCGGCGGCACCGGCGCAACGTGTTTCCGGCCGCCTTAGATAGGAATCAACGTCAGCAGGCGCCAAAGCGAGGATTGGGGGTTGGTCACTCAACGTCGAGCGTGCCGTCGGCGGAAATCGTGACGAGATCGCCGTCACGAAGAGAAGACTGGCTGCCCTCGGACAGCAGCACGACAGGAACGGCGCGGTTGTACAGTTCGTCGCCCAAGATTGCGCCCAAGCCGAGAATGGGATCGATACGAGCGACGATGATTGCGGCTGGGGCGGTGCCGTTCCTGATTGCCTCCAGGAGCACGCCGCTTGCGGAACACGACCCGCGCCCGAACGGAAGACACAGAACGCGGCCTGTGACCTTCTCCCCAGACCAAGGATGGCGGCGGTCGATCACTTCGCCCGTCTCTGGGTCGAGACCTCCCCACAGACTCAGCGGCACATCTGTCGTCAGGACTCGCCCGGTGGCTGTGCCCGGCACGAGGGGAATCCCGCGCAGTGAGCGTCGTATCATGACCACAACCCCTCATCAGGCGGCACACGACCGGTGATTGCCGCTTCCACGCACGCTTCGGTGGAGCCGAAGATGGATTGAACACCGAGCAGACCAGGCGCATAGTGCGCGTACTTCGCGCTGTTGGTCATGAGCGACCTGATACCGGGGCGGAGCAGCGGCGCGACGACGATACACGTGTCTGCAGTCACGGTGGCTCCGAAGTCCAACAGGACCTGCAACTCGCCCGAGCGCTCGAGGATGTCGCGGACGGCTCGATGCGTGGTGATCCAGACATCAACTCCCGGTGAAGCGCGGCGCCCGCGCATCAAGCGTGCGAGCTCGCGGCATTCGGCTAGGCTGCAGTGCGGGCTACCAAAGGCGACGGCGTCCACCTTGCCATCATGGGTTGTGGTAAGAGCCGCACGTGCAGCGCGAAGCTCAGCCATGCTGATTGTGTGCACTTCGGTCGGGGATTGGCCGCCGAAGGCGTGAGCGGCTGTTGGCGCTTCAGGCGTGATGCCAACGAGATGCATGAGCGCCACTGCACCGGACGACGCGGCAGCCGCGCAGAGCGCCTTGAGTTGATCGTCGGTCGGCGTCGCCGTGATACCCTCAACTACGGGAATTCGGTCACCGGCAATGTGGCCGATGAGATAGCCGAGGACCGGATAGAAATCGTCGCGCTCCATCAACGATTCCGGAATGCCGCGAAGCTGAAGCAAGAGCTGGCCCCGGCGGTTTTCCTCCAAGTGTAGCCCTGCGGCTGGTGCCCGCCCGGTCAGAGCACAGGAAATATCCAGATAATCGCCATACCGGTTGGTGCGCGCGCCGATAACCGAGTTGGCGTAGCACACGGCGCTGCTTTCTGCCCAGGCAATGTGCTCTCCATAGCGCGGCAGGTTGCCGATCAGATAGGGCGTGCAGGTGCAGGTAGGAATCACGTTCATCTGGACGAAAGCTTTGATCACCCGCTGCTGGTTCTCTGCAAATTCGGGGCTGATACCCAACACCTGCCAGTTCTCGATGTCCATACCCGCCGGGTTTAGAGTAGTCAGGACGCGTGCCCGTCCGCCTCTGGTTGCCATCTGGTCCAGGAACTGCAGGCCAGCCTCGCCCAGATTGTCATAGCTCACTCCGGCAATCTGCACAGAGGCAACCGGGATCATCCGCTCCGCCCCATAGATCGTCCCCAGCGCGGTCAGGATTTCCATCGCTTTACGCGCCGCCCAGCCGCGTTCTCCGGACAACATGGCTTTTTCTTTACCGCTCAGTTGCACGGTGGACCTCCGACCAATCTGGCAGGAAACGGCGCAAATCTACAGCCGGGTAAGACGCTTTCTCGAATGTCCTGGCGGCAGATCCAATGGGCTTGGTCAGATCAAAGCCGATCTTCGTCGTCCGATGCGTTCCCGGCTCAGCACTGCGATCCAGGCTGGAACCTGGCTGGCGACCGAGCACAACCAGGTCTTCGTCGCCCTGAAAACGCGTGGCCATAGCCCATTCCACCGCCTGTGGATCATACAAATCGATATCCGCATCGACCACAAAAACATGTTTGCATGAACGGTGTCCGGCAAAAGCAGCCTGGATGGCTTTCCGGCCATCCTCTTCGGTCTGTTTTTCGATCTGCACGACGGCATGCAGCCAGGAACAGCCGCCCGGAGTAACATTGACATCCAGGCAGCGCACAACTTCATTCACTTTGCGGAAAATCGTCGGCTCGCGCGGCATGCCCATCAAGAGCCTGTGCTCCAGACCGCCCGGCAACAAGGCGTGCCAGATGGCGTCCTGGCGATGGCTGATGGCTCTGACCACAAAGACCGGCTCCTGACGGATGACATCGAATGTCTCGGTCAAATCGACAAACGGTCCTTCGGCATGACGCCGGTCTCGATACACCGTGCCTTCGAGGACAAACTCGCTCTCGGCTGGCACCAGCAGATCAACCGTCAGCGCCTTCACAACCGGCAGCGGTTCGAGGGCATTGGCAATTTCCAGCTCGTCCACGCCAATCTCCACCGAAGTCGCCGCCGCCGCCAGCACATTTGGCGGAACGCCAATGCACACAGCAATCTCCAGCTCTCCCAGGTCTTCCAGAAAGGCGTCGAAATGACGGCCGCGCACCACGCGCATGGCCAGCTCGCGCTTGGAAAACTGCATACAGCGGTGGAAATCGGCGTTCTGTCCGTAGTGTGGGTGCCTGGCGATTACCACGCCAGAGCTGATATAACGGCCGCCATCCTGCGCGCAATGGAGTAATATGGGAAGGGCATCCAGATCTGGCTCCAGGCAAACGACCTCCTGGCATGGGGCGCGTTCAACTTGGGGGCAAGGCGAGCGCTGGTCAATGGCTCGCGCCAGCATGGGGATGATCTCGCTGACTCGAACGCCGAAGTAATCGGCAAAGGTAGCCTTGGTGCAAAACAGATTACCTGCCAGGCGAAAGTCCGATTCGCGAACACGATGGAACAGCGTGGGCCTTGGTTCGAGTTGCTTGAGCACGGCGGCAATTTCGTAGCGCGTGGAGGCTGGCGATTCAATGCCGACCAGTGCGTTCCGTGCTTCCAGACGTTGCAGATATTCTCTCAGGGACATAAACCAATTGTAGTACAAACAAGGCTTGTAAGCACTTCTCTTGGATAATATTCACGGGGGTTGTTGCCATTGGCTGCAAGGTGAAGCTTGTGAAAGTTGGTGACTTTGTGGTCGTTCATCCCAACATCCCCTGTCGCCTTTGCGCCTTTT
>FWWM01014387.1_pt1 | contig 12431 bp, 10 predicted proteins | sample 2228351 | NCBI WGS metagenome assembly FWWM01 (sample SAMEA103939774, study PRJEB20133) | metagenome | reverse complement strand
AGCCACCGCACGAGCGATCTCCCAAGCCCGAATCCCAGGACCTGCCATTCGAGACCCAATGTGCTCATGGGTTATAATCAATAGATGAGTCATAGGTCTTACCTTAATAGACTTAAAAACCAATTGAGCCCAGATTATCAACTACCGCAAACGCAACAGGTGTACCACTTGCCCATCCCACGTGATTGGATCCACAGGCCGATATCTGTCTCGTACAAATGCGATAATATCCGGACTATGTCGCTCAATCTCCCATCTACCAGGAAAATATACCACCCACTTCGGGGGAGTGTTCGCCAAATCTTGCAACACTCTTTGCCGGATGAGATCCAGGCTAAACCAAGGATAACTGGTAGGAACCCATAATCCTGGAGGAACACAGCCCATAAGATAGTATAAATTGGCCACACCCTCGTCATCAGGCAAAATATAAATGCATTCATTCTCTCCTAATCGCTCGCGAAGCAGATCCTTGAGCGGGATAAGATCTGAGTATTCCCAAATCCGACGCGGCTCCTCGCTACGAAAGGCCCGGTAATAGACCATACCGCCCCACACGCTCCACAGCCCAAGCAGGGAACAGGCGACCCCGATACCCAAGACATGTCCCTCCCTCCCAACCGACCGTTCAGGCCTTCGAAGAAGTCGGGCAAGCCCATAGCCAGAGATCACAGACAAGATGGGAAGCGAAGCCTGAAGATGAAAGGGCTCAAAGCGTGGGAAGATCGTTGCACTACTGGCCACCAACAAAATCCCAGCCAAGCCTATTTTGGATTTCACATGGCCATCATTATCACATTTTACAGATAAAATAGTCGGCAAAACAAGCAAATATGCGGGAGCAAGAAGCCTAATTTGATGTATTTCTGGGAATTTTTGAGCCAAATAAAAGTAATCATTGATGAAATTAAAAGTGACAGTCCAGAATATCAGGTCATTGAGCCGGCCTCCAATCGAAAGGTAGTAACCGACGAAAAGTGAGACAGGAATCATGGCGCCGACCAATAACACTGCCGATCGCCGGATCGTCTCAGACGGAGGGAGGGAAAACCATCGACCCGCAATCCACTCCCAACACAAGACTCCGATGAGAACAGCAAGCGCATGTTGTTTGATTAATAGAGCGATGCCAACAAGTAAGCCGGATACGAAAAAATCACGGAAGGCACGAGAATTTCCTGGCCAAGATGGATATTGTATGACAAGAAGCAGATAGAGCGGAGCCAGAAAAGTTTCGTGCCACAGTTTACCATATCCAAACAGGGGGGACCAAAGCCCAAAGAAAAGGGCTGAAAGCACCCCTGCTGTGTTCCCTCCTAAAGATTTGCCAACCCAAAAGACCAACAGCACATTAATAGTCAGCAAACTCACCAGCACATACTGCGCCAACAGCAGGCCGTTTTGTGTAAATTGGCGTAAAAGCGCGAGAATCAAATACATAAGTGGGGCGTGCTCATCACCAATATCACGATATAGCAAGCGACCTCGCAGCATCATCCAGGGTTGCAAAATGACCCGCGGACCGAGCGAGAGAGGAAGATGCGAATAATAAGCCCAACCCTGGATCCATGCAGTTAAAGAAACCACAGCCAAACTGAATAATGTCCGCCTCATTGACCGTAACCCTAAAATTCAACGTCTTAGTATAAGAGGCAAATATGATTGACTGGAAGCCACAATAATCGAAAACACCGCCTCGTTATTATCTTCTTTTATCTCATATATTTGATCAGAAGGATCCACTTTGATGCGAATTCGATGCACGCCCGGCGTCAAATTCGACCAGATCGCTTGAGCCTGGGCAATCCCACCGCAGCCATCCACCTGCTCGATCCGGACATCAGCAATCAGAGAACCGGTTGATTCATCCTGAAGTGTTACCTGGACAGGCCCATTAAGTCGAGAGTTACCACTATTGCTAACATATATTTTCAAGGTTACCGTGACAGGGCTGCCATCCGGTGAAAATGCTGCCGGCCAAGCCTCCACGTTTAATGGCTGCAGGTCAAATGTGGTGCTGATCTGCGAGACGAATTGGATCCAATACTGACCTAAGGGGGTGATTCCCATCGGATTGGGGCTATGGGTGGGCCATCCGATCCCAGACCAAAACAGATTCCCATTGAAATATTGATAGAAATCAGAGCCCTCGTATTCTCCACCATCCCCATCCAAACTCCACCACCAAACACTTTGCACCAACCGATAGTCATCCGCCGGATACCCCAAGTCAGGGTCCCTGGCGTTCAACAAATACGTCAGCCCGGGATACATATATTCATCCCGGATCTTCTCCGGAGTAAACTCGCCCGGCATAATCCAATCCGGCATGCTAACCCCAAATTCGGAGATGATGAGAGGTTTGTTTTGCTGTCCCCGTTCCTTCATCCATACCCTAAAATCTCGTATTAAACCGGGAACATAAGAAAAATCCTTATTGACCAGTATGCGTTTTGTGGGGTCGCCATCAAAATAAAACATTCCGACGTCTGCATCAATGCCTGCCGGGATATCTATACCCCAATCGTTCCGCTTCTCCGGCCCAAGATACACATGGATCTGCCAAACATCCACCGGCATAGGTTCTCCATAGCGACGCAAGTACTCATCCCAAACACGGGTCATATATTGAAGGCGCAATGGGGTGGGGACGATAATGCTCCCATTGGCGACTCGTGCGGATGGATCCGCCTCTTTGATTGCTTTGTAAACTTCATGATAGACCCATGCATACACCTCCGGGAGAATCTCATTCTGTCCTGCGGCGCCTCCCCCAGAAGTCGGCCAATCCCGTCTTTCAATTTCATTTCCAATTAACCACAAAGATCCAGGGTTCGCCCTGGCAATTTGTTGTATCTGAGAAATGGATGGCCTTATCGTATAAGTATAGGGCTCCGCATACGGAGCAGTGGCATCGTAGAGCACCAGATTCTCATCCCTTTGTTTCCACTGCTTGACAAACACTGATTGAGCGAACTCCATCCCATTAGGCTTGGGAGGGTTAAGCGCTGTCCCCCAATTGAAATACCAATATGCTCTCAACTGAGCCAAATCAACCAGGGGATAATCGTCGATCCGACGACTCACTAAGTTCAAGCCCAACCTACACAGCGGTTGAGGCAGTGGATAGGCCCGAGCAATCAAGGGGAGATACACGGTGTTCATGAGGAACGCCAAATCCTTTGGTCGTCCAATCCGTTGACGGGACATCGCCCACGCCAGTGATCCGTTGAAAACAGAGAGAGCGAGAAACACCACAAGACCACTCAGCAGAAATCCTCTTGGGGATTTTTTCCACATGTCAAGCTCCTTATAGCAACTTATTGATAAACAATTCGTTTGCTCAAATCTCTTAGCTTTTATGGGATGAAACGCATCACCATCTCCTTCCATCCCTCCCCCACCGCCGTCCATCCCCCCGTCTGCGGATCTAAGAGGCGGCCCTGGGGGTAATAAGCATCCGAAGCGTCCAGGCTGTACCAGCACCAGCGCTGCACCAGCCGATGGCCATCCGCCGGATCGCCCAGGGACGGGTCGTCTGCAGTCAGGAAGAACTCAAAGGTACCGCGCAGGAACCGGAGCACCCGCTCCGGCGGGAAGCCGTAGTCCTCCGGCATCGGAATGCCATACTCTGAAACGATCAGCGGACGGCCCCGGAAGCCCCGCGCCGCCATCCAGCGACGGAAGCCCCAGATCTGCTGCCGGAAAACCTCCAGATCGTCGCTATCGTTTACCTCACGAAGCATCCCGCGGTCGTCGGGCAGGCCCGGAGGGATGTCCACCCCCCACGAACCCCGCTCCTCCCGCAGGATGAAGTTGTGCACGTGCCAGGCATCGGCCGGCATCTCGACCCCGAACTGCCCCCGATAGGCCGCCAGCACCGCGTCCAGGTAGCGCAATCGCAGAGGAGTGGGTTGAGCGATGCCGCCGGCCGCCACCACCGCCGATGGGTCGGCCCCCTTGATGGCCGTATACGCCTCATGGTAGAGCCGGGCGTAGACGGCCGGTTCCACGTTGTCCTGCCACTTCACGTCCGGCTCGTTGCCGATCAGCCATAGGGAACCCGGGTTGGCTCGCGCGATCGCGGCTATGGCCGTGCGATCCGGACGAAGGATACCCCCTATCAGCCGAACCATCTGCGCGTATTCGATGCCGCCGGGGCGGGGCGGATCCGGACGGGCCCGCCAGTCCAGATACCAGCCCAGCCGCAGCGGCTGAATATTGTAGCGCGAAATCGGCCCTCCGGGAACTCCTACGCACCAGCGGGGGAGGCCCCTGTAGAGAAGACCGCCGGACACCGGCGGAGCCGTGGACACGACCGTTGCGGACGGGATGGGCCCGGAAGCCGCCGGGGACGCCCGCCGGGGCGTGGGGCTGGAGGGAGGCCACCTCGAACGGGCCGATGGAGACGGGTCGGGAGCGGAGGATGTCGCCTCTGCTGGGCGAGCGGCAAGCGTCCCTACGGCCGCAGGGAGAGGCGTGCGGGTGGGCACCAGCGGCTCCGGCGTCAGCAAGGGCGTCGGCGAGGCCGGAGCGGCCGCGGAGGAGGGGCCGGCGGCCGGAGGGCGCGGCCAGCCGGCCATCACCAGTGCGACTCCCGCAGCGATCAGCAGCAGCCCCACCCCGGCCGCCCATCTACCCCGCACGGCGCCTCCCGAAGAGGAACAACAGGATCAGACCCGCGGCGATCAATCCCAGGCCCGCGATCAGGAGCGGGGAGATGCCACCGGAGGAGGCAGCCGATCCCCCAAGCGGCACCGGCACCGGCGTCCAGGCCAGGGAGACCCCGGTCGTCGGAGACGGCCGCAGCAGCGCCGTCGGCGTGAGGGGGAGCGGCGTGGGGGAGGGAACGGGGGATGGGGACGGCGTCCCCGTTACCGCGGGGGCGCCTGCGGCCGTCGGCGAGGGGGGCCGCGGCGGAGGCGTCGCCGTGGGGGACGGCGGCGGCGTGACCGTGGGGGATGGCGGCGGAGGCGGTGGTTCTGTCGCAGACGGCGGGGGCGGTTGTGTAGCCGTCGGCGGGGAAGTTGGCCCCGGACTCGGGGTCCGCGTCGGCACCGTCTGGCGATGGGGCGACTGCCCGGGCGCCGCCCACAGATCCGGCACCGCGGCCAGGGCCGCCAGCACGACGGCCAGCAATACGATCCACCCGAACTTTACCTTCATCGCCCTCGCCTCCTTTGAGTTCTCAGGATGCCGATCCCGCTCCATCCGATCCTCCCCTCCGGAACCGAATCCGCAGCGTTTGATCCCGGTCCAGATGGGTTTGGAAGAGCAGGGTGGACCTATCCGTCATGGTAGGGAGCGGTTCAACCTCCAGCAACCGGTCTTGCGGATCCAAACGGATGCGTATGGTCAACGGGTGCCCCACCGTCCCGGGTTGTTTTTGGACCCGCAGGGTGTAGGTGCCCTCATCCCCCCGCCATACGACCACCCTGTCCGGCAGCTCCCAGGTGAAGGAGCGGGTCTGGACGGCGCCGGGCGGCAGGAGCAGCAGGGTCTCCAGGGAGAGCCATGGGCCCTCCTCGGCCGGGCGGACGGCCACCTCGCCTGACTCGCCCTTTCGCGACCAGAGGGCTTCCCCCGGGATCGGGATGCGGGTGAAGTCCAACAAGCGGCTGCCTTGGGGGATGTAGACACGCAGATAGTCCCAGTAGCAGCGGTCCATCATCTGCTCGTAGACCGGATCGTAGCGGACTTCCGGAACGCAAGGGTATCGGCCGGTCGCCGTGTGGGTGTAGACCAGGGTCAGCATCGCCCGCGGGGGCTGATGGCGCAGGTCCACTTCGTAGGTGATGGACTGCTGGACCTTGGCGCTGGCCTTGTTGTAGCCCACGTTGGCATCCACGACCATCAGGAAGTCCCCCCCGCCGGGGCGCAGGGCGCCATCCCAGCCTCGTTCGGCCAGGAGGGGGGCGACGGATGGATGGGGCACGTAGAGAAGCAGGTGCTTCTCGTCCAGCAGGCGGATCACCATCCTCGCCAGCCGGAGCCCATCCACATCTCCCGCCTGAAGGCGCGCCCAAAGCGCCTCCGCCAGAGGCCCCATGAAGGACTTGCGCTGCCGCCACCATTCCCCGCTCAAACGGCCGTCCTCCGGCGCCCAGGCCTGACGGATATAGGGGATGACCCCATCGGCGGTGATCGGCGTCGGGACGCCCGCGACGGTCAACGGGCCGACGGCGGCGACCAGTTCCCGAAGCGCATACTGGTCCACAGCGATCACCCCGTCCACATCGGGCTCATGCCCCGGCCGGTAGAGGGCGAGCGCCTGCCGGGCGGCGGTGGGGAAATCAGGCGACCAGTTGCTATCGCGGAAGACCCAGAGGTCAATCCCCATATAGCGCCGGAGCGGCTCCGGCGGATCGGGATAGGGCCGGGAGAAGTCGTCCACGGCATAACTGTCGCGGAAGGTCATCGTCACCACCCGCCCGTTCTCGATCCGGATCTCGCCCACGCCCGTGATATAGCCCCCGGTGGGCCGGCGCTCGTCCTCGTTCTGGGCGATGATCAGGTAGACCCGCGGCCCATTCATCCCCAGCAGGTCCGGCGCGGCCGCCGCCACGTCCAGCCCGGCCCGCAGCCATGGGAGCACTTGTCCGATCGAGGCGACCCAGCGGGCCACGCGGGGGGAGAGCCGGGAGGGATCCACCCGCCTCCAGGCCGCCTCCGCCCGCCCGACGGCCGCCCGCGCCCGCGCGATCTCAGGCCGTCGTTCCGCCAGCCAGCGGACTGCCTCCTCCCAAGAGGGCCTCCGGCCGGCAGCCAGGATGGGCCCCAGCCCCTCACATCCGAGGACGCCCGCCTCGGTGAGGCCGTCGGCCATCGCCAGGAGATCGGGCGCGGCGCTCAGATCGCCGCCCACCCGGGGGAGCCCGCCCAGGGCCGGCCCCAGGGAGGCCAACGCGCCCGCCTCCCGATACAACCCCTCCACATCCCGGCGCAGCGCGCGCACCAGCGCGCAGGCCGCTGCCGGATCCACCGCCTTGGGGGATCGAACCAGACCCTCCGCCTCCGCCAAGTGGCGGCGCAGGGAAAGCCCCGCCTGGACGACCCGAACGCCCCAGAGCAGGAGCAGCCCCGCCCCCAGGGCCAGGAGCATCCCGGAAACCCATTTCCACCCGTTCATCATCATTCACCGTTAAACCACCATCATCGGTCCGGAGGACTTCGCGATCCGCCGGCGTCTTACCGAGCGCCCTCGGACGGCGGGATCGGCGCGGTTACCTCCCGGATCGGGCGGCCCGCCGGCCATAATAACCGATCGGGGGCTTCCCCGATCTCCCGGGCGATCATCCGGCGGTAGGGCGCGTGGCCCCACAGGTCCCGATCCAGGATGAGCACGTCGGGGCGCTCCCCCAGGACGTCGCGGACATACCAGAGGGTGAAGGTGGCGGCGTCCTGGGAGGTGACCAGCACGGCGCCCGGGGGCGCGGCGCGCAGGGTTTCCCGCGCCCAGCGGACCGCAGAATCGTCTCCCCTCCGATCCATCGCCCCCCAGCCCCAGGCGGCCTGGGCCAGGGGGAGAAGCAGCAACAGCAGGCTTGCCCCCCGCCGGCGCCGCTCCAGCCCTTCAGCCGCCCCTTGCAGCCCCATCCCCAGCCAGAGGGCGGCCATTGGCAGGGCCGGGACCAGGTAGACCCGCGAGTCGGCCGTATCATACCCGAGGGCATAGAGGCTGAACAGGCCGAAGACCAGGGCGGTGGAGAAGGCCAGCGGAGGGCGCTGCCGCCGGAGACGGGCCCATCCCGCCAGGGCCAGGAGCGCCCCCACGGGGGTGAACTGGCGGGCCAGCAACCCCAGGTACGCCAGCAGCCGCCGGGGCCAGAACGCCGCGGGGAGGGCGAAGAGGTAACCATGATACATCCGCCCGCTGACGTAGGCCCACCAGTCGGCCAGGGAGTCTAGGCCGGCCCAGGGGGAGGGGACGGCCCGATGGGCAAGCAGAACGGGGCCGTAGAGGAGGCCGGCGACCAGGAAAGCGACAGCTGCCGCCTCGCCCACGGCTCTCCCCGCGGCGGACCCAACAGTTCTCCCCTCCCTGACAGCCGGGGCGGCGCAGAGAATTAGGGGCGCCAGGAACAGGAGGGTCGGATGGGTGCCTATGCCCAGCCCCCAGACCACCCCCAGCTGCCATGGGGGAGCACGGCGCAAGATGAGGAACAGCACCGCGGTCGAGAAAAGGGCCGCCGGGGCGTAGACTTCGGTGATGAGCGCCTGGGACCAGAAGAGGGGGGCGAGGGCGAGGACGATCGCCGCTTGCGGATGGCCGATGGCCGACCGCCGGAGGCCGGCCGCCAGCAGGGCGGCGGCCGCGGCGGCGCAGAGGGCGGAGAGGAGGTTCAGCCGCCCGGCGGGGTCGCCCCACGGGAGGTGGAGGAACAGGCGGCCCAACAGAAGATAAGTGGGAAAACCGGGGGGATGAGGGAGCTGCCCCAACACGACCGCTGCTGCCAGGTCCCCCCCATCGGCGCCGTAGTGGGCCCAGGTGAGGGTGGGGGGAAGGGTGAGGAGGTAGCAGAGCATGGAAAGCAGAAAGCATGAAGCGGCCGCACAACACGGGGCGAGGCGGCTCATGGTCAGGGTTCGAAAGGGGACCCATGCCCCCGCTCCGGGAACGGGCGGGCGATCGGGCGCGGCCGGCGGCAGGAATGGTAGAGGAGCCCGAGGGCCAGGCCGGCGCCCTGCACCAGGCCCCGCAGCAGGGTCACCCCCGGCCAGATCCCGGCGACGGCCCGATCCCGAGGCCAGGCCCAGCGGACGAAGGGCATAGTGGTGAGAAGAAAAGCCAGAAGTGCCCCGACGGCCACCCCCCACAACGGACGCCAGAGGATCCCCCCAGCGGCGGAAAGGAGCATCAGCAGCAGCAGGGCGAATTGCTTCTTCAGGGCGGGGTCAGTGTGGGCGTCCCCCCGTCGCTTCTCCGGGTAGCGGAGGTAGATGAGCCCCCGCCAGAAGCCGTAGCGGGCCTTGCGGGCCAGGTAGGCCCGCAAGGTGGCGGGATGGGCGTGCCAGACCCGGGCGTCGGGGACGAAAACCAGCCGGTATCCGGCCTGCGCCAGGCGGAAGGAGAGATCGATATCCTCCACCGAGGGGACCGGGACGTCGGCCGGGAACCCCCCCGCGCGGAGAAAGACGTCGCGCCGATATGCGGCCGCGTAGGTGTCGATGAAATCAATGGCCGACAGGCGGGCCATGCGCTCGTAGCGGAACTCGTATTCCAGCTGCACCAGGCGCGCGATCCAGCCGCGCTGACGGGTGCGGTAGGCCCCCTTGGCGCCCGCGACTTGGGGATCCGCGAAGGGGGCGGTCATCCGCTCGATCCAATCGGGGAACGGCTCGCAGTCAGCATCGGTGAAGAGGACGATCTCGCCCCGGGCCGCCTCCACCCCGGCGTTGCGCGCCGCCGCGGGGCCCCGGTGGAGGATCGTCAGCACGCGATCGGCGCCGGCCCGGCGGGCCACCTCGGCCGTCCGGTCGGTGGAGCCGTCGTCCACCACAATGATCTCGTAGCGGTCCCGGGGGATGGTCTGATGGCTCAGCGCGCGTATGCAGCCCCCGATGGTCGCCTCGGCCTGGTAGGCTGGGATCACCACCGAATATCGGGGGTCGCTCATAGGCCACCCTTCCGGCGGGCCGGCCAGAGGGCGAGGACGGCCGCCGCGGCCAGCGGCGGGCCCATCACCACGCCGTGAAGCACCAGCCCGGCCGCCAGGGCGATGTCTTGCGGAACGTTGAAAAGTCCCAGAGAGAGGACGCAGATGCCCTCAAACAGCCCCAACCGCCCGGGGGTGGGGACCGTCCCCCCGGCCATCAAGGCGGCGAGGAGGAAGAGCGCAGCGACTGGCGAGGGGATGCCGAAAGCCATCAGAACGGCCCAGTTGGCCAGCGCGCCCAACCCCCAGGTCAGCGCCGTCCACAGAAGGGCCTGGGCGGAGACGTGCGGGCGGCGGAGCCCTTCCAGGCCATTCGTCAAGCGGCGCAGACGGGGAAGGAGCGCCTGGTCCCATCCGGCCGGGAAGCAGGCCAGGAGGCGGCCGGCCCCACCCAAGAGGGCCTCCTGCCAGCGGAGGCCAGCCCACAGCACCGCCACGCCCACCAGCAGGGCCAGGGCGGCGCCCTCCGTCGAGCGGGCGAACCAACCCGGCAAGGGGACCCAGACCAGCAGGATCAACCCGCAGGCCAGCAGAGCCAGCAGGTCCCACATCTTCTCCACGGCGATGCTGCCGAGGGCCTCAGGAGCGCCGGTCCCTCTTTCCCGGGCGATCCACACCGCCCGCACCACGTCGCCGCTGCGCATCGGGAGGATGAGGTTGACCGCCTGGCCCACCAGGAGGGCGGTCATCGCCGGGCGGGTGGGGACGCGGGCGGGCCAGAGGAGGGCCTGCCAGCGGCGGGTGCGGCTAAAAAAGGTGCCGACGATGGCAGCGACCCCCAGGGGCGCCCAACGGTAGTCCGCGGCGGCCAGGGCGCGGGCCACGTCGGGCCAGGCGACCTCCCGTGCCAGCAGCCCGAGGGAGAGGGCCGCCACGCCAATCCCCATCCCCCAGCGCCATCGCGGGCTGCGCCACACGGCAGGGGGAACCTCCCGGCCGAAACGGCGGGGGTGCACCGCCCGCTCCGAATCGTCGCTCACGGCCGTCCCTTGGTCGGCCACCATCCCTGCACCATCCAGAGAAGAGCCAGCGCCCCCCACAGAACCCGAGACCAGAGGCGGTCCCCCGTCGCGGCCAGCCCGGCGCAGAAGAGGGCCAGCCCGGTCCCCAGCGCCCGCCGGACGCCGGGGCGGGAGAGGGCTTCCCCCCAGCGGAGCCGCTCAACCTGGGCCATCCAGTAGGACCCGCTGAGGGTGGCCAGCAGGAGGGCCAGGCCCAGAATCCACAGCGCATGGGCGGCGATCGGTCGCAGATCCATCGTCTACGCTTCCCATTCCCCACAACGCCCCATGGCCGCGATCAGCCCCAGGGCGAACCAGAAGACGACGGCGGGCTTGGAACCCAGGGCCAGGGCGTCGGTCATCCCGTAGGTGTGGAGGGCCAGGAGCCCGGCGGCCAGGCCGATCGCCAGCGGGCGGGCCAGCGGGTCGCCCCCCCGGGCCACGCGCCAGCAGACGGCCCCCGCCACCAGCAGCAGCGCCAGGTAGGCCACCAGCCCGGGAATCCCTAGATCCAGCGCAGTTTGGAGGAAGATATTGTGAGCGTGAGCGATGTCCATCCCCGCACGATGCCGGAAGAGAGGATAAAATACCCAAACCACGCGACGGAAACTCCCCAGCCCACATCCAGTGTAAGGAAAATCCCGGATCGCATCCACGGCGCGGCTCCAGATCTCGATCCGGTCATCCATCCGAATCGAGCCGATCAAGCTTTCGACCTCACCCTGGCTCCCCGGCTCATAGACAAGCCGCATGGCATTTTCGAGGCCGACCTGGTGAAGCCCAATGGCGAGAGCAGTGACGATCACCAAGAGCAACGCGATCCCCATCACCTGCCCCCACCGCCGCTGGGCCGTCCAAGCGGCCAGAATCAAGAGGGATAGCAGACCGGTCAGGCCCCCGATCCAACCGCTACGGGATTGGGTCAGGAGCAGGGCTCCCCCCGTGAGCCCCAGGAAGGCCATGCCGCCCATGGCATAGAAGGCCCCAAGGACCCATCGAGGTTTCCAGCGGATGCCCCCCATCATCGCCAGAGGGATGGGAAGGTAGAAGGCCAGGACGCCGGCCAACTGGTTGGGGTTCAAGCCTTCGGCCTGCGACTCCGGCAGGCGGGAGATCAGGCGGGGAATCCGGCTGGTGATGGGAGTCAGAGCCGATACTTTGAAGGACCATTCGGTCGCCAGCAGGCCCACCACGAGGATCCCCAGACCGGTTAGGCAGAACAGGGCCAGCGCCATCGCATATGAACGGCGTCCGGTGATCGCCAGGGCGGAGGCCCGAAAGACGGCCAGTCCCAGGATCAACCCGGCCGCCTTAGGGATGGTGAACTCCGGGGTGGTCGAGACGACGATCCCCACTGGCAGCATCAGGGCGAAGAGCAGCAGCGCCCCGTTGAAAGGGGTGAGCGGCCAGGGTTCCCGGCGGAGGGCCCAGCGGAGCAGCCACCACACGGCCAGCACTGCCAGCGCCCCGGCGGTCCATCGCGGACGGACAGTGGGAAAGGCCAGAAAAGGGGCTGCCGCTAGCACCACCAACCACTCCATGCACAGCAGACGGCTCAAGAGATCTCCTGCCAGAGTCAAGAATCCCTTGGCACCATTCTTATAAGCGCGGCCTCTAAACCTGCGTAGGTCCTGCATCACCGCCTGCACCCCCACGCGCAACCGGCGGATCCTCACCCCGTTGCGCATCCCGCCTCCTCGATCAGGCCGGCCAGCCCCTCCTCCAGGCCGATCGCCGGCCGCCAGCCCAACGCCGCGGCGGCCCGCGCCACCGC
>FWWM01014381.1_pt1 | contig 12436 bp, 12 predicted proteins | sample 2228351 | NCBI WGS metagenome assembly FWWM01 (sample SAMEA103939774, study PRJEB20133) | metagenome | reverse complement strand
TGGGCAAAAGGGCCCAGGGCGCTTTCTTCTTGCCAACCGAGCTCCTCAGGCAGGGGACACGCACCCGCCAAGGTAAGGGGCTTGCCCTTCTAGCCCCAGACCCTTGCCCTTGACTTTTACCTGACTGGCCCCGGGTAGCTTCAGCCTTGATGCGAAGCGTCGGGATCTTCCTCCTTCCCACCCTGGTCTTCCTGGTGGCCTTCACCTACCTGCCCTTTGGGGTCGCGGCCCTGGAGGGGATCAGCGCTTTAGGGTCCCTTTTCCAACGGGAAAACCTCAACGCCTTGCGGGTGACCGCCCTCTACACCCTGCTGGCCGTGCCCCTTTCCGTGGGCCTGGGCCTCCTGGCGGCCGTGGCCGTGGAGGGCACCTCCCGGCTCCGGCTTCTGGCCAGGGCCCTGATCTTCCACCCGGTGATCCTGCCCACGGTGGCCTTCGCCGCGGTCTTCCTCTACCTCCTGAACCCCCTGGGCCCCCTCCAGGGCCTTCTCCGCTGGCTGGGCCTGCAAAACCCCTTGGGGGACCCCATGGGGGCCTTTCTCGCCGTGGTCCTGGTGGGCGTGCTGAAGGATGCCGGCCTGTACATGCTCTACTACCTGGCCGGCCTCCAGGCCCTGCCCAAGGAGGTCCTCGAGGCGGCCCGGGTGGATGGGGCAGGCCGCCTGGCCACCTTCTTCCGCATCACCCTGCCCTTGCTCTCCCCCACCACCTTCTTCGTGGGGATCATGGCCACCCTGGGGGCTCTCCGCAACGTGGACCACATCTTCATCCTCACCAAGGGGGGCCCGGTGGGGGCCACGGACCACCTCCTCTACCGGGTCTACACCCTGGGCTTCGAGTACTTCGACTTCCCGCAGGCGGGGGCCTTGACCCTGGTTCTGCTCACGGCCCTGACCGCCCTGGCCCTTCTGGCCCTGCCCAGGTTGGAAAGGGGGGTGCACTATGACGGGTAGGCAAGCCCTGCCCCTGACCAGGACCAGGAAGCGGCTGGCCAGGGCCGCCTCCTTCCTCCGGGAGGTGCCCGCCCTTATCGTGTCCCTGCCCTTCCTCCTCATCGCCGCCTTTACCCTGATCGCCGCCTTCACCCCCACCGCCGACCTCAACCGGGGCCAGCTGGGCACCCTTACCCTGGAAAACTTCCGCCTGGCCTGGCAGGCGGCGGACTTTCCCCGGCTCTACGGGAACACGGTGTTGTTTACCTTTGGGCTTCTCCTCGTCCAGCTCGTCACGGTCACCACGGCGGGCTTCGCCCTAGCCCAGCTGAAAGCCCGGGGAAGGAATGGTCCCTTCTACCTAATCCTGGCCCAGCTTTTCCTGCCCGCCTCCGCCCTGATCCTCCCCAACTACATCCTCATCCACAAGCTGGGGCTCAGCGATACCCTAACCGCCCTGGCCCTGCCCTACGTGGCCTCGGCCACAGGGGCCTTCCTTCTCCGCCAGGGATTCCTGCAGATCCCCAGGGAGCTCATCGAGGCAGCCCAGGTGGACGGGGCCACCTCCTGGCAGATCCTGTGGAGGGTCCTTCTGCCCCTGGTCCGGCCCCACCTGGCCGCCTTCTCCCTGGTGAGCCTGGTCTACCACTGGAATGAGTTCCTCTGGCCCCTGGTGGTGATCCAGAGCCCGGAAAAGCGAGTGCTTTCCCTGGGCTTCGCCAGCTTCGCCCGCTCAGCGGAAAGCGGTATGGAGTGGGGCCTTATCGCCGCCGGTGCCATTCTGGTGGCCCTGCCCATGGTCCTCGGATTCCTCCTCTTCCAGAGGGGTTTCGTGGAGGCCTTCACCCGAAGCGGGTTGAAAGGCTAAGGAGGTGAGGTCGCATGAACATGAAGAGGATCGGCATCGGATTGTTGGCGCTCCTAGGTCTGGGTCTCGGCCAGCAGACCACCATCACCTTCTATTACCCGGTGGGTGTGGCGGGTCCCTTGGCCCGGTTCATCGAAAGCTACGTCAGGGATTTCGAGCGGCAGAACCCCCAGATACGGGTGAACACCGTCTTCGGGGGCAACTACGAGGAGAACCAGGCCAAGGTGGTGGCGGCCATCCGGGCGGGGAACCCCCCGGACACCGCCATCCTCCTTTCCCAGCAGCTCCACACCCTCTTGGCCATGGACGCCATCGAGTCCTTCGACCCCTATATCGCCCGGGATCCCGAGCTGAAAAAGGCGGTTCAGGACTTCTTTCCCGCCTTCATGATGAACTCTACCCTGGACGGTAAGGTCTGGAGCCTCCCCTTCCAGCGCTCCACCCCGATTCTCTACTACAACAAGGAGGCCTTCCGGGAGGCCGGTCTGGACCCGGAAAAGCCCCCCACCACCTGGGAGGAGCTGGTGGAGTACGCCAAGCGCCTCACCAAGCGGGACGCCCAGGGCCGGGTGGTCCGCTACGGGGTGGCCATCCCCACGGAGGACCGCTCCACGTGGTTGCTGGAGGGGTTGGTTATCCAGGCGGGAGGCCTCCTCTACGACCCAGCTGGCAAGGGGTGCAAGGTCCTGGTGGACACCGAGCCCGTGCGCAAGGCCATGCAGTTCAAGGCGGACTTGGCGAGGAAGCACGGGGTGAGCCCGGAAGGGGTCATCGCCTGGGGTACCACCCCCGGGGACTTCGCCGCCGGCAAGGTGGCCATGATCTACCACTCCACGGGGTCCTTGGGCTTCATCCGCACCAACGCCCGCTTCGCCTTCGGCACCGCCTTCCAGCCCAAGCTGGTGCGCTACGGGGTGCCCACCGGAGGGGCCAACTTCTACCTCTTCAAGGGCTCGGACCCCGCCAAGCGGGAGGCCACCCTGCGCTTCATCAAGTTCATGACCAGCCCCGAGCTCCAGGCCCGCTGGTCCATCGATTCGGGCTATGTGGCGGCCCGGAGGTCCAGCTGGAACCTGCCCCTCATGCGGGATTACGTGCGGCAGTGGCCCCAGGCCCTCACCGCCCGGGAGCAGCTGGCCTACGCCAAGGCGGAGCTTCCCGTCTACAACCTGCAACAGGTGAAGGACATCATCGCCGAGGCGGAGCAGGCGGTGGTCCTGGGCCGCAAGGAGGTGCGGGAGGCCACCCGCGAGGCCCAGCGCCGGGTGGACGAGGCCCTGAAGCCCTTCTGTAGGTGATCCCTGCGTGGGTCTTTGGGAGGCCCACTGGGCCTCCCTTGACCTTTTCCTGACCTGGGCCCCTTAGGATCAGGGTGCCATGAAGAGGCTCCTGATCCTGGCAGGTATGGCTCTAAGCGTGGGACTGGCCCAGGGGGGTACCCTCACCCTCTACACCTCCGAGATCCTGGCGGACGTGAACGCCCTGGTGGAGGCCTTCCGGGCCCAAAACCCAGGGGTGCAGGTCCAGGTGTTCCGCTCGGGCACCGGGGAGGTGGTGGCCAAGCTCCGGGCGGAGCTGGAGGCGGGAAACCCCCAGCCGGACCTGCTCTGGTTCGCCAACGAGGACTTCCTCCGGGAGCTGGCGGGCAAGGGTCTTTTGCGCCGCATTCCCCCCACGGTGCCGGGATATCCCGTGCAGTATGCCCACGGGGGCGGCCTCTACTACGAGGTGCGCCTCCTCTACAACGTGATCGCCGTGAACACCCAGCGGGTGCGGGAGGCCCCCACTTCCTGGAGGGACCTCCTCAAACCCCCCTTCCCGGGCCTCCTGGCCATGCCCGACCCCAACTTCTCCGGGGCGGCCCTGGCCACCCTTGGAACCCTTTCCCAACGTCTGGGCTTCGGCTTTTTTGAGGCCCTGAAGGCGGGGGGCATGCGCATCGAGCAGTCGAACCCCGTCCTGCAGCAGAAGCTGGCCCGCGGCGAGTACGGCCTCGCCATCACCACGGACTTCGGGGTGCGCCAGGAAGTGGCCAAGGGAGCGCCCCTGGCCACCGTATACCCCCGGGATGGGGCCATCCTGGTGCCCACCCCCATCGCCGTCACCTCCTGGAGCAAAAATCCGGAGCTGGCCACCCGCTTCCTCCTCTTCCTCCTCTCCCCGGAGGCCCAGCGCCTCTTTGCGGAAAGGGGGTACTACCCGGTGATGCCCGGCGCCCCCAAGCCCAAGGGAAGCCCGGTCCAGGTGGTGGGCATCCGGGCCCGCTTTGCCGACCCCGAAACCCTGTCCCGGTTTAACGCCCTTTTCGGGCTCAGGCGATGACAGGACCCGGGTTTTCCCGCCCCCTCTCCTTCCCCTGGCACCTTCCCCTGGCCCTGGCCCTTGCCCTCCCCTTCCTGGTGCTCTTCGTCCGGGGGTTGCCTCATTTCCCCAGCACCGGGCGCGACCTGGACGTAATCCTTTTCAGCCTGGTCCTGGCAGGCCTGGGAACCCTCCTTACCCTGTTCCTGGCCCTGACCCTGGCCGTGCTGGGCCTGGCGGGGAGGGTGGTGGGGGGATGCGAGGCCCTTCTCCTTTTGGGGTACCTGGTCCCCCCCTTCGTGACCGGGATGGGGCTGCTCTTCAGCCTGGGGGCCCTGGGGGTGCGGATCCAGGGGGTGCCGGGAATCCTCCTGGCCTGGACCCTCCACTACGCCCCCCTGGCCTACCTTCACCTCAAACCCCAGGTGGGCCTCGCCCTGGGGCTCCTGGCCACGGCCCGGGTCCACGGGGCCACGGGCATCCGGTCCCTGAAGGCCTTCCTCCCACCCCTCTTCCCACCCCTCCTGGTGGCAGGGGGCACCCTGTACCTGGCCCTTTTGGGGAACTTCGGGGTACCGGCGGTCCTGGGGCTACCCGAACGGGTGTACGTGCTTCCCACCCTGGCCTACGCCCGCCTCCTGAGCCCTGTGGCCCAGGACCCCCTAGGGGAGGCGGCCGCCCTGGGCCTATGGCTGGCCCTCCTGGCCCTGCCCGCTGTGCTCCTGGCGCGTAGCCCCCTCCTGGAGGCCAGGGAACCCCTCCTGCCCCCGCCCAAGCCCCTCTACCGGCTTCTCTTCGCCCTCTACGCCCTCACCGCCCTGGCCCTGGTGCTCCTGGGCCTCCTGCGGGAAGCCCTGCAGAACCCCTACACGGGTCGGTGGGATCCCGCCTTCACCCAGGCCCTGGGCCTGCCCCTGGTGCAGAAGGGGTTACGGAACTCCCTTCTCCTGGCCCTGGGGGCCACGGGCCTGCTCCTCCTCCTGGCCCTGGCCCTGAGGCCCTTTCCCCGCCTCCTGAAGGGGATACGTGGGGTGCTGGACATCCACTACCTCCTCCCGGGGACCCTCCTGGGGGTGAGCCTCATCCTCCTCCTGGCCCCCACCCCCCTCTACGGCACCCCCTGGCTCCTCCTCCTCGCCTACCTGCTCCACTTCGCCGCCCTGGCGTTGAGGGCCCTTGAGGGGGGACCCGCCGTGGAGGGGGCGGTCCTGGCGGGAAGGGTGCACGGCCTCTCCCCGGGGCGGGCCTGGTGGCGGCTCGGGTATCCCCTGCTCCTTCCTTCCCTCTACGCCGGGGCTTTTCTCATATTCCCCTTGGCCTTTTCCGAGATCACCCTCTCCGCCCTCCTCTACGCCCCGGGAGCGGAAACCGTGGGGGTGGCGGTGCTTTCCGCCCTGAATGGGGGTCTTTACCGGGAAGCCAGCGCTTTGGGCCTGGTCCTCATGGCCCTGGCCGCCTTGGCCCTTTTGGGGAGGCCCAGATGATCCGCCTCGAGGGCCTCAGCAAGCGCTTTCCCCAGGGGGGAGGGGTGGAGGGAGTGGACCTGGAGATCCTCGAGGGGGAGGTGTTCGCGCTCCTGGGGGCCTCGGGAAGCGGCAAGACCACCCTCCTCAACCTGGTGGCGGGCCTGCTTTCCCCGGACCGGGGCCGGATCCTCCTGGCGGGGAAGGAGATCACCCACCTGCCCCCGGAGAGGCGGGAGCTGGGCTACGTCTTCCAGGACCAGGGGCTTTGGCCCCACCTGACCGCCCTGGACCACCTCCTCCTGGTCATGCCAAGGCCCGACCGGAAGGAGGCCCTGGCCCTTTTGGAAAGGGTGGGCCTTCTGGACCACGCCCACAAGCGCCCCCACCAGCTTTCCGGCGGTCAAAGGCAACGGGTGGCCTTGGCCAGGGCCCTGGCCCGCAGGCCCCGCCTCCTCCTCCTGGACGAGCCCTACAGCGCCCTGGACCCGGTGCTGAGGGAGGAGCTCCGCCTCGAGGTGCGCACCCTGCTGAAGGAAAGGGGAACCACCGCCCTCCACGTGACCCACGACCCGGAGGAGGCCATGCTCCTGGCGGATCGGGTGGGGGTGATGAGCCAAGGGCGTCTCCTCCAGGTGGGAGCGCCCAAGGAGGTCTACCTGAGGCCCAACTCCCTGGAGAGCTTCCTGGCCTTCGGCCGGGCCAACGTGATTTCCCGGGATGGGGAGGTGCTGGCCTTCCGGCAGGAGTGGGTGCGCCCCGGCGGCAGCCTGGAGGCCCTGGTCCTGGAGCGGCGGGAGCTCAGGGGCGAGGTTCTCTGCCGGGTCCAGCTGGAATGGGGGGAGGCCTGGGTGCGCCTCGAGGCGGGGGTGGGGGAGCGGGTGAGGCTTCAGATCCACCCCCTGCTCCGCTTTCCCCAGGGCCTCCCTGACCCTGCCATGACCGCAGAGGTCTAGGATTCTGGCAACGGTGAGCCGATGAAGCGGGCACGGGACATGGCTGTACCTGGGCTTTTGTAGGCCCCGAAGCCGCGCATCCAGAGGGAAGGTTTCCGCTTTCCGCCTGTGGGATGGGTGTGGGCCAGGGGAATGCCGTCCTCTGGAAACGAACTGGTTTAAGGGCTTTCTTCAACCCAGCACCTGCCTGCCGCTCCAGCCCGAATCCGTGGTGGCCCACGGCTTGGGCGACCCTCAGCGCCGCCTCAGGAAAGTAAGGCCCAGGAGGGCGAGAAGGGTGACGTAGAGAAGAACAGCCGCCACGGCGCTGGCCGCCCGGAAGTCCTCGCGCAGGCTCTGGAAAAGAAGGAGGGGCAGGGTGATCGTGCCAAACCCCGCCACCATGCTGGTGATCTCAAACTCCCCCATGGAGATGGCAAAGGCCACCAGGCTTCCCGAGAGCACGGCGGGTACCAGGTTCGGCACCAGCACGTACCGGAGCCTGGCCCAAAGCCCTGCCCCCGAGGCCCGCGCCGCCTCCATGAGGAGGCCCACCTCGAGGCCCGCCAACCCCGCGTACACCGTGCGGAAGAAGAAGGGAAACCCCAAGGCCGCATGCCCCAGCACCACGATCCACAAGGTTCCCGACAGGGAAAGGGGCGGGCGGTTGAAGGCCAGGAGAAACCCCAGGCCCACCACCAGGGGGGGCACCAGAAGGGGCAAGACCTGCAAAAGCCGCCTCAGCCCTTCCCCCGCCCGCCCCGCCCAGGTGTAGGCCGGGTAGGCGGTGGGCACCGCCACCAGGATGTTGATGGCCACGGCCATGAGGGCAATCCGCAGGGAGAGGAGGCCGGCCTCCACGTACCTGGGATCCCTGGCGATCCGGGCATACCAGTCCAGGGTGAATCCCTCGGGAAGGACGTCCAGCCACATGCGGCTGAAGGAGTAGACCACCGGGGCCAGCATGGGCAGGATGAGGTATAGGAGGAGGAAGGCAAAAAATAGCCAGCCCAAAGCCCTCATCGCCGGTACCTCCTTTCCCAAAGGGCGAGCAGATACAGCCCCACCCCCGTGGAGGCCATGAGGACCACGGACAGGGCGGCGGCCAGGGGCAGGTCAAAGGTGCTCTCCGCCACCAGGCTGTAGATCTGCAAGGAGAGGAGGTTCTTGGCAAAGCCCGTGAGGGCCAGGGCCGTGCCGAAGGCCCCCATCATCCCGGCGAAGACGATGCTGCTCCCCGCCAGGATCCCCGGCATCAGGGCGGGCAGGAGGACCCGTACCCAGGCCTGTAAAGGCGTGGCCCCCGAGGCCCGGGCGGCCTCCATCAGGCTCCGGCCCACGCTCTCCAGGAGGGGCATGAGAGCAAGGGCGAAGAGGGGGATGTTGTAGAAGGGAAACACCGAGAACAACCCCACCCAGGAGTAGAGGTCAAACCGGGGCCACCCCAAGGAGGCAAAAATCTGGTTCAGCACCCCATTCCTTCCCAGAAGCACGATGAAGCCGAAGGCCACCACCAATCCGGACAGGGAAACGGGGATAGCGTAGAGGCTCATCAAAAACCCCTTCCACCGAAGGGGAAGCTTGCCGGTCCAGTAGGCGAGGAAAAGACCCCCCAGGGCGGCCACCAGGGTGGACAGGGTGGCAAAGACCACCGAGTTCCGCCAGGCCTCCAGGTAGGCGGGAGCCGTGAGGGCCTTGGCGTACCGGGCCAGGGTCAGGCCCTCGGGGGCGGCGAGGCTCCGCTCCAGGATGGAAAAGAGGGGATAGGCGAAGAAGAGGAGGAGAAAGAGAAGCCCGGGAAGGAGCAGGAAGCGCTCGCCGCGCACCCGGCACCCCCTAACGGATGGTCTCCCCGTAGTACTTCTGCAGGGCCTCGGAAACCGCCTCTTCCCGCTTGTAATCCACGAACTTCACCTTGGCGTAAGCGCTTTTAGGCGGGTACTTGGCCGCTATGTCCTTGGGCAGCTCCACGTCGGGACGGATGGGGGACACGAAGGCCTTGGCGAACAGGCTCTGCCCGTACTTGGAGAAGATGAACTCTAGGAAGAGCCTGGCGGTGTTGGGGTGCGGGGCATTGCGGGCGGCCACGATCCCTCCCCCGTTGGCCAGGGTGCCGTCCTGGGGAATCACCACCTCCGTGGGGAAGGGGAAGCGCTCCTTCCAGGCCAGGAGGTTGTAGTCGTAGTTGATGAAGATCCCCACCTCGCCCCGCTCAAACTTGGCGGTGGTCACCTTGGCCTCCACCGCCCCGATCACCCCCAGCTTGTGAAGCCTAGCGAAGAAGTCCACCCCCGCCTTGTAGTTGTAGGGATCCCCGCTGAGGGCGTAGGCGGCGCTCATGATGGTGGCTACCCCGGTGCCGGTGGCCCTGGGGTCCATGTACTGGATCAGGCCCTTGTACTCGGGGTTCTCCAGTTCCTTCCAGGTCCTGGGCACCTTTTTGACCAGCCGGGTGTTCACGATCCACCCCAGGGTGCCCTTGTACCCCGCGTACCAGGCGGAGCCATCCTTGCCCACGCCCTTCTGCCCTTCCGGAAGGGCATCCCAGGAGGTGACCTTGTAGGGCAAGGTGAGCCCTTCCTCCGCCAGGGTCATGGCGAAGGCCGGCTTCAGATCGGCCACGTCGTTTTTGCTGGCCTTCTCCTCCCGCATGCGGGCCAAGACCACGGCGCTACCCATGTCGATGTCCTGCTGGCGGATGCCGAAAAGCCGCTGGAACTCGGCATAGATGCCCCCGTAGTTGGCCCAGTCGTTGGGCATGCCGTAGCTGTTGATGACTCCGCCCTCCGCCCGGGCCTTCTGTGCCAGGTCGCGGATGTAAGGGGTGTCCAGTTCCGGGGGAAGCTGCGCACCCGCCTGGGCCAAGGCCCCACCCTTGAGGGCCAGGGAGCCCAGCACCAGAGCCCCTATACCAGCCAGAATCCAAACCGCTTGCCGCTTCATCCTTCACCTCCCATTGCCTCGGGGACCAGCCCCGTTGAGGCCAACCTGCCGTACACCTCCAGGTATTCCGATGCGTTCCTGGGGGGAAGCTCCACCAGCACCGTGCAGGGTTTCCCGGCAAAGGCCCTTAGGTCCTCCGGGTCCGGGGGCAGGTGCAGGTCGTACCGTCCGTCGTTTGCGTGGGCGTGAACGTGGGCCAATCGGGTTCCCAGGACTTCCACGAAGGCCATGGGGTCCTGTCCCGCCATACGGGCGTGGCCCAGGTCCAGGCAGAACTCCAGCTGGGGCACCTGGAGGAAGAAGGCCATCTCCTCCGGGGTCCTGGGAACCTCCTGGGGAGCCGGAAGGTTCTCCAGGGTAAGCCTCAGGCCTAGGTCCGAAGCCAAAAGGGCAAGCTCCGCCAGACCCTCGAGGGCCCTTTCCAGATACTCCCGCCTAAGCTTTTCCTCCTGCTCCCTCAGGGCCTCGTGGGCCGGGGAGAGGCCGGGGGGCGGGTAGTCGGTCCAGGGAAGGTTGCCCGCATGCAGGTTGACCAGGAAGGCCCCCATTTGGGCGGCCCGCTCCAGATCCTCCCGGAGCACCCTTAAGGAGGCCTGGCGGATCTCGGGAACCGCAGAGCCGGGATACAGGTCCATGTAGCGGGCGTGGAAGGTAAGGGCGTAGCCCATGGACCGGGCCTCCTGCGCGGCGTCGAAGAGCTCCAACGCAGCAGAACCGGGAACCTCTATGAACTGGTAGCGGTTAAGCAACCCCCTGGCGTAGTCCAGGAAGGTCGCAGGATCCTTAGGGGGACGAAAACCCAGCCTCATCGCTCCTCCCGTACGAAGGGGGCCTCCTCGGGAAGCCCCAGGCGGACCCTTTCCCCCAGGGCGGGCACCCTGCCGGGGGGCAGGTCCACCTTCAGCACCAGGCCCTCCACCTCCACCTCCAGGCGCACCAGGCTCCCCAGGTAGGTGGCCAGCACCACCGTGCCCTCCAGGAACCCCCCCTCCTCATCTACCGCCAGGCGGAGCCGCTCGGGTCGCAGGAGCAGGAACCCCGGGCCCTCCCCCTTGACCCGCACGGGCCAGGGACGGTCCCGGTGGAACAGGCCCTCCCGGGCCTCCCCGGGCACCAGGACCCCGGTTCCCACAAAGGCAGCCACGAAGGGGGTGGCGGGCTCCTCGTAGATCTCCCTGGGGGTCCCCAGGTGCTCCACCCTGCCCTCCCGCATCACCGCAATACGGTCGGAAAGAGCCAGGGCCTCCTCCTGGTCGTGGGTCACGTACAGGGTGGTGAGGCCCGTTTCCCTCTGGAGGCGCTTAAGCTCCCCCCTCAGTTCCTCCCGGATCTTGGCGTCCAGAGCCGAGAGGGGCTCGTCCAAAAGGAGCACCTTGGGCTCCCGGGCCAGGGCCCGGGCCAGGGCCACCCGTTGCTGCTGGCCCCCGGAGAGCTCCTTGGGGTAGCGCCCCTCGAGGCCCACCAGGTGGACCATCTCCAGGAGCATCCCCACCTTGCGGCGCACCTCCTTCTCTGGAATCCCCTTCAACCTCAAGGGAAAGGCCACGTTCCCGAATACGGTCATGTTGGGAAAGAGGGCGTAGTTCTGGAACACCATGCCGATGGGCCTCCGCTCGGGGGGAAGGTCGTTGACCCGCTCCCCCCCGATGCGCACCTCCCCGGCATCGGGCGCCTCGAAGCCCGCCACCAGGCGCAGGGTGGTGGTCTTGCCGCACCCCGAGGGGCCCAGCAGGGTGAAGAACTCCCCCTCCCTCAGGCCCAGGTCCACCCCGTCCACGGCCACCACCTCGCCGTAGCGCTTTCGCACCCCCAAAAGCTCCACCACCGCACACCACCTTCCCAAGGACTTGTCAGCCCCGTGTCAGGAGCCGGTAGTAGGCCGCCACCAGGGCCAGGGTGAGGAGAAGGAGGAGGTAGCCCATGGCGCTGGCCCCCGAGAGGTCCAGGCCCAAAAAGGCCTTGCGGTAGATGTAGTAGCTCACCAGGTCCGTGGCGGAACCGGGCCCCCCGCGGGTCAGCACGTAGACCAGGTCGTAGGTGCGCACCTCCGCCAGGGTCTGCAGGATGAGGAGGACCACCAGCACGGGACGCAGGAGGGGTAGGGTCACCCGCAAAAAGGCCTGCCAGGGGGTGGCCCCGTCCACGTAGGCGGCCTCAAGGGGCTCCTTGGGCAGGCTCCTCAGGCCCGCCAGGAGCACCAGGGCGGCAAAGGACACCTGCTGCCACACGTCCACCAGGGCCAGGGAAAAGAGGGCGTAGCGGGCATCCCCAAAGAAATCCACCTTCCCGAAGAGGTAGGAGAGAATCCCCAGCTCCGGGTGCAGGATCATCTTCCATATGAGCCCCACCCCCACCGGGGCGATGAGCATGGGCAGGCTCACCACGAAGTAGTGAAACCCCTTCCAGGGCAGGTTCTGCTGCAGGAGGAGCGCCAGGACCAGGGCCAGCACCAGGGTGAGGCCCACGGTAACAGCCACGTACAAGGCGGTGAGGCCCAGGGCATGGAGGAAATAGGGGTCGCGGAAGGCCTCCTGGTACCGGGCGGGCCCCACCCAGTGGTAGCTCGGCCTGAGGAAGCTGTACCCGGTCAGGGAGAGGAAGAGGGCGTACAGAAGGGGGAGGCCCACCACCCCACCCAGGACCGCCAGACCCGGAAGGGCCAGCAACCAGGCCACCCCCCTCTGCCCCATCTCCCGCTTCCTCAGCGGAGAAGCCCCGCTTTCCGCAAGAGCCCCTCGAGGCCCTTGGCCGCATCCTGTAGGGCCTGCTTAACCGCCTTCTGTCCGGCCTCCGCCAGGCTGATCTCCCTGCCCACCACGTCCTCCATCTCCGCCGTGTAGGCGAAGATGGGCACCTTCCTGGCCTTGGCGATGATGGCCTCCGCGACGCCGATCCGGTCCGGGTTCTCGCGCTTCCATTCCTCATCGTCAAGATGGTAGTACTCCTCGCGGTGCAGCAGGATGACGACGTCGGCGTCCTGCTCGATGGAGCCGG
>FWWM01013852.1_pt1 | contig 12436 bp, 11 predicted proteins | sample 2228351 | NCBI WGS metagenome assembly FWWM01 (sample SAMEA103939774, study PRJEB20133) | metagenome | reverse complement strand
CTTCCCGCTTGCCCATGCCGACTGCCATCATCTTGAACAAGCCGCTTTCGTGGGGTCCCGAAAAGTCCGTGTGGTGCTTGATGCGGTTGACAACAATGATGCCATCGGCATTGGCGGCGAATCTGTCGGTGTAAACGGGAATGCCGTTGGCCGTGCCGATGCGCTCCACCTCCATCGTTGCCAAGATGGGCGCGCCGATAAACTCTTCAGTAATGCCGTAGTCGCGCAGGATAGCCACTTGCCCTTCCGCTGTGGCGCCGCCGTGGCTGCCCATTGCGGGGAAGATGAAAGGTTCACCACCGCAGGAGTGAACGAATTCCACGACTCCCTTGATGATTTCGGGGATGCGGGCGATGCCTCGGCTGCCAGCAGTGATAGCGATGCCTTTGCCTTTGATGCGGTCGGCAATGTTCAGACGCTGCAATTGGCGTTGAACTTCGTCCACCACACTGTTCACACGCTTGCGATACAACCGTTGCAACACGCACGCCATTCGTATTTGCTCCAGCATCATTCATTCACTCCGTTTCAGTTAGCAATAGCAGCGCTGCTAAGCAGCATTTTAATTTTTGCGGTGCCGATGGAGGGCGCGTTTCCTGACGGACCGCATTTCGGCGCCTTCGGGGAGGCGCCCTCCAACAGCAGTCGTTCTTACTTCCGTCGGGGACAAGCCCCAACGCTACCGAACGGTTAGACACCCTCATGAGCGTCTGCTTTCACGGGCAAAAAGGAGGAACCATCTGCAAGGATTACAACGCAAGTGTCAGTCAGACAGCAACCAGCGCTTTCGTTCGCTGTTTGAGCGCTGAGCCGATGAAGGCAGCAAAGAGGGGATGGGGGCGGTTGGGGCGGGATTTGAACTCGGGATGAAACTGAGTGGCGACGAAGAAGGGATGCTCGGGCAACTCAATGGCTTCCACCAACTTGCCGTCAGGCGAAATACCGCTCAGCACCATCCCGTGTCGCTCCAGCAGTTCGTGGTAGCGAGGGTTGACTTCGTAGCGATGGCGGTGGCGTTCGTAAACGAAGTGTCCGCCATAGATTTCGGCAATCTTCGTGCCCGGCTTCAAAAAGCACGGGTAAGCACCCAACCGCATCGTGCCACCCTTTTGCACCACACGCCGTTGCTCGTCCATCAAAGCGATAACTGGGTGGCGCGTTTCGGGATCAAACTCAGCACTGCTGGCTTCGGTCAAGTTGCAAACATGTCGGGCGAACTCAATGACGGCGCATTGGAGCCCTAAGCACAAGCCCAAGAAGGGGATTCTGTTTTCACGAGCGTAGCGAATAGCAGCGATTTTGCCTTCAATGCCCCGATAGCCAAACCCACCGGGGACGACGATGCCGTGGACGCCGTTGAGAAGTTCTTCCGGCGGTTCGTTGACCAGCCGTTCTGCGTCCACCCATCGGATGTTCACTTTTGTTTGGTGAGCGAAGCCGCCGTGTTTAAGGGCTTCTACGACGCTCAAGTAAGCGTCGCGCAGTTGCACATACTTGCCCACCATCGCGATGGTGACTTCTTGCGACGGGTGGAGCCCTCGTCGGACGACTTCGTGCCAATCGTTCAGGTCTGGCTCCCCGTCGCTCAACCCCAACCGCTGCATCACCCAGCGGGCAATGCCTTGCTCTTCCAGCATCAGGGGGACTTCGTAAATGAAGTTGGTGTCAACGGCTTCAAAGATGGCGTCGGGAGGTGTATCGCAGAAGAGGGCGATTTTGCGGCGCATCTCTTCCGTCAAGGGCGAAGGCGTGCGGCAAACCAACCCGTCGGGTTGGATGCCGATGCTGCGCAGTTCGCGGACGCTGTGTTGGGTGGGTTTAGTTTTCAGTTCGCCTCCCGCCACAGTGGGGATGAGGGTCACATGGAGGTAAAGCACATGGTCGGCACCCACATCCAGTTTGAATTGGCGGGCGGCTTCCAAGAAAGGCAGCCCCTCAATGTCGCCGACGGTGCCGCCAACTTCCACGATGGTCACATCGGCGTCCCACTCTTCCGCCACCTCGCGGATGCGGCGCTTGATTTCGTCGGTGATGTGCGGGATGACTTGGACGGTCTGACCAAGGTATTCACCGCGCCGTTCTTTTTCGATGACGGCGCCGTAAATTTGCCCTGTCGTCACATTGGACCTGCGGGTGAGGTTGATGTCCACGAATCGTTCGTAGTGTCCCAAGTCCAAATCCGTTTCCGCCCCGTCTTCGGTGACAAAGACTTCGCCGTGTTGATACGGGTTCATCGTGCCTGCGTCCACATTCAGGTAAGGGTCAATTTTTTGCAGGGCGACTTTCAGCCCCCGCGCTTTCAGCAACCGCCCCAGAGAGGCAGCGGTGATGCCTTTGCCCAGCGAGGAAGCCACACCACCTGTCACGAACACGAACTTGCGCACCTGTGCCACTGACGGTCACCCCATTGCGTGGGTGCTTTCAGTTTTGGGGGCGCTGTCGGAGCATTGCCCGCACCCAATTTTAGAGCACTCTTTTCCCTTGTGCCACAGGAGCAGGCTTTCCCTAACGAACCCTTTGCCTCAGACCTGCGTCACAATTGTTGACCCGATGTTCGGAAAAGGAGGCGCGGCGCCGATGCGCTACCTGCCTTGGGCAACAGTGGTGCTGGCGGCAATCTGGACGGTGTCCTTGTTGGGGCACTTGCAGGGACGGACAGCCGACGAAGAAACGGTGGTGCGCGCTGTCAACAAAGCGATAGCAAGGTTTTGGGAGGAAAAAGGCGTTACGCCCAGTCCCCCTGCCTCCGATGCAGAGTTTTTGCGCCGCCTCTATCTGGACTTGACAGGTTCTCTCCCACCTGAAACCGTTGCCCGCGAGTTTTTGCGAGATCCCACCCCTGACAAGCGGCAGCGGTTAATCCACCAACTGCTGGAGAGTCACGATTACCCTCGCTGGTGGGCAACGGTGTGGCGACTGTGGCTAATTGGGCGGCAAGTCCAGGGGCGCCAAATCAACCTTGCTGCAATGGAAGGATGGCTGGAGGAGCGCTTAGCCAAAAATGTTCCCTACAATCAGTGGGTTTACGAATTGTTGACTGCCACAGGGCGCAACGATGAGGTCGGTGCGGTCAACTTCTTCCTGCGCTACGATTTTCGCCCCGAAGAATTAGCAGGCAAAACTGCGCGGCTGTTCCTGGGCAGGCAGATTCAATGCGCCCAGTGCCACGACTGGATGGATTGGACGCAGCAGGATTTTTGGGGCATGGCGGCTTATTTTGCTCGGGTGCGGGCGCGCCCCATCCGCGAGGGCAACCGCATCGTTGCCGTTGAGGTGTGGGACGCTTTGCGCGGGGAGGTGCAAATGGAGCGGAAAGGGCAAAGAACAGTGGTGCCCCCAAAGTTCTTGCTCACCGACTTGAGCCTACCCGAACCGACCGATAACCGACGGCAACAGTTTGCCCTGTTCGTCACCCACCCGCAAAACCGCGCCTTCGCTCAAGCCCTCGTCAACCGCTACTGGGCTTACTTTTTCGGTCGTGGGTTGGTGCACCCTGTGGACGATATTGAGCCCGACAATCCACCCGTGCTACCAGAAGTGTTAGAAACGCTCACAGACGATTTCGTCGCTAACGGTTACGACCTGAAGCGGCTCATTCGCGTGATCGTTTCCACCCACGCTTACCAGTTGTCTTGCCAATCGGCAGGGCAGCAGCCCTATTCACCCGAGTTGTTGGCGCAGGCGCCGTTGCGCCCCTTGTTGCCCGAGCAGTTAGCCAACGCCATCTTGAGGGCAACAGGGTTGGAAGAGGCTTTAGAGCGGCGCGGGATGAACGAGCGCAACCAAATGCAGCGCTTTTTAACCCAAAGGCTTGCACAGGTTTTTGGAAGTGAGCAGGTGCGGGAAGGGGAGCCATTCGTTGCAACCCTGCCGCAAGCCCTCTTGCTCATGAACAGCCCTCAACTGCAACGCATGCTGCGAGTAATGGTGGGAATCTTTGCTCAACGCGTCACTGACCCCAACACTTCGGTGGAGCAAAACATTGCGACTTTGTTCCTGCGCTTTTACAGTCGCTTCCCCACAGCGGACGAACAGCAGTTCTTTAGGGATCAAGCCCTTGCTGCTCTCCGCCAAATCGCAAGGGAAGGGAAACAACCCTTACGCAACCGCGTGGCGGCGGTTGGACAAATTTACGAAGACATCGCATGGGCGTTACTGAACTCAGGGGAGTTTCTGTTCAACCATTGACAGGAGGTGACGCTTATGCCCTTAGGGGCTTGGACGCAAGAATACTGCTGCGGCTCGGTGGAGACTTGGACGGAGCAGATGAGCCGGCGCGGTTTCATTAAGGTGGGGCTCGGTGGGTTGGTGGGAATGCTGTTCGCGGAGTGGCTGCTGCAACAGCCTGCCATAGGGCAGGAAGCAAGCAGAAGCAAAGCCCGTTCGGTCATCCTTCTATGGATGAACGGTGGTCCCAGCCAAATAGACACCTTTGACCCCAAGCCCAACAGCCCCAACGGCGGCACTTTTAGACCCATCCGCACCCGCGTGCCCGATTTGCAGTTCACGGAGTTACTCCCGCAACTGGCGGAGCAAGCGGATAAGTTAGCCCTAATTCGCTCCATGGTCTCTCAGGAGACAAACCACCAACGGGCCCAATACTTACTCCACACGGGTTACTTGCCGCAGGGGACTGTGGAACACCCCAGTTTAGGAGCGATTATCGCCAAAGAGTTGGGTGATGAACACTTTGACCTGCCCCATTTCGTCAGCATTCGCGGTCCCTCCTTCGGGGCAGGCTTTCTCGGCCCCGTCTACAACCCGTTGGTTGTCACCAATTTGAGCCAACCTGTAGAGAACCTGCTCCCACCTGACTTTGTCACCCCTGAGCGATTGGAGCAGCGGTTCTTCCTGTTGCGGTATTTGGAGGGCAAATTCACGCAACTGACGCTCCAAGACAACCAGCGGCAGCGCTTGGTAGCGTATGAAAAGGCGCAACGATTAATGCGTTCACCTTTGACAAAAGCCTTCAACTTGGATGAAGAGCCCACCAGCGTGATGGCGGCTTATGGCAACACCGATTTCGGTCGCGGTTGTCTTTTGGCGCGGCGGTTGGTGGAAGCGGGCGTTCGCTTCGTGGAGGTTTACTTGGACGGCTGGGACACCCACCAAGACAACTTCACCCGCACTAAGCGCTTGTGTGAGGTGTTGGATCCTGCTTTCGCTACCCTACTTAAGGAACTGCACGAACGGAACTTGCTGGACCGAACGCTGATTGTGTGGATGGGAGAGTTTGGACGCACTCCCCGCATCAACCCGAACGAAGGGCGCGACCACTGGGCTCGCGGGTGGAGCGTGGTGTTGGCAGGCGGCGGCATCCGAGGGGGACAAGTGATTGGCGCAACGAATGAAGATGGCACCGAAGTTGTCCACCGTCCCATCACCGTGCCTGACTTGTTCGCCACCATCTGCCACCTGTTGGGCATTGACCCCAACAAGCGTTACTACACACCTAATGGGCGCCCAGTGACCATCGTCAACAACGGCAAGGTCATCCCTGAACTGCTCGCCTCGTGAACAGCCTGCAAGGGTGTTACAAAAACGGTTACGAAAACTGTGACAAGGCAGCAAAATGCACCCTAAGGCGATAAACTTGGTAATGAACAGTCAGTGGTTCAACAATGAATGCGCTTGCTCCTTTTTCGTCAACTATGGCGGATGTGGAGGCGAGCCACATGCGGGCTTCAGCCTCAGTGATTTTGCGGGAGGAGCGAATGGACACGTCAGAAGAGGGTGTAGGACGGCTACGGCAGGTGATTGCTCAACAAATCCTGCCGATGCTGACCAGTTGCCGAACCCATTACCCTTTGGCGCCGCCGCAAACGGATGATTGGGTGCTGCCCCCTGTGGGCATCATCCAACGGCACGCCTTTTTGGAATTGGGCATCGTCGTGGACGGCGTGATGGGGATGTGGTGGCGAGGGCAGTTGGTTGCGTGTCCAACAGGGGCAGTGTTGGTCATCCCGCCCCGCTGCCCCCATTTGCCCCATGTGCCCTCGCAAAGTTCTGCTCATCGGGTTCTTTGGCTCATTTTCCCGCCCCGCCAATGCATCGCCCACCAGTGTGCGTGGCGAGATGGCGTCCATTTCTTGGGCACCTACTGCGTGGTGGATGACGAGGAACTCATCCACCTTGGGCGTAGCATCTGGCGAGAGTGGTGCCATTGGGATGAGCACTCGGCACTCATCGTGCACGGCTACTTGCTGGCACTGCTGGGGCGAATGCTAAAGGCGCCGATGCACCCTGTCGTTCCCAAATACAAGCGTTTCGGCATTTCCCCAGAAGCGGACCCGTTGGTGCAAGAAGTGTATCGCTTTTTGTGGGGCAACTACAACCGTCCCATCAAGTTAGCGGATTTGAGCCGTGCCGTCGCTTATAGCCCGACTTATCTGTGCCGGCGCTTCCGGCAGCGGACGGGGGAAACGCTGTGGCAAGCGTTGCGCCACGTCCGCATAGAGGTCGCCAAGCGGCTGCTGGCGCTGAACATTTCGGTGGCGACTGTAGCGGAGATGGTTGGTTTCTCTGATGCCCTTTACTTTAGCAAGGTGTTCGCCAAAGAAGTGGGGATGTCCCCGACGGCTTACCAACGCCAGTGTCGGCGCAAGGGACGGTAGAGAGCAAAATTTTCCATGCCAGTGCAATGCATTCCATTTACTCCCTCCGCTGCCTCCCCACAAAACTTTGAACGGAAATCGCAGTTGCAAAACCTTCAAGGAAGGGGTGAGCGCTAATGATGTGGCAACGCCGCTGGCACGCTTTCACGCTGATTGAATTGCTGGTGGTGATCGCGATAATCGCGATCCTGGCAGCCATTCTGTTTCCCGTTTTCAGCCAAGCTCGAGAAAAGGCGCGGCAGGTCTCCTGCCTTTCTAATCTCCGTCAGGCTGCCATGGCTTACCATCAATACACCCAAGACCATGACGAGTTTGTTCCTTTCGGTTGGATTTGGGCTTATGACCTAAGCCCTCAACGCATCGTGGAGGTGCCTCGGGGTCCTTACTTTGGCTGGCTCCCCGATTACATTGATGCGTATGTCCGCAATGCGGGGATTTGGGTTTGCCCCTCTCGAAGGCTTGTTTTTGGGCGCGACCCCTTCCTCTTCGCCTTTGCCGAAGGTTTCCGAAAGGGACGCGTTCCCCCTGGTGAGGGACCAGGCAAGGAAGTTCTCCCTTACTCTTACGCCGTGAACCACATTTGGCGCTTCCCGATCTGGCCATGGCCTGCGTTTGGCTCGGAAACAGGACTTTTCGGCGAAACGACCTACCGCTACCCCAGCCTTCATGGCCGGGCAGGTCCTTTTCGGAGCATCAGCCTTCCTCGGTTCCAAGAGCCGTCTCGTCACATCGTCATGTTTGATGCAACTTGGTCGTGGCACCTCTTCGTTGAGGGGGGTCCGTCCAGTGACATTAACGCCATCAATCCATGCCTTGTGGATACCGCTTCGGGGTTCGCCTTTGACTGGGGAACAGACTATGCTTGCGCTGGTCAAGGGGCATTCCGTGAGAGTGGTCCTAACGGCCCTCAGGCAGGGTTCGTTGGTGTCCGTCACAACAAAGGTGCCAATTACTTTTTCATGGACGGGCATGCCAAGTGGTATGCCTTAGGGCGGACGAACCCCAAGATGTGGTTCACCTTCAATTTCGTCAACGCTGTCGTTCAGGAATGGTGAAGGGAGGTGTTCAAGTGTGTTGCACCGGGAGTTGCCGACAGGGCTTGTTATTGCCATCTTGATCGTGGTTGTGGCGGTTATTGGGTTCATTGGGTGGCAGGTCTTTCGGTCAAAGGAGCGGCACCCCGCTTCCCCAGAAGAAGCAAGGGAACTATCGCGCCTCATTGAACGACGCATCCAGCAGGCAGGGGAGGGTAAAGTCCCTGAAGGCATGAAACCTGTCCCCTCCCCTTACGGTCAATCTGAGAGAAGGTAATTCGGGAACGCCTCTCTGGGAAAGTTGCCAATAAAGGTCGCTTTTTACCTGAAAGACAAGGGCTGATTTCCTTCGCCTGATGCGGAGGGTTAGGATGGCTGAAGATGGGGCGAGCCAAGGGTATTGCAAACGGGGCGTGTCGCTATCGTGGCGTCCCTTCTTGTTATCGCTCCCTTTAGCCTTTGCCGCTGCCTACTGGATGGCACGGCGGGTCGCAGATGGCGTAATGGCGTTGTCCGTTCCGCCCCTTGCTTTCCTGTTCGCCCTTGTGCTTTTCAATGTCTTTCTGAGCCGTTGGGCAAAACGGTTTGCCCTTTCCCCGCTGATTTGGGAGCCCTTTGGGCAATTTTATCCGTCGTAACAGCGATCGCTTGCGGGTGGCGGGATGCTCCCCACATCGCCGCATCCTTCGTTTGGTTTGACTCCCCTGCTACCCGTTATCGGGAACTTTTCCTCCCTTACATCCCTTCGTGGCTTATCGTGGATAACCGAGATGCCCTTCGGGCATTCTTTGAGGGGCATCGTCCTTTTGACCTTTATCGCCTTGACTACCTTCAAGCGTGGTCGGTGCCCGCTTTGGGATGGGGCGGATTGATGGTCCTTTTGGCTTTCCTCATGCTTTGCCTTTTACTCCTTTTAGCGCCTCGTTGGTTGGGTCAAGAGCGGTTGAGTTATCCCATCGCGATGGTGCCTCTTCATCTCATCCGAGACCCGCACCAATTACTGGGTCAGGGTTCCTTTTGGACGGGTTTTGTTTTAGCAAGCCTCTACGATTTGACCCTCGGGCTTTTTTACTGGCGGCTCGGACGGCTGCCGGAAGCGTTTGACCTTTCCCGCTTTTTCCCCCATCGCCCTTGGCAGGCAATCGGATGGACGCCTTTCCCCTTTCACCCCTTCATGATTGCCCTCGCTTACTTCATTCCCGCCGACCTTGCCCTTTCCAGCGTCCTCTTTTTCTGGTTCCGAAAAGCCCAACAGGTTATCACTGACGCTCTTGGCTATGAAGTCCAGCCCCTTTGGGGCGGCATGCTCGGAGCGCCCTCTCCCCCTTACTTGACGGAACAATCCGTCGGCGCCTTGACCGCCCTTTTCCTCGTCTATCTTTGGCAGATGCACCCTTACCTTATCGCCGGGTTGCGAAAAGGACGGCACGATGATATGTGGCGACCATTGCTTCGGTTCGGGATAGGGGGTGGTCTCATCGGGCTTGTTACCTTGACAATCTTTCTAACGGCTCTGCGAAGCAACACGCCTTTCCTTCTCCTTTACCTTCTGGTCTTCCTTGCCCTCAGCACGACCGTTGCAAAAATTCGGGCACAAATCGGTCCTCCCATTCACGAGTTCGTTGGGATGGGCGCTCATCGCCCCTTCATCAGTCTCTTAGGGGCGGAACGGCTTGGTGACCGCCTCATCACCCTCATCGGTCTCTTCTACTTCACCTATCGCATCTGGCGGGGAAACCCGATGCCTCACATGGCGGATGCTTTTAAAATCGCCTACGAAACGGGAGCGTTAGGACTAAAGTTTGTCGGAGCAATGATTTTTGCAATGGTGCTCGGAGTGCTGACAATGTTTTGGGCCCAAGTCCAAGCCGCTTACATTTGGGGACAAGGTGGTTGGTGGCACGCTAACGCTCAAGCAATTTTAGCGTGGCGCCAAGCGAAGCGCCCTGACTTCACACCCGTTGCCTTTGCCGGTGCTGGTGCCTTTTTGACCCTCGTGCTTCTTTGGTTCCATCATCGTTTCCCGACGCTTCTCCTCCACCCTGCCGCTTATGCTTTGACGATGAATTTCGGCGTGGACTTTTATTGGTTCCCAATGCTCCTAACGGGATTGTTCAAAGTCGCCCTTATTCGGTATGGTGGGCAACGGGTATTTCGCCGTCTTGTCCCTTTCGCCCTCGGCGTCATCGTCGGTGAATACTTCGTCGGCAGCATTTGGAGTTGGATGTTCATCCTGACAGGACGACCAACCTACATCTTCAGTCTTGTCTAATGACCCCGCTAAGGAGCACCCTTTTGTCACGATACTGTTGAGTAACGAGGAATGGGCGCTGGTGAATATGGCGGTGGCAATTTTCAGAGAAGAGACCGTGCCATGGGTGTCGTCATCGGCGTTGACGGTGGCGGGAAGGATAAAATTTCCCATGCCAATACAATGCATTCCATTGCTCTTTGTTACTTCCCTTGCGAAACTTCAAGTGAGATCCATGGCTAAGGCTTTTAGGAGGTGCGCAAGCGATGGTGACGGCAGAGCAAAAGCGGTTCTTCCAAGAGCAAGGCTTCCTGCGGTTGGAGCAAGTCTTTTCGCCGCAGGAAGTGGAAGAGTTGCGAACCGAACTGGATTACATCATGCATACTTTCGCCGACTGGAACGCGGCGTGGCGGGGCGAGTGGCGCAAGGAGTATGTGGACGACCCCACTTTGGTGGAGCGGGTCAAACTCGTCGCCATCCACGAGTTGCAGCACTACTCGGCAGCGTGGGCGCGTGCCATTGTGAAACCTGATTTGACGGAAGCCATCGCCGAACTGATGGATGCTGACGCTCTGGAATTTCACCACTGCACTTTGCATGCCAAGCCGCCGGGCGAAGGGGCACCCTTCCCCCTGCACCAAGACGACCCGTTTTATCCCCACGAAGACGGGCTGCTTTACATTGACGCTTTGCTGCATTTGGACGACGCCGACGAGGAGACGGGTTGCATCCACTTTTTGCCTGGCAGCCACAAACTGGGTCGGTTGGAGCACATCATGGGTCCTGACACGGCGCCGCACTTGCCGACGGACAAGTTCCGCTTTAAGGAGACCGTTGGCGTTCCAGCGAAAGCGGGGGATGTCGTCGTGTTCTACTTGTGGACGGTGCATGGGTCGGCAGTCAACAAGAGCAATCGGTGGCGGCGGATTGTGCGCATCGGTTACCGCCATCCTGCTAACCGCCAGTTGGGTGGGCAGGCGATGGGGCGACCGGGCATCATGGTCAAAGGCGTGCGCCCGAAGGTGGAAGGCATCAGCATGGATGTCTATGGCAACTGGCAACCCCGCGAAGCGGCGCGGGTGTGACAGCACCTAACCTCATGTCAGTGTCACCCCAAACCCTTTTTTGCTGCCAAGCCATCAAAACGAGAAGATGATGCGCATTTGCCTGTGTCACCGTGCTGCAATCATGCCACACTTTCCCGACGACCGCCGAAAAACGCAGCCCACGCAAAGAGGTGACTGACCGTGCGATTGGGCGGCTTTCTGTCCGGCGTCGCAGCAGAGTGGTTCGGCTTTGCCGACTGGTGGGACGCGCTGACCTTTCAGTTGGACTGGGCACAACGGTTGGGTTGGCGTTGCTTTGTGCCCAATGGCTTCGGCAGTTGGACACGGGAACAGCAGCAGGAAGCCATCCGCCAGATGCGCCAACGGGACTTGCTGTTGCCTGGCTTGGGCGCTTACCACCTGAACTTGCTGCACCCTGACCCTAAGGCGCGGGCGCACAATGTCCGCAGCATCATCGCGCTGGTGGAGTGGGCAGCAGCCTTGGGCGTCCCGACGGTGGACGCTCTTGCCGGCGTTTGGCATCCCAACGGCGGGCACCTGTTTTACCCGCAAAACAAATCGCCAGAGGCGTGGGGCGCCTTTGTGCGCGGGGCGAAGGAAATCTGCCGCGCCTGCAGGGGCACGGGCGTCCGCTTCACGGTGGAGCCTTACATCACGACGCTCCTTGACAGCCCCGCCGCTTTGCGCCGCGCCGTAGAGTCGGTGGACATGCCCGACGAACTGGGCGTCAACTTTGACTTGGTCAACATGGTCGGCTACGAGCGCTACCACGACATCAACGCGCTGATTGACGAGACGATAGACGCCGTCGGCGAATGCATCGTCATGGCGCACCTGAAGGATGTCCGCTACCTGCCCGACTTGTCGCTGCGGGTGGACGAGGTCGTGCCCGGCGAAGGGGCGGTGGATTTCATCTATTGGCTGCGGCGGTTGGGTGAGTTGGAGCGGCGCAACGGCAGGGAGTTGCCTGCGTTCATTGAGCACCTGCGGAACATGGACGAGATGGCGCGGGCGTGGCGGCATATTCGCCAGTGCGCGCAAATGGCTGGCGTCCTGTAGCCCAAAGGGGCGGCGCTTTGCATCCCAAACGGGGGACGCAAGGGATGCGGTGGGGCATCGTCGCCGACGATGTGACGGGGGCAGCCGATGCGGCGCTGCCGTTTGCGGTGCGCGGCGCGATGACGGTTGTGGCGTTGACGCCGACGGCACTGCCTGTCGCCGCCGTAATCGCTATGGACGCCAACGCCCGATGGCGCCCCCCTTCACACGCCGCCCGATGCGTCGCACCGTGAGAGCCGATACAAAGGGAGCATCATGTGGGGGTTGAGATGTTCTACCTCCCCTTCTACTTCAGCAAGGTGTTTGCCAAAGCGGTCGGGATGTCCCCGACGGCTTACCAACGCCAGTGTCGGCGCAAGGGACGGTAGAGAGCAAAATTTTCCATGCCAATGCAATGCATTCCATTACTCC
>FWWM01014377.1_pt1 | contig 12440 bp, 12 predicted proteins | sample 2228351 | NCBI WGS metagenome assembly FWWM01 (sample SAMEA103939774, study PRJEB20133) | metagenome | reverse complement strand
GAATGGGCTGTCGGATGGGTGCATCTTGATAATAGAGCTTGGTTGCACAGGCGATAAGGGCGAGAGTTGTCCGACAGTGCAGAGCAAGAAGGGCGCTTCCCTGGAATGGTCTCCAACGCAGGCAGATGTAGGAACAACTTTTGCCATTGTCTACGTGGATAAGCACCTTTGCAACCCACCGGCGTTGATCGTCACCGTGGATTGACGCCAGAAAAGGGCATGCTCCGTGCTTTAAGGATTTTATTAGCTTGGGGGCTGGCTTTTTCCGGGTTTGCCCTGGAAATGGCCAGCCCCCTCGTCCTTTTCCCTTCTGAGCCGCTTTTCGTCTACACCGAGCCCGGGGAAAGCCCACCGCTCATAAGGGCCTTTCTCGCGCACGTTCCCCTGCCAGTAGAGTTTCAAAAATTGTCCGCTACAGAGGGCCGCATTCAGTGGAAGGCAAATATCCTAGGGCTTCTTTCCGAAGGGGTTTGGGAAGTTTTCACCGACAAAGGAAGCTGCGCCTTCCTCGTCGTCAACCCTCTTTTTAGCATCGTCGAGGTTTTTGCCCAAACTGAGACCGTGGTGCAAATAGCCACTTCCACAGGAGAGACATATTCTGGGCTCGCCCAGCCATCCGAGCCGCTTATTTTTGTTGTTCCCCTGGGCTGTGGTGGAGGGGAAGCTTGGGTGGATCTTCCTTCCGAGAGAAGCACAGCCTTGCGCCCCGCAAGAATCCCGCTTTTCCCAAGCCGTCGCCTTTGTCTCTTCCTCCCTGCTTTCCGTTTGGAAATCACGTCCAAAGAGGTTTTGCCTGGAACGAGTTTTGCTATCGGTCTTTTTTCGTCAGCAGGGCTTGCGGCAATAGCGGACTTCCTTTTGGCCCCGCAAAACCTTGCGGAAGTTGTGCTTCCGTCCGGGTGGGAGGCGGAGCGCGTTCCAGAGAGCAAGTGCTGCGTCTCATATACTGGTTTCGTTCCGTGGCTGGAGGTTCGCGTGCCAGAAACCACGATGCCTGGAGTCTATCTCCTACAATTGACCCTTCGGAGCCTTCAAAACCCCGAATTTTTCTATCGTGTAGAAACCGAAGTCCTTGTTGTCTCGAATCTTTCCCCAAGGCAAGTCATTGGGCACTGGAACGTCAAGGAAGATCGGCTTGATTTGACCCAGCCTTTTGCCATCACTTATGAGCGCTTGCTTTGGGCGGCTTCGCTTCTGGGGCAAAAAATTCCGTACACCGAAGAGGTGATGACCAAAGAAATGTTGCAAAAGCTCGCTGAAGAGTGGGCTACCTCACCTTCGCAATAATGTCAGGATCAGGGAAAGGATGGCGGAGACGATGAGCATGGAGGTGATGGGGAAGTAAAAGACAAAGCCGTCCCGCTGTAAGCGGATATCTCCGGGAAGGCGTCCCAAAAACGGGAGCTTGCCCATAAGGGCAAGGCCCAGGATGACCAGTACTATTCCCATGATCACCAAGGCCTTGCCGAACCCGGAAAATTCAGGCGTAAACATCCCGGATATAATGATAACACGAGGAAGGAGGGTGTATGAACGAGGTGCTACGGGCGATCCGTGAACGCCGCTCGATCCGCGTTTTTCGTCCGGATCCCATTGAGCCGGAGAAGTTGGAGGCCATCTTGGAGGCGGCTCGCTGGGCTCCCTCAGGGCGCAACACCCAGCCCTGGCGATTCGTGGTGGTGGAGTCCAAGGAAAAGAGGGAGGAGCTGGGCCGCGTGGTGACCCAAATGGATATGGTGCGCACTGCGCCGGTGACCATCGCCGTCCTCCGCGACAAAGACGCAGGTTATGATGAGATTAAAGATGCCCAAGCTATAGGAGCCTGCGCTCAAAACATCCTCCTCGCCGCTCACTCCCTGGGGCTTGGAGCGTGCTGGCTGGGTCGGTTAAGGGATCCGCAGGTGGAAAAAATCATCGGCGCCAAAGAGAACGAGGAACTCATGATGCTTATCGTCATTGGCTACCCGGGGGAGCGGCCGCCAGCACGGGAACGCAAACCCCTTTCGGAGTTGATGCGGCGAATTTAAGGGCTTTACTGAAAAGGCCGCTGGCTTGGAACTTTAAGCCGGCGGCTTTTTGCTTTGCCCAGGGCACTGGGCCGCCACCTTCGGATGAACCAAGCCCGCAAAAGATTTTTCGAATTCCCTTTGAAAATCCTGGGCAAGCTTCTCGGCTTTGGCGCGATAAGCGCTTTTGTCGCGCCAGGTTTTTTCCGGCCAAAGGAGGTCGCGCGGCACGCCCGGGCATTCCTCGGGGACCCAGAAGCGAAAGAGCTCGTCCTCGCGGTACCCCACGCGCGCAAGCTCCCCGGAAAGGGCGGCGCGCACCATCCTCCGAGTCAGCCGGATGTCGATCCTTTCCCCCACTCCATAGGGGCCGCCAATCCAGCCGGTGTTCACCAAGTACACCTGGGTACCGTGGCGCCGAAGACATTCCTCCAAAAGGCCGATGTAGTCCTGGGGAAGGCGCGGCATGAACGGCGCGCCGAAGAAGCGGGAGAAGGTGGAGCGGGGCTCGATCACCCCGATTTCCGTCCCCGCCAGCCGTGAGGTGTAGCCCAAAAGGAACCAAAACATCGCCTGCTCCCGCTCCAGCCGCGCGATCGGGGGAAGGACCCCGTGGGCATCGGCCGCGAGGAAGAACATGACCTTGGGATGGCCGGCAAGGCCGCGCGGGTCGGCGTTCCGCAAAAACGTAAGCGGATAGGAAGCGCGGGAATTTTCGGTGAGGCGACGATCGCGGAAATCGAACGTCCCGTCCGGGTAGATCATGGCGTTTTCCACAATGGCCCCATGTTCCAAAGGGTCCGCCTCATGCATCACCGCCCAGTAAATGTCCGGCTCCTTCTCCGGATCGAGATCGATCATTTTCGCGTAGCAGCCCCACTCGAAATTGAAGATCCCCTCTTCCCCCCAGCCGTGCTCGTCGTCGCCGATGAGCACGCGCTCCGGATCGGTGGAAAGCGAGGTCTTCCCCGTTCCGGAAAGGCCAAGGAACAGGGCGCAATCGCCCTGCGGCCCGACGTTGGCTGCCCCATGGATGGGAAGGACGCCGTATTCCGGAAGGAGGAAGTTCATCACCGTAAACATGAGCTTTTTCACCGAGCCCAAATAAGCTGAGCCATACACGATCCCCACGCGTTCCACAAAATCCAGGACCACGGCGATATCGGAGGTTCGGCCCCTTTTGGGGTCCACCCGTAGGCGCCCCTCGTACTTTTTGGGGTCGAGCTTGTCGTAGGGAAGGGCGAGCAAGGTAAACGGTTTTTCCCGAAAGATGGAGCGGTGCAAGTCCTCAGGCACCGGGCGGAACATGTTGTCCGTAAAAAGGGCGGTGAGGGCCCGGTCAGTGATGGTGCGCACTAAAAGGGCGTAGCGGCTATCGGCTCCCAAAACCCTTTCGGTTAGGTATAGCCTTGGTTTTTTCGCCAAGGCAGCCAAGGCATCGGCGAGGATCATCTCGAACGTTTCGGAGGCCATGGGGATGCAGTAGGGTGAGCGCCAGTCGATCTTCTCATGGATTTCCGGCCGGTCCACGATGTAGGTATCCTCGGGCCTTCTTCCCGTGGACTCCGGCGGGGTCCAGGTGGCCAGGGCCCCGGATTTACTCACTAAGGCCTCCCTCCTTTTGATCGCCTCCGCGATAAGTGCGTCCCTTTTGGGGTTCGCCCAAAGATCAGGGTGTTCTTCGATACGCCTCAGGATCTCCATTTTTCTCCTCCCTTCCCCCGACCGCCTGGATCACCTGGGTGGGCAAGGCAAACTTGATCCCTTCTTCTCGGAATTTCCGGACCAATGCGAGGTTTATCGCCTGCTGGGTGTCCATATAAAGTTTGTAGTCGGGGTCCTGGATCCAGTAAACCACCTCGAAGTTCAGGGAGTAGGGGCCAAACTCCTTGAAATGGGCGCGCTCAAAGCGGGCCATGGGTTGGGCAGCGATGATTTCCTCCACCATCCTGGGAATGGCCGCAAGCCTCTCCGGCGGGGTGTCATACACCACCCCAAAGGTGAAGGCCACCCGTCTTTCCCTCATCCTTTTGTAGTTGTGGATGCGCTCGCGCAGAAGATCAGCGTTGGAGACGATGATCTGTTCGCCGGTGAGACTGCGGATCCTCGTGCTTTTGAGCCCGATCCTCTCCACTGTGCCCATCTTATCCCCGAAGACCAGAAAATCCCCCACCATGAAGGGCTTGTCCACTACGATGGAGAGGGAGGCCAAGAGGTCCTTGAGGACTTCCTGGACGGCCAAGGCCACGGCCACCCCGGCAATCCCAAGCCCTGCGACAAGCGTGCTTACTCGAATCCCGAAGTTCTCGAGGATGAGGATGAAGGCCACGACCCACAGGACGATCTTTACTATCACCGCCAAGGCGTTCAGGACGGTGGCGGAAGCGGCATCCCCTTCCTCTTTAAGCTTTCGTTCGCTTAAGCGCAAAAACCAAAAGCTCAAGATTCGGCTAGCCCAAGAAGCGAGCTGGAGGAGAAACGCGGAAAGCACAAAAAGATGGATTGCCCGCGAGGCCTGCGGAGGAAGGTAAAGGGAGAAGGAGGCGGCGAAGAGGGCTACAGCGAAGAGGAAGAGGCGGTTCGCCCGCCGAATGAGGTCGCTTGCAAGCTGCCAAGTCCTGGTCTTACGGCGTTCGTAGAGGGCGGAAAACCACCGGGAAAGCCCCCGCCGCAGCCCCCAAAGGGCTCCGTAAACGCCAAGAAGAAGCCCCAGGGCCAAAAACCAAACCCAAACGGGATTGTTGGCCAAAAGCCGGTGCAGAAAGTCCACCGTCTTTTCCACCGTTTCCCCCTCTTCCGTGCCGCCTTAGGCGTTAAAGTTAGGGATCGATTTTTTCTCTCTAGCCATCTTCGCGTTCTTCAAACAGGGGAACGATTGTAAACCGCCGCACGTCCACAAGACCAAGATCGGTGAGCTTAAGGGCGGGGATAACCGGAAGGCTGAGGAAGGAAAGGGTCATGAAGGGATCGGAAAGGGGCGAGCCCAAACTCTGGGCGGCCTTTTTCAGCTCCTGGGAAAGGGAGTGCACTTGAGAAAGGGAAAGATCGGACATGAGCCCGGCGATGGGGAGAGGAAGCTCCGCAAGGACTCTTCCGCCTTGCACCACCACTTGCCCGCCGCCCAGCCGCACAAGCTCGGCCACCGCGGCCTTCATGTCCTCATCATTCGTCCCCACCACCACAATGTGGTGGGAGTCATGGGCCACGGTGGAGGCTAACGCCCCTTCTTTTAGGCCAAACCCCTGCACCAGGCCCAGTCCCACGTTTCCCGTTCCCCGATGGCGCTCCACCACGGCGATCTTGAGCATGTCCCTTTCCAGGTCAGCCAAAACTTCGCCACGAGCGACCTTCGGCCGAAGAAGGAGCTCTGCAGTGACCACCTCGTTTGGAATCACCCGGATGACCCGGGCCAAGCCCTTTTTGGCGGGAATTCGGAAGGACAGCTTTTCTGGATTAACCCGCATCGAGGGGGTTGGCGGAGCCGGTAAGGAAGGAAATCCCGCTGAACACTTTCCTCCCTCGGCCACCAACACCCCTCCAACGAAGACCTGCTCAATGCGGAAGTTTTGGAGGTCGGAGACGACGAGGAGATCTGCGTAGTAGCCGGGGGCAAGGGCTCCAAGGCCCACAAGACCATAGGTTCGGGCGGCGTGAATGGTGGCTGAAGCGATGGCCACCGCTGGCGGGATCCCATGAGCGATGGCCTTGCGCATGAGATCATCCATGTGCCCTTCGGAAATGAGGGTCTCGGGCTCGCGGTCATCGGTGCAAAAATGTACAAACGGTGTGGAATTCGCCGTGAGAATGGGGATCAAGGCCGCAAGATTGCGCGTGGTGGTTCCCTCCCGAATGAGGATGTGCATTCCCGCGCGGAGCTTCTCCTCGGCTTCGGAAAGGGAGATGCATTCGTGGTCGGTCCTTGGGCCAGCGCGGATATAGGCCCAAAGGTCCGGCCCGGAAAGGCCCGGCGCGTGGCCGTCGATGGGCTTTCCCGCGGCTACCGCGATCTTCTCCATAAGCGGGGGATCGCCTGCCAGAACTCCGGGAAAGTTCATGACCTCGCCCAGCCCGATCACCCGCTCCCAGGCCAGGATTTCGCGGATTTCTTCGGGGCCCAAGATCGCTCCCGGGGTCTCCAAAGGGCTCGCCGGGACACAGGAAGGCGCCATGAAAAAGACGCGGAGGGGAAGGTCGCGTGTGGCCTCGATCATCCAGCGGATGCCTTCGAGTCCATGGACGTTGGCGATCTCATGGGGGTCGGCGATGACAGTGGTGGTGCCGTGGGGAAGGACGGCCCGGGCGAACTCCCGCGGGGAAAGTTTTGAGCTTTCCAGGTGTACGTGGGAGTCGATGAGGCCCGGGACGAGGAAGGCCCCGTCAACATTCACCACTCGTTCGGCCTCTTCGGCCCCAAAGCCCAGGATCTTTCCGGAGGCGATGGCCAAATCCGCGGGAAAGAACTGCCCAGAAAACACGTCCAAAATCCTTCCGCCTCGCAAAAGGAGCTCCGCCCTCATAGTAAAAAGCCTAACCGAGGACCTGCCAAGCGGCTAGACCAACTTGACATCCTAGACCGCTCATTTTACAATCAAACGCAACTAATGAAAAGAAATAGCAAGAAAGAGCTGGCGGAAGTGCGGCGCCGGCGCATTCTTGAAGAGCTCCAGCGGCGCGGGGCGGTGCGGACGGTGGAGCTTGCCCGTTCCTTTTCCGTCTCCCCCATGACCATCCGCAACGACCTTGCCGCCTTGGCGCGGAGAGGCCTCATTGAGAAGGTTCATGGTGGGGCGGTGGTGAAAGAACCCATCACCGCTGAGCCCTCTTACTACGAAAAGGCCTCTCGCAACTTGGAAGAAAAGCGCCGCATCGGCCGAAAGGCCGTGGAGCTCATTGAAGAAGGCATGGCTGTCTTCATCGGCAACGGCACGACTACGATGGAGATTGTTCGCGCCTTAAAAGAAAGGCCAATCCCCCGCCTCAAGGTCTTCACCAACGCTCTTACCCATGCCGTTGAGCTTGCTGAGATTTCCCAGATTGAGGTTTATGTGATCGGTGGCCGTCTTCGCGGAGTTTCTTATGCGATGGTGGGAAGGCTCGCCCACCAAAGCCTGGAGGGGGTTTATTTTGATCTCGCATTTTTTGGGGCCAATGGCATATCCCTCGAACATGGTGTGACGATTCCCTCCCTTGAGGAAGCGGAAACAGCGGCGAAGGTTATCCACCATGCTAGAAAAGTGGTGATCGTCGCGGACCACACCAAGTTCGGGGTTGTCACCCACAGCAAAATCGCCGAAATCAGGCAAGTTCACGCCATTATCACCGATAGCCTAGCCCCGTCCGAGTTCTTGACTCAGTTAAGCGAACTCGGCGTGGAAACCATTGTGGCGTAAAGGAGGTGATGAAAAAAGGGAAAAACTTTTCGGTTTAACACAAGCTAAAGGAGGTGAGCTGCAAATGAAGTACGTTAGTCGGGTGTGGTGGCTGGTTCTTTTGGGATTTGTTGTTGGCCTAGCACAGGCTCAAATTCCACCAGGAAGGGTACAGGTGGAGTTCTGGTATGCTCTTCGCGGTCCTCTTGGAGAGGCCATCGAAACGCTTATCGCTAAATTCAACGCGTCTCAGGACAAGTACTGGGTTGTCGGAGTTTATAAAGGAACCTATACGGAGGTGATGAACGCTGCCATTGCTGCTTTCAGAGCTGGACAAGCGCCGCATATCGTACAGATCTTTGAAGTTGGGACAGCTACAATGATGGCAGCGGAGGCGGCAATCTATCCGGTTTACCAACTCATGTTCGACACCGGTGTTCCGTTCGATCCCGATCGTTACATACCCGCGGTTAAAGGCTACTATAGCCTCCCTGATGGTCGCATGGTGGCACTCCCCCTAAATAGCTCCACAGCCGTTTTGTGGTACAACAAGGACGCCTTCCGTAAAGCCGGGTTGGATCCAGAAAATCCCCCAAGAACTTGGGCAGAAGTCCGCGAGGCTGCGAAAAAGCTCGTAGAAGCTGATGCTGCGGAAATTGGACTTTCTTGTGCCTGGTTTCCATGGACTATGTTCGAACAATTTGGCGCTATCCATAACGTCCCCTTCGCCACGCGGGCCAATGGTTTTGAAGGACTAGATGCTGTGCTTACTTTGGACCATCCCGTATATGTGCGCCACCTCAAGAACTTGGTGGAGATGCAAAAAGAAGGATCCTTCACTTATGGTGGCCGTGACGCTGAACCCGATGGACTGTTCCCTGCCGGAACTGCGGCCATGCTCATCGCTTCCTCTGCCCTTAGGGCCAGGATACTTCGAGAGGCGCAGTTTGAGTGGGGTGTAGCTTACCTTCCATACTACGACGATGTAGTGGAAGCCCCGTATAACTCCATTATCGGTGGGGCAGCTCTTTGGGCTATGCGGCGTCCTGACGCCACCATCGAACACTATCGAGCCGTTGCTGAATTTTTCCGCTTCCTTAGCGAACCGGAAAACGACGCTTGGTGGCACATGACTACGGGATACATCCCCGTAACCTACGGCGGATATGAACTTGCAAAGGCCCAGGGCTATTACGAGGCCAACCCCGGTGCGGATCTTCCTATCCTTCAGCTCGCCCGTACCCCCACGACCGAAAACACTCGTGGACTTCGCCTTGGAAACCTTCCGGCGATTCGAGTAGTCATTTATGAAGAGGTGGAGAAGGCTTTCCAGGGTTTACAGACCGCTGAAGAAGCCATAAAGAACATCGTTTCTCGAGGCAATGCCCTTCTCCGGGAGTTTGAGGCGCTTTACAAGTAAAAATAGAGGGGGTCCGACTTGGAGGTCGGGCCCCCTGTTACTTTAAACCGCGGGGGTCACATGGGCACTCACACGATCTTTCGAAATCGTCTTCTTCCATATCTGTTTGTGCTGCCGCAGCTCATCTTGGTTGGAATTTTCTTCTTCTGGCCAGCAGGAGTGGCTTTATATCAGTCGGTTTTGCGCACCGATCCGTTTGGTCTGCGCACTCGATATGTTGGACTTGCCAATTTTCTAGCCCTTTTTACCGACCACCACTACCTTCAATCGATCAAGCTCTCGTTCGGCTTTTCACTGACGGTGGCCGCTTTCGCCATGTCCCTGGGCCTCCTCTTTGCGGCCATGGCCAACAAGCGCATTGCTGGCGCCCGAATTTACCGAACTCTTTTCGTTTGGCCGTACGCAGTAGCTCCAGCCACAGCGGCAGTTCTATGGTTGTTTATGTTTCAACCACAAGTGGGAATCGTGGCGCGTTGGTTAAAAGGCCTAGGAGTGCATTGGGATTACCGGCTCAACGGGAGACAAGCGCTTTTTCTTGTGATAATGGCAGCAACTTGGAAACAAATTAGTTACAACTTCATTTTTTACCTTGCTGGGCTGCAGTCTGTTCCTCAATCTTTAGTGGAAGCAGCTGCTGTCGACGGCGCCAACTCTAGAACAATTTTTTGGCGCATTGTTTTTCCACTTCTTTCACCAACTACTTTCTTTCTTCTCATTATGAACACTACGTATGCTTTCTTTGATACGTTTGGCGTGATTGATGCGCTTACCAAAGGAGGGCCTGGAAAAGCCACGGAGACCCTGGCATACCGCGTTTATGTTGATGGAATGCTCAACTTGAACATTGGGTCCTCGGCCGCCCAATCAGTTATTCTTTTAGTTTTTGTTATCCTCATCACAGCCTTCCAGTTTAAGTTTGTTGAACGTCGTGTACATTATGGTTAGGAGGTTAAAGTGAAATGCTGCTGGGAAAACTTTATAGCTCACAGCATTCTCATTCTAGGTGTCATTTTCCTCCTCTTTCCGGTATATGTGGCTTTTGTTGGCTCTACTCATGACGCTGCTACCATCGGCCGTGGGCTTCTGCCCTTGGTGCCTGGTCATCACTTTCCAGGAAACTACGTCCGAGCTTGGTTAGTAGGGACAGGCGGGCGAGTGATTAGCGTCCCGGTACGTATCATGCTCTTCAACTCCTTAATCATGGCATTAATAGTAGCGATAGGCAAGATTTTTGTTTCAGCCCTTACTGCTTATGCTGTCGTTTACTTTCGTTTCCCTCTGCAAAATTTCTTTTTCTGGGCCATCCTTATCACCCTTATGCTCCCCTTAGAGGTGCGCATTTTTCCAAGCTACAAGGTGGCCTCCGATCTTCGATTGCTAAATAGCTACTGGGGCTTGTCCCTGCCTCTAATGGTTTCTGCAACCGGGACCATGCTTTTGCGACAGGCTTTTCGCTCCATCCCTCGGGAGTTCTTTGACGCTGCTCAGGTGGACGGTGCTGGTCCTATTCGTTGCTTTTGGCAAATTGCCCTTCCTATGGTCCGTCCAAACTTAGCAGCACTGTTTGTAATACTTTTCATTTACGGTTGGAATCAATACCTTTGGCCACTCCTTATTACTACCAAACCTGAAATGCAAACCATCGTTATTGGTTTAGTGCGAATGATGGGGGGGCCAGAAGCTTTGGTGGACTGGGATTTAGTGATGGCTACCGCAGTAATGGCCATGACCATACCCGTAACTTTTGTCATACTTATGCAACGTTGGCTCATTCGCGGGTTAACTGAAAGCGAAAAATGAAATCAGTAAGAAATCTTATGTTTGCTACTATAGCACTCTTAACGATAAATGGATTGACAAAGGAATCATCTCGCCCTCTGATTTGGGCTCACCGTGGAGCTCGCTCGCTTGCTCCGGAAAACACGCTGGCTGCCGGCCGTATGGCCGCAGAAGTTGGGGCGGATGGCTGGGAATTCGACGTGCGAATGACCAAGGATGGTGAGCTCATCTTGATACACGACGATACTTTAACGCGTACAACCAATGTCCAAACTGTTTTCCCAAATCGTTACCCCTGGAAAGTCAACGACTTTACCCTCGCTGAGATTCGCCAACTTGACGCTGGCTCTTGGTTTCTGGAAAAAGATCCATTTGGTACCATTGCTGCAGGAGATGTCGATGTAGAAAAGCTTAAGACTTATCGTGGAGAACCTGTACCCACTTTAGAGGAAGCTCTTCGTCTGAGCAAAGGGCACGGACTTTTTGTGAACATCGAAATAAAAGCCGCTGTTTCCAATCATTTTCTCAGCCATCAAGACCAACTAATGGTAGACAAAGTCTTACAACTGATTCATGAACTTGGACTTGCTTCCAAGGTGCTTATTTCCTCATTTAACCCGTGGATTATAAGATATCTAAAAGAGAAACACTCGGAAATTCGTGGAGCAATACTTATGGAAATTCCGATGAGTGCGCCTTTAGCATGGCTTAAACACTTTCAAGCCGATGGTGTTAATCCTAGATACGACCTCTACGATCCCCAAAAAGGTTGTGAGCTACGTCGTGAAGGGTTTGAAATTCATGTATGGACGGTAAACGAGATAGAAGACTTAGTTAGATTGATTAATGATCCGTGTGTCAGTGGGATCATAACGGACTGGCCCCAACGGCTTTGCGGGCTTTTACGCAAAAATTGAGCCACGGATATATTTTGGATTTGGACGGCACTGTTTATAGAGGATCAAAACTTCTTCCTGGTGCTAGAGAGGCTATTTTAGAACTACATGCTCGGGGACGTAGACTCGTTTTTCTTTCTAATAAGCCCCTTTACACTCGAAGACAACATGTTCAGCTTTTGCGTGAATTTGGAATTCCAGCGTTTGAGGAAAACGTGATTCATTCTTCTAGCGTGCTTATAAAAAATCTGTCGCAAGAAAAACGAGAGGCAAAAATCCTGGCCGTGGGTGAAACTCCATTTTTAATGGAACTTGAAGAAGCTGGGTTTTTATTAACTACTAACCCATGTGAAGCTGACCACGTAATAGTTGCTTTTGATCGCACCCTCACCTATGACAAGCTTAACCGGGCTTTTCAAGCTCTACGGCACGGGGCTCGCTTTTATGCGACCAATCCTGATCCAACTTGTCCAGTAGAAGATGGAGAGATTCCCGATTGTGGAGCCATTGTGGCCGCTTTGGAAGCTGCCTCTGGCCGAAAGGTGGAAAAAATTTTTGGAAAACCATCGCCATACATGATCGAGGCCGCCCTTGAAGTTTTAAGTCTTCCACCAGAGTGTTGTGCGTTGGTGGGCGATCGTTTGGAAACAGATATCCGCATGGCTAAGGAGCACGGTCTTATCGCTATTCTCACCCTCACCGGAGTCACTAAGCAAGAACATTTGAAAGAATCGCCGATAAAGCCTGATTACGTTGTCTCTAGCTTGGCAGAGCTTCCAGACCTTGATAAAAAACTTTGGAGGTGAGCTATGGAAGAAGTTATACGCGTTCCAGTGGAAGCTCTACGGGACTTTGTGGAGAAGGTATTTGAGCACTTGGGTGTGCCCAAGGAGGAGGCCAAGATTTGCGCGGATGTCCTTTTGGCCGCAGATCTACGGGGGATTTCCTCCCATGGGGTAAGCCGCCTCCT
>FWWM01010633.1_pt1 | contig 12442 bp, 14 predicted proteins | sample 2228351 | NCBI WGS metagenome assembly FWWM01 (sample SAMEA103939774, study PRJEB20133) | metagenome | reverse complement strand
GAAAATCGTGGACCTGAAGTTGGTGCAACTTTACCACATCCGCACGGACAACTTTACGCATTTCCATTCGTACCTATGAGAATTGAGAGGAAATTAGATAATTTAAACAAATATTTTGATGAGTACAAAAGGTGTGCGATTTGTGATATTATAGAAGAGGAAAAAAGGTACAAAGAACGTATAGTTTACGAAAACGAACACGTTATTGCAGTAGTGCCATTTTTCGCAAGGTTTCCTTATGAAGTTCAAGTTTATCCAAAACGACACGTCAGTTCTCTTGCATTACTAACAATAAAAGAACGTTCAGCCTTTGCAAAAGCTTTGAAAAATGTTACAATGAAATACGACTTACTCTTCCAACAAGCGTTTCCGTATATGATGATGATTTTCCAAGCACCATCTAACACGTTAAGTTATGAACACTCTTTCCATATGCACGTAGAATTTGCACCAGTTAAAAGAGATAAGAACAAGATTAAATGGATGGCAAGTGTTGAAACTGGAACGTGGACATTCATCAATCCGAAAGTTCCAGAAGAAGCTGCAAAGGAACTTAGAGAAACATTTGTAGAAACAGAATAAAGGAGGCTAACAAAAATGGGCAAAAGTGTCAAAGTACTTTCCCCTGGACGAATAAATCTTATCGGGGAACACACAGACTACAACGATGGATACGTACTACCTTTTGCAATAAATAGATACATCAAGTTCGTAGTTGAAGAATCTGACAGATTTGACTTTTTCTCGCTCCAGTACGGAAAAGGAATTCAGCTTGAAAAACTCGTAAAGACAAATTCTTGGGCTGATTATTTGATTGGTGTAATCATTGCAATGAAAAATAAAGGACTTAAGATAAATCCAGTTAGTGTGAAGATAGATTCAAATCTTCCGTCAGGTGCAGGACTTTCAAGTTCTGCAGCGCTTGAAGTTGGATTCGCTCAAGCGTTGAATACAATATTTGATTTAAACCTTTCTAACGAAGAACTTGCAATCATAGGTCATGAAGCTGAATCTCAATTCGTTGGTGTCAGATGCGGTATAATGGATCAGTACGTCGTAGCTCTTGCTAAGAAAGACCACGCACTTTTTTTGGATACTATGACAAGAGAGTACAAACACATTTCTTTGAATATAGACGGGCTAAAGATATTCTTGATTAACTCTGGTGTTAAACATGAACTTGGAAATTCTGAATATAATCTTAGACGTGAGCAATGTGAGAATGTTTTGAAAGTTTTAGGTATCGGTTCTTTTAGAAATATGGCTATAGAAGATTTGGAGAAAATAGATGATGTTACTTTGAGAAAAAGGGCAAAACACGTCTTAGAAGAAAACGAGAGAGTCTTAAAATCACTAACCGCATTAGAAACAGGAAACGTTTCGTTGCTTGGGGAATTACTTTTCCAATCTCACTACAGCTTAAAAGATTTGTACGAAGTTTCGTGTGAAGAGATTGATTTCTTAGTTGATGAACTTTCAAAGAAAAAGAGTGTTCTCGGAGCTCTTTGGGTTGGCGGTGGATTCGGTGGAGGAGTAATCGTTTTAGCAGGTCAAGAGTTTAAGAATGAGTTCCCAGCAATTGCTGAAAAATACAGAGCAAAGTATTCTATAAATCCTGAGCTGTTGGAAGTTGAAAGCTCAGAAGGAGTATCGGTGGTGAAATAGAGTGAGTTTAAGATACGAGGTTGTCAAATACGCAAAAAAAATTTCTGATGAGGGACTTACGAAGGGAACTTGGGGAAATATCAGTGTTAGAGACGAAAAGTACATTTATATAACCCCGTCTGGATTTCCTTACGACAGATTAACTCCCGATGATATTGTAATAGTTGAGTACAATGGTAAAATAGTTGAAGGAGAGCATAAACCTTCTTCAGAATTACCGTTACATCTTGAGATCTATAAGTCGAGAAAAGATATCTTTGCAATTATTCACTCTCATCCAGTTTATTCAACGGTAGTTTCGATTTCTTGCGACCAATTACCACCGATAGTTGAAGATGCTGTTATGATACTCGGAGAACGAATTTTAGTTTCACAGTACGCTTTTCCTGGTACTGAGGAACTTGCAAAAAATGCTGTCGCAAGTTTGGGAAATAATCACGCAGTATTTTTGAAAAATCACGGTCTTGTTACGGTTGGCGAAAATCTTCAAGAAGCTTTTGTAGCTTCTTTGATATCAGAAAAGACAGCTCAAGTGTATGTAGAAGCACTAAAAATTGGCAAAGTTTCAACTTTGTCGGAAGAAGATGCTTCTGAACTTCGTCAAAAGTACTTAAAAGCTTATAAACAAACAAATTAATCTTGGAAGGGGGGAAGTGGTATGGAAAAGATTCTCGGGATTTTGAGATTCGCACTTGCAAGAGAAATCGAAGGTATGGAATTTTACAGATCAAAACTTGAAAAAGTTAAAAGTCAAGATGTTAAAGAAGTCTTTCAAAGTTTAGCGAATATGGAATCAGGACATATCGAATTTATAAGAAATCTAATGGACAAAATTGGAAAAGACGAATCTATAGTTATCGATTCAGAACTTTTAAAATCAGAATTTTTCGAAGAGAGAGAAAAGACCGAGTTACCTTCAAAGACAGTAGATGAACTTGCTAACGATTTGAGCGTTCTTAGAATGGCGTACTTAATCGAAAAAGACTTTGAGGAATTTTACAGAAACAGTGCAGAAAGAGTTGAAGATGCAGATATGAAAAAGATTCTAACAGTTTTAGCTGATTGGGAAAAGGGACATAAAGAACTTTTGCTCTCAACATATGATGAAAATATGAAAAGTTACTGGGACAAAATGGGCTTTTCGCCACTTTACTGAACTAAGGTATAATTCTTATCCGGAGGTGTTCTTTTTGAGAATTCTCAGTGGTATTAGACCTACTGGAAAACTTCATATTGGACATTACCTTGGTGTTTTAGAACAATGGGTTCATCTTCAAGAAAATAACGATACATTTTATTTTGCTGCTGATTGGCACGCACTAACAACACATTACGAAGATACGTCAGAATTATCAGAGAACACTAAAGAACTTATGAAAACCCTTTTGGCAGTTGGATTGGAAAAGTCAGTACTATTTGTGCAGTCGGCTGTCAAAGAACACGCTGAACTTATGGTTTTATTCTCAATGATAACACCATTATCTTGGCTTGAAAGAGTTCCAACGTACAAAGAAATGAGACAGAATATAACTGATAAAGATTTATCAAATGCTGGATTTCTTATGTATCCAGTACTCCAAGCAGCCGATATTCTCATCTATAAGGCAGAAGGCGTGCCAGTTGGGGAAGATCAAGTTTATCACGTCGAACTCACAAGAGAAATTGCAAGAAGATTTAATTATATCTTCAAAAAAGAAATATTCCCCGAACCAAAAGAAATTCTATCAAAAGTTCCAAAACTGCTTGGAACCGACGGAAGGAAGATGAGTAAGAGCTATGGCAACACAATACCACTTATTACAACTAAAGATGAACTTAGTAAGATGGTGCTTCCAATGGTTACAGACCCAGCAAGAAAGAGAAAGACCGACCCTGGAAATCCTGAAAATTGTCCAGTTTGGGATTATCACAAAGCTTTTGGAATAACTGAAGAAGAGAAAGATTACGTAGTAGAAGGTTGTACGAAAGCTTTAATAGGTTGTGTTGATTGTAAAAAATTGCTGTTGAAGAACATAATTGCAAAACTTGAACCAATTTGGGAAAGATACGAAAAGTTAAGTGATTTTGAAGTAAAAAATGTAATCGTAGAGGGGAATCAAAAAGCTTCTCAAGTTGCAAAACAAACGATGGAAGAAGTAAGAGAAGTTGTAAATACGATGTTTTAATGTATTTTTTTGAGGAGGAAACCTGATGGAAAAAGCTATACTTTTCAATACTTTAAAATCCATAATAACTTTTGTGGTAGCGTACTACGCACACAGATTCATAATGAAATCGATAAATAAATTTCTATCAACTCTAGGAAAAGAAGTGAAAGCTCCAAAGACACTTTCTTTCTTGATAGGCTTAGGCATTTATGGGCTTTCTATATTAGTTATACTTTCTATTTGGAAAATTGACCTTGCCCCAGCTTTGGCTGGTCTTGGTGTTTCAGGTCTTGTTTTCGGTCTTGCATTCCAAGAACCACTAACAAACTTTTTGTCCGGTGTTTTGGTTTTAAGCACACGAAAGGTCTTTGAAGGCGAAGTTGTTGAGGTCGGCGGAATTCCAGGAATAGTTGACCAAGTAAGAATGAACAGCGTTCATCTTAAAACTTTCGATGGCAAACTCGTTATAATTCCAAATAAAAGCGTTTGGAACGATAGAGTTATAAAGTATTGGCCCGGACCTTACAGAAGAGTGGATATCGACGTTGCAGTTGATTATACCGCAGACCACAAAAAAACAATAGAAGTTTTGAAATCTGTACTTGAAGAAAATGTGCTTGTTGTAAAAGATCCAAATTACGAAAACACTGTTGTGTTTTCTAAATTTGACAATAACGGTGTCGTATTTAGTGTAAGATTTTGGACAGCAAAAGAAACATTCTTCGATACTATTAACAGTGTGGCTTTAGAGATTAAACAAAAACTTGATGAAAACAAGATTAATATTCCATTCAACGTTATCGAGATAAGAAAGTTAGACGGTGAATCAAACATCAAAAATTCATAAAGTTAGGTGATTTAAGTTGTTTATAGACGTACTCTTCAGTCGTAAAGAAATAATAAAAGAAAGTTACTCAGTTGGTATCGCTGTAGATATTCTGAGAGCTACCTCAAGTATGACTGTTATGTTCCATCGGTGTGTAAAAGAAATTATCCCATTTAAGAGTATTCAAAAAGCTAAACTTTTCTATAACTCTTTGGAAAATAAAGAAAGTTACTATCTATGCGGTGAAAAAGGCGGTCTGAAACCGCCATTTTTTCATTTCGGCAATTCTCCGAGCGAATTTCTAAACTCTAACCTTCAAGATAAATCAGCACTTTTTGCAACCACAAATGGAACGAAAGCTATTTTCAAGGCAAGTAAACTTTGTGCCGAGGTAGTTATAGGTTCTTTCTTGAATCTCAGTTCCACTGCAAAGTATTTAATAACTAATAGATTTGAAAAAGTTCTGATAGTTTGTGCAGGTAATGAGGGACAACCCGCTATCGAAGACACTTTGTTTGCAGGTGCACTTATAGAAAAGTTAACAAATACCGATACAACTCTTTCAGATAGTGGTATAATATCTTATAGCCTTTGGAAAGAATATGGTACCAATTTTATCGGGATGCACGCAAAGAAACTTAAAAATCTTGGATTTGATAAGGATATTGAAGTTTGTTCACAAATAGATAGATTTCAAAATGTCCTTTTATATGATAAAGAAAAAAATCGAATTTACTCTCTGGAAGGAGGAAAGAGTGGTGTATCTACAGGATCTGATAAAGACTTTAGATGAGTTTTGGGCAAAACAAGGTTGTTTTATCGACCAACCTTACGATTTGGAGATGGGAGCGGGTACTTTTCATACCTCAACTTTCTTTGGGGTTCTAAGAAAGAGAGATTGGAAGACCGCTTTTGTCCAGCCAAGTAGAAGACCTACGGATGGTCGATATGGTGAAAACCCAAATAGAATGCAAAGATTTTTACAGTATCAAGTTATAATCAAACCTAATCCAGAAAATTCTCAAGATATATACTTGGATTCACTTAGGGCTATCGGCATAGATCCCCAAAAACACGATATCAGATTCGTTGAAGATAACTGGGAATCACCAACACTTGGTGCTTGGGGAATCGGTTGGGAAGTGTGGCTTGACGGTATGGAAATCACTCAGTTCACTTATTTCCAACAAGTTGGTGGTATGCAGCTAAAAGATATTCCACTTGAGATAACATACGGTGTTGAAAGACTTGCGATGTATTTACAAGGCGTTGATAATGTATTTGACGTAAAATGGAACGAAGATGTTTACTACGGAGAACTTTATAAAGAAAATGAAAGACAATTTTCTATACATAACTTCGATGCAACTGATCCAGATGTACTATTCAAATTGTACGATATTTACAGAAACGAATTTAACAGGTTCATAGAAATGGGACTTGTCTTCCCAGCTTACGAATATTTGGTAAAATGTTCCCACACATTTAATTTGCTTGATGCAAGAAATGCCATAAGCGTAAGTCAGAGACAGACCTTTATAAGGGATATAAGAACTATGGCCACAATGTGTGCAAAAAGTTTTGTGGAGGTTGAAAACAATGGCTAATGTGTTGTTTGAACTATTGGTTGAAGAGCTTCCTACTACAGAAGTTAAAGGAATTATTGAACAGATAGAAAACAATCTAAAGAAACTCTTTCAAGAAGAAAATATCGAGTGTGAAAACTACGAAATAATTCTCACACCACGTAGAATTGGTTTTATCCTTAAAGGTTTTTCCGAAACAAGCAAAGAAAAAGTTATTGAAAAAAGAGGACCAGCTCAAAATATCGCTTATGATCAGCAAAGTCAACCAACAAAAGCTCTTTTGGGATTTTTAAAATCAAATAACGCAACACTTGAAGATGTCATCGTAAAAGATAACTATGTTTACATTGTCAAAAAAGAGGGTGGAAAGAGTACAAAAGAGATATTGGAAAACTCTATTCCAAAGATTATCTATTCACTTAATTTTAGAAAACCTATGAGATGGGGTAATGGAGAACACTCTTTTGTAAGGATCCCACACAATCTTTTAGCTCTTTACAACGGAGAAATTTTGAACTTCGAAATTTTCGGTTTGAAAGCTAACAACAAAACAGTAGGACATAGGTTTGTAAAAGACGAATATTTTGGAATTTCTAATTCAGAAGATTACGTTGAAAAAATGAAAGAATTTTATGTTATACTTAAACTTGAAGATAGAAAAACTTTTATAAAATCCCAGCTTGAAGATTTTGAAAAAAGAACTGGTTTAACTATCGATAAATCAGAAGAGCTTATTGAAGAAGTTGCAATTCTTACAGAGTACCCAACACTTGCGGTCGGAAGTTTTAATGAAAAATTCTTGTCACTCTCTGAAGAACTCATAACAACAACTATCAAACATCACCAAAGAGCGTTCACAATAAAAGACTCTGGAAAGATAACTAACCAATTTATCGCTTTTGCGGATATGCCAAAAGATGTTGAAGGAAATGCTGTCAAAGGTTATGAAAGAGTTATAAACGCTCGGCTTGAGGATGCAAGGTATTATTTTGAAAAAGATATCAAAATTAAACTTGAAGAATTTAACGAAAAACTAAAAGGAATAGTCTTCCAAAAACAACTTGGTACATTGTACGACAAAGTTTTGAGAATTGAGAAAGTATCTGAGTATATAGTTAGTGAATTAAAAGCCGATAATATATTAGCTAAAGTCAAAAGAGCTTCTATCCTCTCAAAAGCTGACATAGGCTCACACGTAGTCTACGAATTTCCAGAACTTCAAGGAGTAATGGGGAGAATATATGCTTTGATACAAAAAGAAGACTCCGATATTGCTTGGGCGATAGAAGAACATTACGGAGCCGATACGAAAAATATCTTGGCAGGTATAGTTGGAATAGCGGACAGAATTGATACAATAATAGGTAACTTCTTAATTGGAAACGTTCCGAGTGGTTCTAAAGATCCATATGGACTTAGAGTCAAAACTGATGAGGTCTTTAAGATAATTAGAAACTTTGAATGGGATATTGACGTTAAAGAACTAATAGACTTTTCAAGAAAACTTATAAACGTTGAGGAAGGAGACATAAATACTATATACGAATTTTTTGAAACAAGGTTTGAGCTCTTCCTTAAAGAATTTAGGTACGATGTTGCAAGAACGGTAAAACATTTGTGGAGAAAACCACTGAGAGGAGCCTTTTCTGCTGAAGCTATTAGCAATATACTTGGAGATATTGAATTTGAAAATCTCATAGTTGGTTTTGAAAGAGTGCACAATATAACAAAGAATCACAATTCAGAAGAATATGATTCAGCAAAATTTGTTGAAGTAGCTTAAAAAGATCTTTATGAAAAATATATCTAAATAAAACCCAAATTTTCTGAAAACATAGAACACCTAAGGTATTTTGAAGCGTTGAAAGAACTTATTGAGATGAAATCTGTAATAGACTCATACTTTGATAAGGTTTTGGTTATGGTTGAGGATGAAGATCTAAGGTATAATAGACTTGGATTCTTAAAAGCAATAGACTCACTTTTTATGATTATAGGAGACTTAAGTCAGATAGTTCATTAAAAAAATTTAAATTAGAAAGGGGACGAAATCTATGCGGAAATTCTTCGTAATTGCGTTGTTAAGTGTTTTTGCGTTAACTAGTTTTACACAAGGTTTTGGACTTTTTGAACCACTTTCGGTCTTAAGACCAAGCGGTGTTGTCAATCAACCACAGTTTTTAAAGGTTGGTATTTCTACAGATAGCGCACTTCTTGAAAGTTCAAGTTTTAAACTATTTGGTGAAGCAACTCTATCACTCAAGCTTGGTGGATTAGGTTTACATGCAGGAGTTGGTGCTATCACAAAATCAACGCTTGAACTTGAAAATTACTATGTGGCAGCTGGACTAAGCCTTGGCGGAATATTCGTTAGTGTAAATTCAACAACAACTGAACTTACGGATTTAACTCAATACAATACTGGAAACTTAGCTTTCGGAATTGCAAGTTCAAGAAAGACAAGTTTTCTCTCTTCAACAACTGAAAGAACTGAAATTTCATACACGCTTGAGAATGTAGTAGACTTTTCAAACGGAGTTCCAGCTCTTGTTGAAGATATCAACTGGATGAATGGAAATATAACTCTCTTAGTTGAAACAAACATTGGAGCACCGGCTGGATTTAAACTTTCTGTAGTCAATCTTGAGGAAGCTATGGAAGGTAATTTTAACCTTGACTGGGAAGTGATGATAAACACTGGTTTCATCTCACTTTATCTAACAAATAACCAAAGCCAATGGATTGTTGGTGGTGCAACGAAGATTCTCTTCTTAAACGTTTTTGGAAAGTATTTCATATCAGATGGTACATATTCAGTAAACGCTTGGATCCAATTTTAATTCTAACAAAAACCCCCTCAGATTTGTCTGAGGGGGTTATTCTAATTATTCTTCATCCATTTCCATATCGTCCGAATCTAAATCGTACATATCATCGAATTCAGAACCTTCTGAAGACTTTTCTTCAACTTCTTCCTCTTCTTCAATAGTTCTTTCTTTTAATTCATCCACGACTTTTCCGAGTGGTTCACGAGGACTCAACTTTCCTTTGAAAACCTCGATTTCTTTCCCATTCTCAACAATGTATTCTACAACCTCTACAGGCATTTTAAGTGCTTCAACTAAACTTTTAACAAGTTCTTCGTCGAGTTCTTCATTTTCAGGGAAAGAGACTACGAATTTCCCATTTTCAATTTTGTAACTCACATTTGCTTTCTTAAAGAGTTCTATTATCTCTGGCATATTCACTACTGCGTTTGCTCTGTGGTCACTAACCTTGAGTTCTAGTACGTAGTAGAAAGACATATTATAACCTCCCGTTAAATGGGATTTTTTTATGCGTTGCTTGTTCCAAAGTGTTTCTTAATCTTAGCAATAAGTCTTGCTTTCCTTCTTGCTGCTTGGTTTCTGTGGATACCACCATGTTGTGCTGCTTTATCTATTGAACTTTGAGCTTTTTTGTAAAGTTCTAAAACTTCCGCTTCTGTTTTACCTTCTTCAAGAGCTTTCAAAACAGCTTTAATTTTGTTTTTCATACTTGTTTTGTAAGCTTTATTCAAAACTCTCGCTTTTTCTGATGTTCTTACTCTTTTTGCAGCTGACTTTTTATTTGGCATACAAATTTTCCCTCCTGATTAATTATATTTTAGTTATATTTTGAAAATAGCCTTAAGTTCGTTGACCATATCTGTCTTTTCCCATGTGAAATCTGGGTCGTTTCTACCGAAGTGACCGTATGCTGCAGTCTTTTTGTATATCGGTCTTAAAAGATTAAGTTTCTTAATAATTGCACCTGGTCTGAAATCAAATACTTCAGTTATTGCTTTTGCAAGTTTCTCCTCATCGACTTTTGCTGTTCCAAAGGTGTTGATCATAACTGAAACAGGTTTTGCAACGCCTATAGCGTAAGCAACTTGAATCATTATTTCATCAGCAAGACCTGCAGCAACAACGTTTTTAGCAACGTATCTAGCAAAGTAGTGTGCTGACCTGTCGACTTTTGTTGGGTCCTTTCCACTGAAAGCTCCTCCACCGTGAGGAATCTTTCCACCGTATGTATCAACTATTATCTTTCTTCCAGTAAGACCTGTGTCAGCAGATGGGCCACCGAGAACGAATCTGCCTGTTGGATTGACAAGAATCTTCATATTCTCATCTTTAAGATCCGCTGGAATAATTGGATCTATTACGTGTTTTACAAGTGCTTCTTTAATCTCTTCATTTGTTACGTTTTCATCGTGTTGAGTTGATATAAGTACTGTATCAACTCTTACAGGATTCCAATTTTCGTCGTATTCAATCGTTACTTGTGTCTTTCCATCTGGTCTCAGGAATGGTACCGTTCCGTTTTTTCTAACTGCTGTGAGTTGTTCTGCGAGTTTGTGTGCCAAAAGTATTGGAAGTGGCATATAAGTGTTTGGGAAATACTTCTCAGATTCATTTGTTGCATATCCAAACATCATTCCTTGGTCACCAGCACCGAATTTTTCGAATTCATCGTGGAGTTCAGCTTCACCTGTCTTGTATTCAGCTGCTTTGTCAACTCCCATAGCAATATCTGGTGACTGTTCATGAATGGATGTTAGAACAGCACAAGTTTCACCGTCAAAACCGTACTTTGCTCTCGTATATCCGATTCCCAAAACAGTTTTTCTAACGATGTCTTGGACGTCAACGTAAGCTTTTGTTCTGACTTCACCGGCAACGATAGCAACTCCAGTTGTGAGAAGTGTTTCAACCGCAACACGTGTGTCCAAACTTGGGTCTTGTTCAATAATCGCGTCCAAAATGGCGTCGCTAATCTGATCTGCCATTTTGTCTGGGTGACCTTCCGTAACACTTTCACTCGTAAAAAGTCTTCTCACTTCTTTTCTACCTCCTTTTCGTAGTCTTCTTTACTTACAAACTTACCACCGTCTATTTCGATACTCACTGGTTTATACGAACCAGTGAATTGAGCTCTCACTTCAATCTTGTTGGGACATTTGCTACCAACATATACTTTTTCAATCTGAAAAGGAACTGTTCTACTGTCGTAGTTAATTATAAAGTCGTATCCGATTCTTAGATGGCTCCTTATTATTTCCCCACACTTGTTACATTTCACATAAATCACAAGTGCGTTCTTATCCCTGTAAAAAGGATTCTTTTCAAGATCAGCTTCAGTCTTTCCTTTCTTCTTAAAGATATCAAAAAGTCCCATCATAATCACCTTCTCTTAAGTACAATTTTGAAGGTTCCACTGTTTCCCAAAAAGTCGTTCACTTCAACTTCGACATCTATATGACTTTCTTGGAACTCACTAACTTTATTCACCTTTATGTATTCAACTTCTTGATCAGAATATATGTTGTAAAAAGTCTTGTATTTGAAAGCAGTCATTTCAGACTTTTCGTTGTACAAAATAAATGGTCTTTCCCATTCAGAAATAGGTATTTTATCAAGCAATATATGATATACTAAACTTTTTGAAAAGTATACTTTTATTTCTTTAACACCAAGTAAATTTTTGCCTACTTCTGTGTAAGCTTCCAGTGAAATTTTTGGGTAATTACCTGAGAAATAATAAGTACCTGATTGGTTATACGCAAATTCTTGACCGTCGATTAATATACTTTTCAAAATAACGGTTCCTGGAGTTGCTCTAATAAGTTTTAGGTCCAAAAAAGAAAGTGGATCAAAGACGTATTTTTCTTCTTTATCCCTTATTTCAAGGTGTGCGTGCGCCTGAGCCGCTTCTCCAGTTTTTCCAGAATAACCTATAATTTCCCCTTTTTCGAAAGAATAATCTGGGCTCGAAAACTCAATAACAATCTTCGTATCTCCAAATTCTTTTTTTAGCATTTGAACAACTTTCTCAACCTTTGGAGAAAATTCGCTCAGATGTGCGTAAACGCTTCTGTATCCATCTTCATGTTCTAAAACAACTGTGTTTCCATATATTCCACCTTTATCTATTTCAAGTCTTACAAGATATCCTTTCTCTACTGCTTTTGTCTCTATACCTTCTTTTAAAAAAGTGCTGAAATCAATACCAAAATGAAATCTTGGTTGATGAGTCCCCTGACGAAACTCACCAAAAGTTGCGGTGATATAGGAATTATCAATTGGTGGAATATATAAAGCAAAAGAAAATACTGTTACAAATAGAATGAACGCTAATAAAAACTTTCTCATCTCAGATCAGCTCCTTTATTTCAGTAATTATTCTTTTTACTG
>FWWM01014374.1_pt1 | contig 12445 bp, 9 predicted proteins | sample 2228351 | NCBI WGS metagenome assembly FWWM01 (sample SAMEA103939774, study PRJEB20133) | metagenome | reverse complement strand
TCGAAATTGCCTGGGGACTTAATTGCCGTACGCTTTGCATTAACAGCAGTCGCGCCAGCATCGTTTCCTGCCACGCCAGTGCCGGGCACCTCGGACGCGCCGGCGTTCGTGATGCGCAGCTTGCGCGGCGCTGCGGGCTCCGTGGACACCGGGTCGAAGCCAGGCTGCGCCTGGCCGAACATGTCATCGGCACCACTACCTTGCTGGGCAGAAGCGGCAAAGGAGGTCACGGCCAGGGCTACGGCCATGACGCATCGTGTGATCTTGAACATTGAGTACCTGAGTGGGAAGAAGCTGAGGATGCAGATCGTGAGGTCGCAATCATACCGCAACTTGTTGGATGTCGGAAACATTTTGTTGTCGAAAGAATCATTTCTGAAGGGTTATGGATGGTCTTTTCAGCAGAATTACCACAACCATTCTTGGCATCGCTCAAATCACTGTGATCGGTTTGGCCATTCAATGATCCTTTGCAACTTGAGATATTTTCATCGCGCGAGAATTGGTGATTATTTGTGAGAATTTGCACTCCCCGGCATGTCCGGACTTTGTATTGAAACTGTCACTGAACTTTCTAGTGAGGCTGATAATGCGCGCTTTTATGCGGAATGGATTGATCGGCAATGCTGGCAAGGCTGCGGTCTTCCTTCTAGCTATCGCTTCGACGTTCCCAACCTGTGCCGCTGCCTCCCCTCCGGCGGGTCTGGCAACGGTTGCAACCGATATCCTCGTCGCGCAGCGCGAAGCGGAGGCACGCGAGGCGATAGCGGAGGCTGAACGTGCCGTGCTGCTCGCCCGCTTGCCACCGCACAGCTCGCGTCCCCTGGCTGGGGCAGTTGAGACGCGGCCATTTGGCGCGGCGGGCATGGTCAAGGCCTTCGACCTCGCGCAGCAGTTGGCGGGGGAGGTGTGTTCTGCCCTTCCCTCGGATCGGGCGAGCACTGTGTACGAGCCGGCGACCGGGCAAGGGGTGGTGGCCGCCCGCACTGTGGATAGTGCGCTCGCCAGGCTGGCTGATGATCTAGCCAGCAAGAACAGGGAACTGCAGCGGTACATCGACGCGCATACACCGTCTGGCACAAAGAGTTTGTCGCTGTCTGCAGCGGTGCTGACGGTTGTGCCGGCATCGATCAAGGCTGTAGCGGATATCACCTCGCTGTTCAAGACGAATGTCAGCGCCAGCGGAGTCAATTATGGCGATGGGGCGCGCGGCCTGTTTGCGAGTGCGCTTTTGCAGTCTTGTCCGGATCGGGTTATCGGCGCGGGCTCGGGATATCTTGGGGAGATGTATCACGTTCAGCATGAACAACTGCTGGGGCGGGTTCGGTCGCTGGTGGATCAGCGGGCTGAATACGCCAATCGAATCGCGGTGCTGGAGCAACTGGCGGATGGGACCAAGGGAGATTTGAAGAAAGAGATGACTGCGGTTGCGAAATCCGCCGGGGCGGCGCTGAAGGCGGTGGATGTGTTTGTTGAATCGCTCAAGGCGGGCGAGGCTAGCGAGAAGAGCCCTTTGTTTAATGCGGCTCGGTATCTTGGCTATGCGGAGCGTGTGAAGGGGGCGCTTGTGCTGGATTTTGATCTGCGGCTGGAGGGGATGAGTATTTTGAAGGAGAACCTCTTCACAGGGCAGCATTTGCGGCTGTCGGGGGTGGCGCTGCTCTGGTATCGGGTCCATGAGCCGGATGGGCGGGTGGTGATGGCGCGGGCTTTGCGGAGGATTACGAAGCCGATACAGGTCGATCTGCGCGGGGAGGATGGGGGTGGGGAGTTTTGGGGTGGGGGAAATGCGGCACGGTAGCGCTGAGTCCGCATGGGTTCCCGCTTCCGCGGGAACGACCGTAGCTGGGGTTGCGGGCAGGGTTAGCGTTCGAGGCGTTTTACGGTTTGGTCGATGGCGCCGAAGATGGATTTGCCTGCTTCGTCCAGCATCTCGATGCGGATCGTGTCGCCGAAGCGCATGAAAGGCGTCCACGCCTCGCCGTCCGAGATCATTTCCAGAGCGCGCTTCTCGGCGATGCAGCTGTAGCCGCGCGTCTCGTCCTTGTTCGAGACCGTCCCGGATCCGATGATGCTTCCGGCGCGTACATTGCGTGTCTTGCACAGGTGCGATATCAACTGCGGGAAGTTGAATACCATGTCCTCCCCCGCCTCCGGTTGGCCGACGAGGCGCCCGTTCAGCGTCGAGCGCAATGGCAGGTGCACCTTCCCTCCCCGCCACGCGTCACCCAGCTCGTCCGGCGTCACGGCAACCGGCGAGAAGCTGCTTGCAGGCTTGGACTGCAGGAATCCGAACCCCTTTGCCAGCTCCGGCGGAATCAGGTTGCGCAGCGAGACGTCGTTGACCAGCATGATGAGCTTGATGTGCTGGTGCGCTTCATCCGGCGTCGCGCCCATGGGCACGTCGTCGGTCACTACCGCCACCTCGGCCTCGAAGTCGATGCCCCACTCCTCATGCGCCAGAACGATGTCCTGCGTCGGGCCGATGAAATCGTCGCTGCCGCCCTGGTACATCAGCGGGTCTTCCCAGAACGATGCCGGCATCTCGGCGTTGCGCGCGCGGCGGACCAGCTCCACGTGGTTCACGTAGGCCGAACCGTCCGCCCACTGGTACGCCCTCGGCAGTGGCGCCATGCAGCGCGCCGGGTCGAAATCGAAGCTGCGGCGGGTGAGGCCTTCGTTGAGTTGCTGGTACAGCTCGCCCAATTGCGGGGCGATGAAGCTCCAGTCGTCCAGGGCCGCCTGCAGCGTTGGCGCAATGCCGTCGGCTACGTGCGCCGTCTTCAAATCGCGCGATACGACTGCAAGCTGGCCGTCACGCGTGCCATCGTTCAGGGTTGCCAGTTTCATGTCTAGTCGGGGTGGTTTCGTTGCAGGTATTGTATTGCAAGGGGCGTACGATCAGGCTGACGCAGCCCTTCCCTTAGTACCGGACGTGCACGCCCAGGCCGATGGTTCGCTGGAAGTAGTTGTAGTCGATCAGGCTCTGGCCATAACCGGAGAACCCGTACAGGTAACCTTTCAGCGGCCCAGCCAGCGGGAAGGCCCAGCCCAACTGCACGGCGCCTTTGTCGGTACTCAGGTTCCGGCGTAGCAATACCGAATATTCGTGTCCATCGTCGCGGTACACCATGTTCAGGTCGCCGTGCCCCATGTAGTCGAGGATGGTGGGGTTGTTGTCTTCCTCCAAGGGCTCGCTCACGCGTTTCCACAGACGCGCGTTGATGGTCAGCGGACCGTGCTGTATGCCGAACTGGGCGTAGAAGCGGTTCCAGCTTCGGGAGATGGTCGATGCCTGGCCGTTCGACTGGTGTACGAAGCCCAGGCCGACGAAGCTCGCTTTGACGCCGAACTTGTCGAGCTTGAGCGGGGTGACGGCCATCAGCTCCGGGCTGTAGTTGGTTTCACGGAACGGGCTGGAGGCCTCGCGGTTGCCGGCCTGCCAGAAGCTGTTTTGCGTGTAGCCGAACCACAGGTCGAGCGGACGGTTAAAGGCGTCGTTGACCAGTTTCATCTTGAAGCCGAGCTGGTACACGAGTTCGGCGTGGGATAGGCCACTCGTCGGAGCCAGCGGACGGAACGGCAGGTAGGGCTCGTCGTTCGGGCGGTGGCTGCGCGTGGCGATCAGGTAGTTGCCGTGGTGCGGGCGGAAGGTGAAGGTGCCGCGCTCGCTGGATGGGTCAAGGTCCCAGTGGTGGGCGAGGCTGAAGCCATTTGGGTCCCGGGCCAGGATTTGGGCAGGGCCGGGGGCGGTCTCCGTGGAGGCAGCTTGACCCAGGGGCTGCACTTCTTGAGCGATATCGCGTTGTTTCAGTGCCGCCCCACTTGCGGCTGCGAAGCGGTCGTAGCAGGCCAGGCGCTGCGCGTTGTCGGTTAGTGCTGCGCAGTAGGCCAGGTCTTGCGGTGCTTGCTGGGCGGTGGCAGCGGTGGAAACGAGTAAGGCCAGGCTGGGGATGAGGCTGGAGCGTGTTACAGGCATGGGGGTTTCTTTGTTGAAGAAGTGGGCCGGCGTGGCCGCACTTTCCGGTATGGGCTGGAGGGCGCGTGCCGAGGGCGAATGGTAGGGTGGGCACTAGTGCCCACCTCAGCAGTGTGAACACACACAAGGCCAGCGGTGGGCACCCGCGTAGCCAGCGGTGGGCACAAGTGCCCACCCTACGCTCCTCGGTCCGGGCGTACGGTGGCGGTTACGGGACCAGCAAGTTCAGCTGTTCTGGCGTGAGGTAGCACCACTCGCCTTCGGCAATACCGAGCGATCCGAGCGTGAGGCCGCCGATCTGGGAGCGATGCAGTGCGGCGCAGTGGTTGCCAGCCGCGGCAAGCATGCGTTTTACCTGGTGGTACTTGCCTTGCTCGAGCACGATCTCCAACTGGTGCTCGCCACGCTGGACGCACGAAACCGCCGCCAGCGGGGCCGGCTCGTCGTGCAGCTGGACGCCGGACAGCAGCTGCTCCACCAGTTCCTGCGTGACCGGCTGGTCTGTCGTGGCCTGGTACACCTTGGGGATGTGCCGCTTCGGCGAGGACTGGGCGTGGATGAAGGCACCGTCGTCCGACATCAGCAGCAGGCCGGTCGTGTCGTGGTCCAGCCGGCCGACAGGCTGCACTTCGCGCCAGGTGAATTGTTCGGGAAGCAGCGTCAGCACGCCGGGGTGGTGGCTGGGCTTGCGTGAACATTCGAAGTTGGCGGGCTTGTACAGCGCAATGTACACGTGTTCGCGGTACACCCACTCTTCGTCGAATACCGTCAGCACGAGGCCGTCGGTGTCCACCGTCGTCTTGTAACTCGTCTGTATCGTGCCGTTGACAGCCACGTCGCCGTCTTCGATCAATGCTCGGCAGTATTTGCGGGTGCCGAATCCCTGCGATTGCAGGATCCTGTCCAGGGAATTTTTACTCATGGGGCGAGACTTTAACAGAACGGTCAGGGGACGCAAAGCTGGGGCTTGTAACAGGTTTGGAGCAGGCTTGCGGCGCAGGTTTGACGAAAATCAAGCCTAGAAGGAATCCTGTTGATACACTTCAACGCGTTAGGAATTTGCCTAACGGCGCTAAGCATTACTGAGCGGGCTTGTTAAGACTATTTTACGGAACGCAACATAGAAAGGATGCCCCGTGGAGGACCAGACACCGGACGCAGATGCTTCCTTGACGCAGCCAACGGCGTCGGACCGCAAGAAGCTGGCACGCGAGCAGACCGCGTTGTTTCCCACACGACTGGCGCTAGCGCGCTGGACGCGCGGTGGCGATGTGCCTCATGTTTTCGGACATTCCAGCCAGGTGCTGAAGGCGGCATGGTATGCCCAGGCAGAGCGGAACTTCCAGGCGTGGCTGGATCATGGGGGGTTTGCGCAGCATGATCCGAAGCCGGTTGTTGTGCAGCCAGCTGTTACGAAGCCGGTTCAGGACGATGACGGGCGGCACGTGGGGGCGTGTATTTAGTTACAGGGGCGCCACGGCGAGCCGATGTTGGCGGCTCCGCGTGGGCGCGGTGGGCACGAGTGCCCACCCTACTTCGCGGGAGCCAAGCAGGTCGGCGGTGGGCACGAGTGCCCACCCTACTTCGCGGGAGCGATCTAGCAGATTCTGGCGCGCAAAGGGAAACGACGGCGCGAGGCCGTCGTTCCCATTCCTTCGGAGAAGGACTTTTTTCACTCTGAGGAATTGAATTCTCTCAAAACCGCACGTATGCGGCGCGTAGTCGATCGTCGGAATGAACGATGCGAACAGGCAGTTTGTTATCGCCTCCCTGGAAAGAACTACATGGCTAACTATAGACCTTTCGCCAGAACTTTCAAGGGGATTATGACATCAACAAGCGACGGTGTTGGTATTTATGCTACAGCCGTCTATTGCACCGTCACCGCAACTTCGGCACCGCTCCGTGGTAAGCCGCCTCGGCCGCACCGCTTCCGACCGCAGCGCCGAATTTCTTCAGCACACGCTCTGGCAAGCCCTCGCGCGCGGTGTAGTCGACGATATCCTCGGCCATGACGATGTCGCGCGCCACCGTGTCCACTGTGCCGAATCCGTCAGCCAGACCCATTTCCACGGCTTTCGCCCCCGTCCAATAAAGACCGGAGAAAGTGTCTGGCGTTTCCTTCAGCCGCTTGCCGCGGCCGTTACGAACCGCCGCGATGAATTGCTGGTGAATTTCGTTCAGCATCGCCTGGGCGTGCGCCTTGTGTTTCTCCGACTGCGGAATAAACGGGTCCAGGAAGCCCTTGTTATCGCCCGCCGTCAACAGCCGCCGCTCGACGCCAAGCTTTTCCATCGCGCCGGTGAAACCGAAACCGTCCATCAGCACACCAACCGAGCCGACGATCGAGGCTTTGTTCACGTAAATCTTGTCACCCGCGGACGCGATGTAATAACCGCCCGATGCGCAAATCTCGTCAACGACGACGATCAGCGGCTTTTCCGGATAACCGCGCTTCAGGCGCTGGATTTCGTCCACGATAATGCCGGCCTGCACCGGGCTGCCGCCTGGACTGTCTATGCGCAGCACCACGGCCGCCGATCCGGGATCGGAGAATGCCTTGTTGAGCGAGGGAATCACGTTATCGGCGCCACCGCTCGAACCCGCTTCAATCTCGCCGCTCACCTCGATCAGGGCAGTGTGGCGGCCGAGGTTTTCGACGTCGGAGCTGCCAAAGTTGAAGTCGTAATAGGCCCAGAGCGCGAAGAAACCCAGCAACAGGAAGCTCAGCTTGAAGAAGATGCTCCAGCGCCGGGCGGAACGGCGCTCCTGCACGGTGGCGAAGACGAGCCGTTCGAGCGTTTCGCGCTCCCAGTTCCCAACGGTCGGGTTGGCCGCGAAATGCGTTTCGCTCGGGTAATCGTTCTTGAGGTTTTCGGTCATTATTGCTTTTGCTCGCTTCAGGCCACACGGCCGTGCGTTCGCGCGTGTCCGCCGTGCTGATGCACTGCCCGGCGCCGCGCTTATCCCTGTTTTGGTGGCCTGAAGTGTTCGTCAGGCTGCCAGTAGATCTTGTTATCGTTTTCTTTTACCGCTATCGGTCGCAGGCGTCCGCCCTTGCATGGCCCGCCCACGCAGGCGCCGTTCTCTGGCACGTAGATGGCGCCGTGCGTGGCGCACATCAGGTACATCTTGCTCGATTCAAAAAACTCACCCTCGAACCAGTCCAGCTCGACGGGTACGTGAGCGCAGCGGTTCAGGTAGCCGTAAACCTTGCCCCCGTGCCGGACCACGAAGCCGGTGGCCGGGTCGCCAAAGGCCACCACCGGAAAGCGCACACCCTTGCCGCCTTCGGCCAGCGCGTCCGACTCGCAGACGAATACCGCGGTTTCCTCCATCAGCCGTTCTCGCGCAGCCAGTCGTGCAGTTCGGCCACGTTCTTGGCCGAGAACACGGGCTTGCAGGCTTGCAACTGGACCACCGGGTGCGCGCCGTACTCTACAGCGATGCCTGCCGCGCCGGCGTTGTTCGCCATCAGCAGGTCATGCGTAGTGTCGCCGATCATAACGGTACGGCGCATGTCCTGCCCGAGTTCGCGCGTCAGTTCCTGGAGCATGGCCGGGTGGGGCTTGGAAAATGTCTCGTCCGCGCAACGGGTCGCGTCGAACAGGGACAGTAGTCCGACGGCGTTGAGGGCGCGGTTCAGGCCGACCCGGCTCTTGCCGGTGGCCACGGCCAGGAAATAGCCCTCCTGGGACAGCTCGTTGAGCATCTCGCGCGCGCCGTCGAACAGGACCAGTTGATGGTCCTTGGTGAGGTAGTGGTAGCGGTAGCGCTCGACCATGCGCGGGTAGATCGCCGGGTCGATGTTGGGGATCACCGCCTGCATGGCCTCGGGCAGGGCCAGGCCGATGACGTGGGCTGCGGCCTGGTCGCTGGGCACGGGCAAGCCGACGTCCTTGGCGGCCGCCTGGATGCTCTTGACGATGGTGGCGGTGCTGTCCATCAGCGTGCCGTCCCAGTCGAATACGATCAGATCAAATTGTTTTCTTGCCATGTTGTCCGGCGGCGGGCGCCGGGCTCCTTGTTATATGCATAGTGTTCGTCGCGTCACATTGTAGGGTGGGCACTTGTGCCCACCGTTGCGCGTGTGCATATGTGCCAACGGGACACACGGTGCGGGGCGTCCGTGTTCCCGCGCCAAAGAATCACGTACCGTCCCTTCATGCGCCGTTGCGGTGGGCACGAGTGCCCGCCCTACGCGTACAGCCGCAGTGCTCCGTCACCCCAAGCTTACCAAGAAACGCTCGCATTCCGCTGGCAGGGGCGCTTTCAGGGTCATCGACTCCCCCGTCTCCGGGTGGGTGAACGTGATCTGGTGCGCGTGCAGGAACATCCTCCGCAACGCCCCGCGCGTTTCCGTTGCCTTCTGCAACTGCTTGTTCAGCGCGAAATCGCCGTACTTGTCGTCGCCCAGAATCGGGAAGCCCGAGGACGACAGGTGCACGCGGATCTGGTGTGTGCGGCCCGTCTTGAGCTCGGCTTCCAGCAACGCAAACTCGTCCCACTTGCGCAACAGCGTAAACACCGTGTGCGACTCCATGCCGCCCGCCTGCACCACCACCCGCCGCTCGCCGTCCGGCGTCGTGTACTTGTGCAAGGGCAGCTTGACGTGCTGGCGCTTGTTCTTCCAGTCGCCATACACCGCCGTGAGGTAGCGCTTGTCCGTGTGCCCGTCGCGCATCTGCTCGTGCAGGTTCGTCAGCGCGGAACGCTTCTTGGCCAGCAGCAACAAGCCCGAGGTCTCGCGGTCCAGGCGGTGCACCAGCTCCAGGAACTTGGCGTCGGGCCGCGACGCGCGCAGTTGCTCGATGACGCCGTAGGAGACGCCCGACCCGCCGTGCACGGCCACGCCGGCCGGCTTGTCGATCACCAGCAGGTGCTTGTCCTCGAAGACGATGGCGAACTCGGCGCCCGGCGCCGCCTGGGTGGCGCTGCGCTCGGCCACCCGGACCGGCGGGATGCGGACGACGTCGCCCTGCTCCAGCCGGTACATCTGATCGATACGACCTTTGTTCACGCGCACCTCGCCGGAGCGGAGAATGCGGTAAATGTGGCTTTTCGGAACACCCTTGCAGACGCGCAGGAGGTAGTTATCGATCCTCTGTCCGGCTTCTTCTTCGGTGATTGTGACGAACTGCGCTTGGGGTGCTGCCGACTGGCGATCGGTAGGTGATGAAGGGGGAACAACACTGTTTTGCATCGTCTTCCGCTCTGTCTTCCCAGAAATTCTCTCTAAGTCCTTCATTTTGAATATATAATCGACAGGCGGCGGTCAAACCTCTGCTGGTGTAAGAATTAAAACGATATTTTACACAGGGGCGCGCTCCATCGGCCCCGCCAATTGCAAATTCGATGGAAAAAACGTGTATGCACATTCCCGCGCGAACCAGGGTTGCACCTGCAGTTGTAATCGGGTAGCGCGCGTGAATGCCGGTTTGGATTGTTTGGAATTGTTAGGATAAGTACCGGCAAGCTGCTCCATGAGGGCAGCTCGCCGGGTGATGGCGTCGATAACGCTTGTCGTTTTCGCCCGACCTGATGTAAGCCTCATCCTGAAGGCTTGAGAGAAAAAAGGCTGATTTTTCGCCTGGGTATCGAAGTCTTGGTTTGTTCGCTGGCTACGGTCTGGCTCGTTGTTGCACACCGCCTGGCTGATCGTTGTGCCGGCCCCGAAGGGGCGGCAGACGGACAGTTGCAGGTCGCGGCGTGCCCGGCAATGACGTTCGACATCATTTGCGCCCTGTTGCGGCAGCGACGCTTCGCGTCGCCGTGCCCCACGCCCGGGCATACCCCCTCCAACTCTCCCCACCCCGCGTACATCCCTGTACTTTCGCCGTCCCGACAGGACGGCATGGAACGGCCTTCGGGTCGCGGAGTTAATAAAAATGAAACGCATGTTGTTTAATGCAACGCAGCAAGAAGAGTTGCGCGTCGCAATCGTCGATGGTCAGAAACTGATTGACATCGACATCGAAACGGCCGGTCGCGAACAGCGCAAGTCCAATATCTACAAGGGTGTCATCACCCGCATCGAACCCTCCCTCGAAGCTTGCTTCGTCAGCTACGGCGAAGACCGCCACGGCTTCCTCCCCTTCAAAGAAGTTGCCCGCTCGTATTTCCGTGACGGCGTGGACGTGCGTAACGCCACCATCAAGGAAGCGCTGCGCGAAGGCCAGGAGATCATGGTCCAGGTCGAAAAGGAAGAACGCGGCAACAAGGGCGCCGCCCTGACCTCGTTCATCTCGCTGGCCGGCCGCTACCTGGTGCTGATGCCGAACAACCCGCGCGGCGGCGGCGTGTCGCGCCGTGTCGAAGGCGAAGAGCGCCAGGAACTGCGCGAGACGATGGACAAGCTGGACCTGCCGCAAGGCATGTCGGTGATTGCCCGCACCGCCGGCATCGGCCGCAACGTCGAAGAGCTGCAGTGGGACTTGAACTACCTGATGCAACTGTGGCGCGCGATCGAAGGCGCCGGCAAGTCGGCATCCGGCCCGTTCCTGATCTACCAGGAATCGTCGCTCGTGATCCGCGCGATCCGCGACTACTTCCAGCCTGACATCGGCGAGATCCTGATCGACACCGACGACATCTACGACCAGGCCCACCAGTTCATGAGCCACGTGATGCCGGACATGGTGCATCGCGTAAAGCGCTACAGCGACGACGTGCCGCTGTTCTCGCGTTTCCAGATCGAACACCAGATCGAGACCGCCTACGCGCGCACCGTGCCGCTGCCGTCGGGCGGCGCGATCGTCATCGACCACACCGAAGCGCTGGTGTCCATCGACGTCAACTCGGCCCGCGCGACCCGCGGCTCGGACATCGAAACGACCGCCTTCAACACCAACTGCGAAGCGGCCGAGGAAGTCGCCCGCCAGCTGCGCCTGCGCGACCTGGGCGGCCTGATCGTGATCGACTTCATCGACATGGAAGTGGCCAAGAACCAGCGCGAAGTGGAACAGCGCCTGAAGGACGCGCTGCACCATGACCGCGCCCGCGTGCAGATGGGCAAGATCTCGCGCTTCGGCCTGATGGAACTGTCGCGCCAGCGCCTGCGTCCGTCGCTGTCCGAAGGCTCGCACGTGACCTGCCCGCGCTGCTCGGGTACCGGCCACATCCGCGATACCGAATCGTCCGCCCTGCAGGTGCTGCGCATCATCCAGGAAGAGGCGATGAAGGAGAATTCGGCCGCGATCCATGTGCAGGTGCCGGTGGACGTTGCCGCCTTCCTGCTCAACGAGAAGCGCGGCGAAGTACTCAAGATCGAGAACCGCCACCGCATCACCGTGATCCTGATCCCGAACAAGCATCTGGACACGCCGCACTACAAGCTCGAGCGCATCAAGCACGACGATCCGCGCCTGGAAGACGCGGGCGCGAGCTACACGATGGCCGAGTCGGCGGAAACCGACATGGCCTACAGCAAGCGCCAGAAGGAAGAGCAGAAGCCACGCCAGGAAGCGGTGGTCAAGTCGATCACCCCGGCCCAGCCGGCACCGATGGTGGACCGCGCGGAAGCCGCGAAGCCGGCCAAGCCGGTCGAAGCGGCACCCGCCCCGGTCGCCGCGCTGACGAGCGACGAAGGCTTCTTCGCGAAGCTGCGCAATTTCTTCTTTGGACGTCCGGCCCCGGTCGCGCCCGCTCCTGCACCGGCGCCTGCGGCCCCGGTGAAACCGGCTGCGCCGGCTGGCTCGGAACGTGGCGAGCGTGGCAGCCGTGGCCCGCGCGCACGCAATGGTCGTAATGGCGGCAAGCAAGGCGGCCGCGAGCGCGAGGACCGCGACCAGGTCGCCAAGACCCCGGCCGACGAGACCGTGAAGGCGGCCGAGGCGGAAGCGCGCCCACCGCGTCCACCGCGTGAACCGCGCCAGCCACGCCAGCCGCGTGAACCGCGCGAGCAGGCGGACGTCGCGCAGGCCGGTGGCCAGCGCGCCGAACGTGGTGAGCGTGCGGAGCGCACGCCGCGCCAGCCGCGTGAGCGTGGCGAGCGCGCCGCGGTGACGGAAGCCAAGTCGGAAGAACTGAACCTGGTCAAGCCGGTCGCGGTGCCGGAGTCGGAACTGGCGGCGACCACGCCGCACGGTGACGTGCTCGAGCACGCCGTGAAGGTGGCGGCGACCGGCCCGAACGGCGAGGAAACGGATCTGGAGGGTGGCGACGAGCCGCGCCGCCGCCGCCGCCGCGGTGGACGCAACCGTAACCGCCGTGACCGCGAGCAGGTCGAAGGCATGGAGTCGGCAGAACATGGCGAGGGCGAAGCCCCGGCGTTCGCACCGGTTGCAGACGAGGAAGTTGCGAAGGTCAAGGCGGCGGCACGTGGTGGCCGCGGCAAGACCGAGGCTGCCAAGCCAGTGATCGGCTCGACGCCGACGGCCTGGGTGTTCCCGACCGCAGCGCTGATGAACCCGCCGGCAGCGAAGCCTGCGCCGGTCGAGGCGCCGGTGGCGGCCGAGGCTCCGGCCG
>FWWM01014369.1_pt1 | contig 12453 bp, 11 predicted proteins | sample 2228351 | NCBI WGS metagenome assembly FWWM01 (sample SAMEA103939774, study PRJEB20133) | metagenome | reverse complement strand
CCACGCATGGTGCGATACCGTTCCTTGATCCACCAGCCAATGCTACGTTCACAGGCATTATTCGTCCCATCCAGCGTGCCTTTCCCAGACGGGTCTTTCCATCTCCGAAAGTGATTGTTCCAAATCTGGTAAAAAATCGCCTCTTGACAAATCAGAACGCTTGTTCTATAATGGGGAGCAGAAACAGAACATTTGTTCTCTCTCCTCATGTTGGTCCTGGAAAGGAGTATTCGGATGAGCCTCTCTCGCAAACCTCTCAACGCCTTTGCCCTGATTCAGAGCCTGAGCCGAAGGCGCGGTTTCACCTGGGGCCTGCTGCTGCTGGCGGCGCTCATCGCCTTCGAGATCTTCAACTACAGCACCACCGAGTTCGCCCTGACCGACATTCTGGGCAATCTGCGCTTCCTCGGCCTGCGCTGGGCAACCATTCTGGCCCTGGCCTTCTGCGGCATGGACTTTGCCGGCCTGGCGCGCCTCTTTACCCCGGAACAGGGCCGGGAAGAGCCGCTCGAAGTCTGGTATCTCTTCGGGGCCTGGCTGCTGGCAGCCGCCATGAACGCCGCACTGACCTGGTGGGGGGTCTCGGCGGCGATTGCTTCTCGCCCGGCCGCGGGCGATGGGCTGGTGGTCTCGTCTGCCACGCTGCACAAGACCATTCCGGTCCTGGTCGCCATCCTCGTCTGGCTGATCCGCGTGCTGATCATCGGCTCGTTTGCCACGGCGGGCGAACGGCTGTTCACGCAGGCGGAGCGTCCGGTGAGTGTGCGACCTGCCCTACCGCAGACGACGAGCACAGTGGCTGTGCGGCCGCGCCCGACGGTGTCGACTCCTGGCCCGGCCTTGCGCAGTGGGCATGCCTATGCGCCAGCCGCCAGTTCTTACCGTGTGCGCCAGGCCCGCCCGCTACGCGAAGTCGAGTACGTCGAACCGGAAGCCTGATGCCCTCCGCCTCCCTCGTTCCTCCTCCCTCCCACGCAGCCGCCTCCCAGCGAGGCGGCTGTTTGGTTTATCTGCAATTCCCAGCGGCCTCTCGTTTACTACAAGACGGTTGCCTCGTGTAGCCTCTGTGCCTACCCTCACGTGTATCTGCTCAATGGTACAATATCCCTGGAGGCTGCCATGAATGTGGGCGAATGTATGAAACATCGAGTATTCTCCATTACCGCTTCCGCAACTATCGCCGAGGCCGCGCAAGTTTTTGTCCACCATCACATTGGCATGTTGCCGGTGGTAGATGAGCATAACCGTCCAATCGGTATGCTCACCTTGCGCAATATGCTCGCTCTCGAACTACCGGATATCATGGAGTTGATTCGAGACATCGACTCCTTCCACGATTTCGGCGCGGTCGAGACGACCCGACCGCCGCGCGAGTTACTAGAACGAGCAGTTACAACGCTGATGCGGCCTATCGTAGCCGTCACGGAGGATTGCGGCCTGTTGCGCGCGTATGCCCTGATGAATCAGCACGACTTATACGATCTGCCGGTCGTCTCCGCGAATGGCACTTTAGCAGGCATCATCTCACGTGCCGACATCGCGGCACAAATTTTGTCTTGCTGGTAATCATCAAACATCCTCCTTTGCTTACGGAAGGGCACCCCTATGGCTGCCATCTTTTTCACTACCTTAGCTTTTGTTGTTTGTCTGGCGCTGATCTTCACCGAAAAACTCAACCGCACAGTGGCGGCCATGGGTGGCGCCTTGATCGTGTTAATCATTGGGAAAATTGGGGGATTCTATTCCGAAAAGCAGGCTCTGGCCGCCATTGACTTCCAGACACTGGGACTTCTTCTGGGCATGATGCTACTGGTCGCGCTGCTGGAACCGACTGGTTTCTTCCAGTACCTGGCCGCCCTAGCCGCACGCTGGTCACGTGGGCGCACGCTATCCTTGCTGGTTCTGCTCGGCCTGGTCACAACGCTCGTCTCCATGTTCCTGGACAATGTCACCACCGTTGTGTTGATCGCGCCAGTCACGATTTTGATTAGCGAGATCCTCGGTATCAGTCCCACTCCTTTTTTGATGGCGGAGGCCCTGCTTTCCGACACAGGAGGCGTAGCCACCCTGGTGGGGGATCCGCCGAACATGCTGATTGCCTCGGCTGCCGATTTCTCCTTTGCAGACTTCCTCACCCACGCGCTTCCGGTAGTGGTCCTGGCCTGGTGTTTGGCTTTAATTCTATTGCGCTACATGTTCCGTAAGGAACTGGCTGAAGTTTCACCAAATGCGAAAGCCTTGCTCCACATCAACCCCACCGAATCGCTCAACGACCCCCAGGGCGCGCGCCGTGTCCTGATCGTGCTTGCTCTGGCGATTGGATTATTTTTCTTTGATCATCTTCTCGATATCAGTCCAGCGTTCATCGCCCTGGGTGCCGCTACTGTGGCACTGCTGTGGATACGTCCCAAGATCAATGAGACGCTGCGGCGTGTCGACTGGGAAGTACTGGTTTTTTTCGCGGCGCTCTTTGTGATGGTCGGTGGTATGGACGCCTGTGGTGCTCTGGATACCCTGGCGCGCGTCCTCGAAAGCGCTAGCCATATTTCGCCACGCTGGTTCGCAATCGGTTTACTCTGGCTGGCGGCTGCCCTTTCTGCCGTGATCGATAATGTCCCTGTGACCATTGCCTTGATTCCGGTTATGTACGGTTTACAGGCCCGTGGCGTCAACGTGACACCGCTCTGGTGGGCTCTGGCCTTCGGTGCTGGCTTTGGTGGCAATGGGACAATCATCGGCTCGACGGCCAACATTGTGGTCGCTACTCTCTCCGAGAAAACACGTCAACCGATCACAGCAAAACTATGGAACCGGCGCGGACTGCCGATCATGGTCGCCACGTGCCTGTTGGCAAGCCTGGTCTATCTCCTGGCCTATCCCCTATTTGAATGATACCGAATCGTGCTAAAATCAGGGCATGGCTATCGGACGCGCAGCGTTGATCCCCTTCCTGCGAAAAGTTCACTTGTTCCGTGGTCTGGACGACGAACAATTGGCCCACATTGCTGCGCGCTTGCAAGAGCACAGTATCTACGAGGCCGGCGAAGCCATCTTTCGCCAGGGAGAGTATGGCGAAGACTTATTTCTGATCTATGAAGGCCAGGTGGAATTGCTGTACCGAAAAAAGGGAGAAACTCACAGCCTGACCATCCTGACCAGCGGTGATTTCTTTGGTGAGGAGGCTATTCTTACCCAACGCCCTTACCGAACCACAGCCAAAGCGTTGCAGACATGTCGCCTGTTGCGCCTCGCCCGCCGAGATTTCCAGGATTTGCTGAAGATAGCCCCTCGCCTGCGAGCCCATCTCGAGGTCGCGGTCTCCAGCCGTGGACTGGCACAACATACCCGGTTTCCGTGGCTACCGCCGAACGAGAACATCTATTTCCTGGCGCGTAAACACCCTCTGCAACTCTGGAAGGCTCTGGGACGCCCGGCTTTCCTGGCTCTGGTTGGCTGTGTGTTGGTGGGAGCGCTATATCTGGTCGTTCCCTCGCCGTGGTTGCTTCTTGCGGTTGGGCTATGGCTGATCGCTTGCCTCCTCTGGGGAGCCTGGAACTACCTGAACTGGAGCAACGATTACTACCTCGTCACCAATCAGCGCGTAGCCTGGGTCGAGAGAGTCATGGGAATTTACGATAGCCGTCAGGAGGCGCCTTTGACCACCATTCTATCCGTTGGCGTGGAGACGGGTCAGTTGGGGCGATTCATGGATTTTGGGGACGTAATTGTGCGCACCTTCGTTGGCCGTATTGTGTTCAATGAGGTGCGCCATCCCTACGAAGCTGCCGCCATGATCGAGGAGTACTGGACGCGCAGCCGCGAGGCCGCTCGCAAAACCGACCTCGAGACCATGCAACGCACGATTCGCGAGAAGCTCCGTCCCCCACAAAACCTGCCGGAGCCAGAAGCATCCCCCCCCGTCCCTCCACCGCCACCAGCCAGACGACATTTCCTGAGCAACTTCCTCAAACTACGCTTCGAAGAAAAGGAAGGCGTCATTACTTATCGAAAACACTATGTTGTTCTGTTGCTGCAAACCTGGAAGGCCTCTTTGCTCTTCCTGGTTACGCTGATCCTGGCACTCTACCTGGGATTCTCTCCCGCCCGCGCCACCATGAACGGTCCAGGATGGTTTTTCATAGCCATGATCGCCCTGGTTAGCGTTGGTTGGTGGCTGTATGAGTATGCAGATTGGAGCAATGACAGATTTCAGGTTACCCAGGATCAGATTTTCGACATTGACCGTAAACCTTTCGGACGTGAGGAGCGGAAGGCCGCCTCGCTCGACAACATTTTGAGTACCGAGTATCGCCGCCTAAACCTGTTACAGGTGCTGTTCAACTATGGAAATGTGTACATTACCGTCGGCGGGACACAGATGGTTTTTGAGAATGTCGCCAACCCCTCCGCTGTTCAGCAAGATATTGACCAACGGCGACTGGCACGCCTGGAACGCAAACGGCAGGCTGAAGCAGAGGCCGAGCGCGAACGAATGGCGGAATGGATCGCGGCCTATCATCGTATTGCCCAGCAACCTCCTGAATCCTCCCCTCCTGGCCCTGAACGGCCGGGGGAAGATTGACGCACATTGTACATCCCATCCTAAATGGAACTCTTTGGATGCCTTATGACCGACGAAAAACTTACCCCTCGCTCTATTGACTTCTCCGAATGGTACAACCAACTGGTGCTGCGCGCCGAACTGGCCGACTACGCCCCCGTGCGCGGCTGCATGGTCGTGCGCCCTTACGGCTGGGCACTGTGGGAGAACATCCAGCAGGCCCTCGACCGGCGCTTCAAGGAGACCGGCCACGTCAACGCCGCCTTCCCGCTCTTCATCCCAATGTCGTTCCTCGAAAAAGAAAAGGAACACGTGGAGGGCTTCTCGCCCGAACTGGCCGTGGTCACCATCGGCGGCGGCGAGAAACTCGAAGAGCCGCTCGTCGTGCGCCCGACCTCCGAGACCATCATCGGCTATATGTACTCGAAGTGGGTACAATCCTACCGCGACCTGCCGATCCTTATCAACCAATGGGCCAATGTCGTCCGCTGGGAGATGCGCACCCGCCTCTTCCTGCGCACCCTGGAATTCTACTGGCAGGAAGGGCACACCGCCCACGCCACCGAAGCCGAGGCCCGCGAGGAGACCCTGCGCATGCTCGACGTCTACGCCGACTTCGCCATCAACGACGCCGCCGTGCCGGTCATCAAGGGTGTCAAATCGCAGACCGAGAAATTCGCCGGGGCGGTTATGTCCACCACCATCGAGGCCATGATGCAAGATACCCGCGCCTTGCAATCCGGCACCTCGCACTTCCTCGGCCAGAACTTCGCCAAAGCCTTCGATATCAAATTCCTGGACGAGAACAACACCCTGCAATACTGCTGGACAACCTCCTGGGGCCTCTCGACCCGTTTCGTCGGCGCCATCATCATGACTCATGGTGACGACCAGGGCCTGATTCTGCCCCCCAAACTGGCCCCGATTCAGGTCGTCATCGTCCCGATTCTCAAATCGGACCTCGAGTCTGCTCCCGTGATGGAGGCCGTGCGCGGCGTCGAGGCCGAACTCAAGGCCGCCGGGGTGCGCGTCAAAGTGGACGACCGCACGGAGGTCACGCCCGGCTTCAAGTTCAACGACTGGGAAATGCGCGGCGTGCCGATTCGCATCGAGATTGGCCCCAAGGATGTCGAAAAAGGGAGCGTCGCCCTGGCCCGCCGCGATAAGCCCGGCAAGGAGAGCAAGTCCTTCGTCCCGCAGGCCGGCATCGCCGCGGCAGTCCAGGACCTGCTGACCGATATCCACGCTTCCCTGCTGGCGCGCGCCACCGCCTTCCGCGACAGTCACATCTTCGACCCGAAAGACTACGAGGAACTCAAAGAAGTCGTCCAAAACGGCTGGGCCTACGCCTACTGGTGCGAATCCGCCGAGTGCGAGGCAAAGGTAAAGGAAGATACCAAAGCCACCACCCGCTGCATGCCGCTCGACCAGGAAGAGGGAATGGGCAAGTGCATCGTCTGCGGCAAAGAGGCCAGGCGAAAAGTCTATTTTGCCAGGGCATATTAGAGAGTGTCATGTGCTTCCGTATCACGTGACATATGAAACTCAGCCACCTCTTCGGCCAAACCCTGCGCGACACGCCCTCCGAAGCAGAAGTCGCCAGCCACCAGTTGCTGATCCGCGCCGGCTTCATTCGCCCCCTGGGCGCCGGCATCTTCTCGTACCTGCACCTTGCCCGCCGGGCGATGCACAAAATCGAGGCCATCCTACGCGCAGAAATGGACAGAATCGGCGGCCAGGAAATCACCATGCCGGTTGTCCACCCCGCCGAGGTGTGGAAAGAGACCGGACGCTGGTACCAAATCGGCGCGGAGATGGGCCGCTTCCGCGACCGCAACGGCCGCGACATGGTCCTCGCCATGACCCACGAGGAAGTGGTCGCTGACCTGGTGCGCCGCGAAGTGCAGTCCTACAAGCACCTGCCGCGGCTGGTCTATCACATCCAAACCAAGTGGCGCGATGACCCGCGTCCGCGCGCCGGGCTGATTCGCGTCCGCGAGTTCACCATGAAGGACAGTTACAGCCTCGACGCCGACTGGCAGGGCCTCGAACGTCAGTACCGCGCCCACTACCAGGCCTACTGCAACATCTTCCGCCGCTGCGGGTTGGACGTGATTGCCGTCAAGTCCGATACCGGCATGATGGGCGGCAAACTGGCCCACGAATTCATGTTCCTGACGCCTATCGGCGAGGATACGCTCATCCTGTGCGACCAATGCGGCTACACCGCCAACCGTCAAGTGGCGCGCTGCCAAAAGCCGCCCGCCGCCCCCGAAGAACCACTGCCCCTCGAAAAAGTCCAGACGCCCGCCTGCAAGTCGATCGAAGACCTGGCAAATTTCCTCGGCCTGCCAAAGGCCAGGACCGCCAAAGCCGTCTTCTTCATGGCAAGCGTCCCAGATAGGGAAAGCCTGCGCCAGGAATTCATCTTTGCCGTCATCCGCGGCGACATGGAGCTGAACGAGACCAAACTCGCCAACGCCGTCGGGGCGCGTGACCTGCGGCCGGCTACTGAAGACGAAATCCGCGCCATCGGGGCCGAACCCGGTTTTGCTTCTCCTATCGGCCTGCAGGCAAAAGACAAGTGCCGTATCGTTGTGGACGATTCGATCCCGGCCTCCCCCAACCTGGTCGCCGGCGCGAACGAGGCCGATTACCACCTGCTCCACACCAACTACGGACGCGACTACCAGGCCGACATCATCACCGACCTAGCCGCGGCGGAGGCGGGCGCGGCCTGTTCGCAGTGTGGAGCGCGGCTGCGCGCCGAGCGCGGCGTGGAAGTGGGCAACCTCTTCCAACTCGGCACGCGCTACTCGGAGGCCCTCGGCTGCACCTTCCTCGACCGCGACGGACAGCAGAAGCCGGTCGTCATGGGTTCCTACGGCATCGGCGTGGGACGTTTGCTGGCCTGCATCGCCGAGGCGCACCACGACGAACACGGCCTGATCTGGCCTGTAACAGTGGCCCCCTTCCAGGTGCATCTCGTCCTGCTGCGCGGCAAGGGGACTCCGCAGGCCGAGGAAGTGGCCGAAAAACTCTACGCCGACCTGCAGACCGCCGGAATCGAAGTCCTCTACGACGACCGCGACGAGAGCCCGGGCGTCAAGTTCAACGACGCCGACCTGATCGGCCTGCCAGTGCGGCTGACGGTCAGCGAGCGGGCGCTCGCCCAGGGCGGCGTGGAGATGAAATTGCGCCGAGAAGCCGAAAAGGTCGTTATCCCCCTTGCCGAAACTGTGACGCGCATTCGCTCCGTGCTCCATACACTGGAAGCAGAAATCGCGTCCCGGATTGTGCCCGTGGAATATCAGGCGTAAGAAAGAACGGATGGGATCAGTGAACGAAATGAGCTTTTCACAGAATTCGTGCATCCAATCCCAAGCCAAGGCCATATAAACCAGGCATAGTTCTCCTGCTGACTTCAAGAGAGCAGACGTTCGATTTGGGCAATACCTTCCTGAAAGGTGTCACCCAAATAGTAGCCCGGAATAGATGGCACCAATTCCGGCCGGATGACAAATACTCGCCCGCCGAAAGCGATCTCGGGGCGCCCCAGGGTCTGCTTGATGTGGTGTGGCCATTCGGCCAGCATCTGCGCTCTCTCCTCGCACATAACAATCAGCACCACCCATGGCGGCCGGATAGTTTCCACGAACTCGGCCAGGTCGGGGAAAGGCACACTCTGCCCCAGATAGGCCACCGGCCAGGCCTCGCGCCGCAGCAGCACGCCCAGGATGAGCAAACCGCCTTCATGCCATTCGCCTGGCCCACAGGCCAGCACAATCGGGTTGACCGGCCGCGTCAGCGGCCCGGTGACCATCCACATCAGCAGGCGATGGCGCAGGGAATGGCTGGCCGGCTCGCTCGAGGCCGCCACGCGCGTCATCGCCTCAAGCGTGGGTGGGTGGCTGCTCGGCAGCGTAGGAACCTGGGTGCCGGGCGTCTTTTCGGCTCTCCTGATGGCCTGGGCCATCTGGTTCGCATATTGGCATATAATTCTGGTCAAAACAATGGCGGTGGAGGCAACCCATGCATAAGAAATTCCAGCGTTTCACTTTCGGTAGTGGTTAAGTAACCAGTGATAGGTTGTAACGAATGATAAAGAGCTGGGGCACGATTTGGTGCATGGCATCCGATTTCGAAAACGACAGTGTCTTTCTGACGAACCGTGCGCAAGATTGTCTCAAGGTACAACACCAGCGTTCCAGGTGATTGGTCTGTCCACTTCCTTTGCCAACGCATTCGTGCGTCTCTTCAGGAAAGACCAGTTGGTAGGCTTCCCCGAAATTACTGTAACTTTGGCAACCTGTGTAAGCCGGTGGGATTTGCTCCCACAACCTGCGACAGGTCGCCTCGCTTCGAGCGCCAATCACAAAGGCCACGCTTTGGCGAGTTCGGCGGCACATAACCGTCCACAGCTTTCCTGGACAAATGACCACATTTCATCCGCTTCCAGGACATCGTCGGGCTCGGCTGGCAGAAGCGTCTCTTCAAGTTTTGGATTGGCCGCGTCTTTTTTTGGTAGTGGTCAAGTCGCAGTGACAGAGGCAGGATATTAGGCGATTTTTCACTTGACTCTATACCACTACTTTTTTAGCCAGGAGGCCAAGGTCGGGCGGCTCACGCCAAATATGCGTTGAATCCCCCGCATGCTGGAGCGTGCGTAGTAGGCGGACAAGATTTGCTCTTTTTGCGCTTCGCTATAGCCGCGTTGCGGCTCCAGGACGCCACGCTTTCCGCAGTCTTTGCACCAGTATTGTTGGCTGCCACTGGCATTGTGACCATTCTTGACAATGTTCTGGCTACCGCAGTTCCGAGATTTGTATACGACAAGTTTGGCTATCATACGCACACTAATACCATAAATCACTTCAACTTGACCACTACCAATAATTTTTTTTGTGGATTTTATACTTCTCTGAAACAACGTTAACACTCATTGGTTAATATTTAGACAAAACATATCCAAATATATCTGTGTCACTTGCTTTTAGGAGGCATCCCATGAAATGGTCCTGGAAAATCGGCCGCTTTGCCGGCATAGATGTATACATTCACACCACCTTCCTGCTCCTGATTGCTTTCTTCGGTTTCAACTACTGGCTCCAGACCCGCACCCTGGCCGGGACGCTCGAAGGCATCGGCTTCCTGCTCCTGCTCTTCCTCTCGGTCGTCCTGCACGAGTACGGCCACGCTCTGACCGCCCGCCGCTACGACATCCAGACCCGCGATATCACCCTGTTGCCCATCGGCGGCGTGGCGCGTCTTGAGCGCATGCCCGACAAACCGATTCAGGAACTGTGGGTAGCCCTGGCCGGACCGGCCGTCAACGTGGTGATTGCCGCCCTGCTGTTTGCCTATCTCTTCCTGACCCGCAGCCTGGTCCCGCTCCCCGGCCTGCTGCTCACCGGCGGCCCGTTCCTCGAGAGACTGATGGTCGTCAACCTGTTCCTGGTCGGCTTCAACCTGCTGCCGGCCTTCCCCATGGATGGCGGACGCATCCTGCGGGCGCTGCTGGCCCTGCGCCTGGAATACGTCCAGGCCACGCAGATTGCCGCCAGCATCGGGCAGGGCATGGCCTTCCTGTTCGGCATCGTCGGCCTGTTCATCAACCCATTCCTGCTCTTCATCGCCCTCTTCGTCTGGATCGGCGCCCAGCAGGAGGCCAGCATGGTGCAGATGAAATCCGGCCTGAGCGGCATCCCCGTCCAGCGGGCGATGATGACCGAGTTCAAGACCCTCGCCCCGTCCGACCGCCTCAGCCGGGCCGTGGAATACCTGCTCGCCACCCCCCAGCAGGATTTCCCCGTCGTGGATGACGGGCGCATCATCGGCATCCTGACCCGCATTGACTTGATAAAAGCCCTCTCCCGTCACGACGAAGCCCTGCGCGTTGACGCCATCATGCGCCGTGACTTCGAGACCGTCCATCCCGGCGACATGCTCGCGGCCGCCCTGGGCCGTCTGCAAGCCTGTGAATGTCACATCTTCCCGGTCGTGCAGGATAGTCAACTCATCGGCCTGTTGACCTCCGAAAACATCGGCGAGTTCCTCATGCTCCAAGCCGCCCTCGAGCGTCGCCCCCTCCGCTGACCTCCCGACTTTCGACCACCGACCTTCGACCTTTGACTTTCCGACCATCCGACTATTAGACCATTAGACTATCCAAAATCTTTGGAGAACAACCGTGAACCTCGAACGTGACATCCTGACCCAATTCTTTGGCAAACTCCTGCCGCTCTTCCCGCCCCGCGCCGAGGCCTTTCTCAAAAGCGCCAGCGCCGCCGACCTGCAGCGGGTCAACTTCCGTTACATCTTCACCGTCCAGGGGATGGTCGAAATCAGCCACCTCATCGAGGATTTCGTCCTCGCCAACCCCGGCGTGGCGCAGATGCACGTCTCCTTCCAGGCTTTCTCGCGCTTCGCCGACCAGCAGGAACGCTACGGACGGGTGGCCGAAGCCTCGGCCGGCCTGTGGCTCTACGGCGTGCCGGACGTCCCCCCGCCGCGCCTGCTGCAGACGATCATCGTGGACACCAGCGGCACGCCCCTGGAACAATACTGGTTCGTCATCGCCTACGGGCCGGGCGTCCACATGACCCTGCTGGCCGAAGAAGTCAACCCGGCCGAACGTCTGCCTGGCGAGCCGCGCATGTACGAGGGCTTCTATACCTTCGAAGCAAATACCGCCTTCCAGATCCTGACGTTGCTGCACCAGATGTTCTCTGCACAAGTCTCCGCGCCGACTGCGCCGGACTTGATGACGACATAATTTCTATGACTTCGATCTGGTGGATTCGCCGCGACTTAAGACTGACGGACAACCCCGCGCTTCATTCCGCGCTAATAGCTGGTTCCGTCGTCCCGGTCTTTATCCTCGACCCGGTTTTTTCCTCCCAATCCCCCCGCCGCAGGGATTTCCTGTACGCAGGGTTGCATGCACTAGATAACGAACTGCGGAAACGCGGTTCGTATCTTCTCATCCGCAAAGGCAAACCTGTAGATGCGCTGCGCCAGCTGTTCAACGAAGTCAAAGCGGACTCCATTCACGCCGAAGAAGACTTCACGCCCTACGCCCGCAGGCGGGATGCGCTCGTCGCCAAACTTCTGCCACTCCAACTTGTCAGCGGGCAGACAGTATATCATCCCAAATCCATCCTGAAAAAGGACGGCAGACCGTATACGGTGTATACGCCCTACTCCAAAGCATGGAAGGCGGCGCTGGACGTGATCAAGTTAATCCCTGCGCCGGAGCGAATAGATACGCCGCCGGGAATCTCGTCTGAGCCATTGCCGAAATTTGAAAACAATCCGCTCTTCCCTGCTGGAGAAGAAGAAGCCCTCCGCCGCCTCGAATCCTTTTGCTCTCCTCTCCATCGGGGAGAGGGGGTGGGGGTGAGGGGAATCCACGCATACGCCGACACCCGCAGCCGCCTCGACCTGGACGGTACCTCCTCCCTCTCACCGTATTTCAGGTTTGGCATGGTTTCTCTGTCACAAGCCGTCCACGCCGTACTCCCCTCCCCCCGCGGGAGAGGGGCTGGGGGTGAGGGATGCGGCTCCGAGGCCTGGCTCAACGAACTCATCTGGCGCGAATTCTACATCTCCATTCTCTACCACTTCCCCCACGTCCTGCGGACGGCCTTCAACCCGGCCCTGGCGCGCATCCCCTGGCGCAACGACCCGGCCGAATTCGCCGCCTGGAAAGAAGGCCGCACTGGCTACCCGGTCGTGGACGCCGCCATGCGTCAACTCCTCGCCACCGGCTGGATGCACAACCGGGCGCGCATGATCGTCGCCTCCTTCCTGGTCAAAGACCTGCTGATTGACTGGCGCTGGGGCGAGGCCTGGTGCATGGAACACCTGCTCGACGGCGACCCGGCGGCCAA
>FWWM01014366.1_pt1 | contig 12459 bp, 6 predicted proteins | sample 2228351 | NCBI WGS metagenome assembly FWWM01 (sample SAMEA103939774, study PRJEB20133) | metagenome | reverse complement strand
GGATTTTTTTGTCTTTCGTTGAACGGCCATCCTTTCTATCCTTTCCATCCTGTTCGACAGGGTAAGCAGTTACCGGGACTTTCTTATAAGTCGCTGATTTTTTACCCGACTTCGACGAAATGAATCGCGAAACACACAAAGAGCGCCAAGTCAACCTTTTTGCGGTCTTGGCCAGGGCTTTTCAAAGAATTAATCTGTTGAGGCTCGAACATTGTTTCAGGGCTTTGCAAGGAGCAAAAATGTACCGCCGACCTGGGGGCGGCCTTGCCAGGCATAGCCTGGCGGTACGATTTGCAAGTCCACATTAAACCTTTGAAAAGCCCTGGGGCTTGGCGCGCTTCGCGGTGAGAATGATTGAAACCGCTCAAACGGGGTCCTCTGATAGGATTTCAAGAAAACCCGTGTAAGAAAGCGGCTGGCCGCCATAACTGACGCGATGCTCAATTCACGGCGCCGGACCTGGCCGCCAGGCCGGGTCGAAGTCTTCTGCCGGATCGCTGGTCAGGCGCGTGCGGGTGGCGCCGCTAGCTGTCATGAAATAGATATCATGATTGTCCTTCTCGTCCACGCTTTCGTAAGCGATCCAAAAACCGTCCGGCGAAAAGCGCAGGTTCTGCAGGGTGGCGACCCCCAACTTGACGCGGCTGGCAGCCTGCGTTGCGCGGTCTTCATAGCGAATTTGCATCAGCCAGGGTAGGGAGGGGACATTGACCTGGCGTTGATTGAAGAAAATGTATTGACCGTCAGGGGACCAAACCGGCAGGAAATCCCAATATTGTTGGCCGCTGCGCACGATTTGTTGCGCGCCTTGCCCGCTATCGGTCATCGTCCAAATCTGCAATGCCCCCACCCTGAGTTTGGTAAAGACAATCTGGTTGCCGAAGGGCGACCAGGCCGGCTGGCTGTTCTCTTCGTCAGTGGGCGAATTGGTCAAGCGAGTCACCGCGCTGCTTTCTAAATCCAGGATGTAGATTTCTTTATGCCCATCGCGCAACGAGGTAAAGGCAATCCGCTTACCGTCTGGCGACCAGGCCGGATCGAAATCGCCGCCGGGGGCGGTGGACAATGGCGTGAGATTGTTGCCATCGAAATCAATCAGATACAGGCTAGAGGCGCGGTACGAATCGGTGTTCAGTTTACAAGGCGAAGTGAAGACCAGCCGCATTCCATCCGGCGCCCAGGAAGGCTGGCAGGCACCATCCGGCAAGTTGGTGATGGGACGCAAGTCACTGCCATCTTGGGCGTTGATCAGGTAAATTTGGGGAATGCCCGTGCGCGCCGAGGCGAAGGCAATCTGTCCGTATCCGCCGCCTACTGGCGTTGGGGAGGGCGTCTGAGGTCCTTCTGGGGTTGGCGTAGAGACGTTTGCGGCCGGCAAGAAAGTCGGCGTAAACGTCCAGGTAGGTTGCGGCGTAGGCGTCGGCGGTATGGGCGTTTGCGTTGCCGGCGCAGTGGCTTCGGGGGTGAAGGTGGGCGTGTCCACCGGCAAGGGAGTAGAAGCAGAGGTGGGCGTAGCCTGGGGCTGCATCCAGGGAATGCTTGCGGCTACTTCTTTTGGAATCAGGTTCGGCACCAGGAACGTGGCGCTGACGAACGCCGCCGCCAGCACCAAAAGGGTCAACAAAATAACGCGCAGGCAGCCCAGGGCTTTGTTGCTGCCTTTCTTCTTTTTTCGTTTTGGCGGCTTGAATTCCGGTTCCGCTTCGACAGGCAAATCCGCGACGGGATGATCGGAAGGCGCTTCTTTGGGCGTCTTCTGGTCGCCTGTCGCCCCCCTGGCCTGTATGGCCTCGGCTGGCGGGGGCGGGACGGTGTAATTCCCCGGCAGGCGCTGGGTTTTGGCCTTGGACCCTAACAGGGCTTTCTTGAACTCTTCCGCAGTCTGGAAGCGGTCGACCGGATCGATGGCCATAGCCTGCTCGATGGTCGCTGCCAGCCGGCGTGAAATCTTAGTGTTGCGCTTGCGCAGGGGGGTCAACTGGGCATTGTCCATAGCGCGCGCCAGGCCGTCTTCGGGGATGATGCCGGTCAAGGAGGCATACAAAGTGGCGCCCAGCGAATAAATATCGGTGCGTGGATCAGTGCGCGCCGTGCCATATTGTTCGGGCGGTGAATAGCCTGGTGTCATGGCGCGCGCGCCGGTAGTGGTGGCCTGGCTGCCCTGTACCACTTTGGCCAGGCCAAAATCTACCAAGAAGATATGTCCATCCGGCGTAATCTTGACATTGCCCGGTTTGATGTCGCGATGCAGAATAGGCGGCTTGCGGGTATGCAGGTAGGTCAAGGCATCACATATCGCAGCGCCGATCATGATGGCCTCTTCTTCGGAAATCGTCCCCTGGCGTTCCATGCGCTGGCGCAAATCTTCCCCATCAATGAAATCCATCACCAGATATTGCCCCTGGTCGCCCAGTACAAAGTGATCCGACACGCGCGGCAAATTGGGATGCCGCAAATTTGCCAGGATGACTGCTTCCAGGCGGAATTGACGCGCGTACTCGTCGGTTGTAAACAGATTTTCTTTGACTGCAACATCCACGCCCAGATTCTCGTCTACGGCGCGGTACACGGACCCCATGCCGCCTTGACCGAGAATCTCGACGATACGATAACGTTTATGCAGTAATGTGCCACGTTCCAAAGTCATAGAACCGAAGACTCTCCCAATAGAGTTGACGTTTACCGTAAGCGCCTGATCGGTGAATGAAAGATTGTCCTGCCGCTAAGACGCCCATTCTGTGCAGATGGCGCTCAGGCCGCCAGCATTCTTTACTCCGCATCATTTGTGTATAGATGAATTCGATAGCCGCGGTAGAAAGTTACTGTTTGCCCAAGATTTACTGATTATATCATCCTCCTCCCCCAGGGATAGGCCTGGATAATTTCAATTTCGTAAAAATCCATGGCGCGCCGCCCGAAACCCAAAAACCGAGCAAGGCATAGCGCACATATCGCAAGAGATAGGGCAACAGGGACTCGCCGCGCGGAAAAACGGCCCCCAAGCCATACCATAGCAAGATGACCCCTATCAAGCCAACCAGGTAACGTAGCGCCCGCTTCCAAAGCGGACCCGCGGCCTGCCAGCCGCCCCGCAGCCTGATCCAGGCTACGCCCGCCAACAGCCCAAAGAGCGTGCCGGCGTTGGTCAAGGCGCTATTCAGCGTCAACGGTTGGGGCAACGTCTCGGCGCCGGCTCGAGCGGCCATAGCCCTCCAACTGCTCAGCGTCAACCCTACTTGTTCTTGCCAGGCAGACAAGAAAAACGCCTCGAGCAGCACGATGACCAGCGAACCGAGGAAAGCAAAGAGCATTTGCCGGGCAAAGGACTGTTTGCCTGCCCAGTCTGCCACAGGCTGCCAGGCGTGCAACAACGTTCCTAACAGAATGACTCCCAACAGCCAGCCGACAACAACATCGGTGAAAAAATGTACGCCCAAAAAAGCGCGCGAAAGACCGATGAGCAACATCAACAGACCGGCCGCCAGCCAGGCCAACCTGCGCCGCGAGTAGGCCGCTACAACTCCCCATACGCCCACCGAAATTTGCGCGTGGCCAGAGGGCAGGCCAAAAGAAGTCTCGGCTGCATGTGCTTGTACCTCGGCGCTCACCCAATACGGGCGCGGACTGTGAAATGCCAATTTGAACAAATCATTCAGCCCGCCGCTGAGCAACAGCATGACGCCCACCCGTATTCCCAGGGCCGCATCCAGCGACCAGTACAACGCCGGCAAGACAAGGATGAAAAACGTCTCGGAACCCAGGAAACTGAAAAACTTCATGGGCGCCACCAGCCAATCTCCCAGCGATTGAAGGGCCACCACCCAAAGCAAGTCCATGTGCAAAAATGCAATCATCTTTCAACTCCTTTCACATTGACGCCTGTGTACGGATATTGTACACTCAACTTATGAGAAAAACACCGCCTCAGCCGCCAGATTGGCTTTCGATATTCCTGCTGCTCCTCATGCTGCAAATAGCGGCCATTCGATTGTCTATCACCGAATGGACGGATTTCCTGTACCTGTCCGAAACGCTGGCTGGTTTGGGCATCTTGCTAGGCCTGGCGCTGGGTTACAGCTGCTTCGGGCGCAACGCCGTGTATGGGCTGACTTTGGGCTACTCGCTTGTCTTGCTCTCCTGGCAAATCGGGCTGGTCATCCCTGGCCGCGTAGAACCGCTAGAACGCCTGGTCAGGATAAGCGAGCGACTTTCCTTTGCTTTCCTCCAATTCCTGCAACGGGAAGCCGTAGAAGACAGCCTGCTGTTTTTGACATTCGTTACCGTCCTTGTCTGGTGCCTCAGCCTGTTTTCGGCCTATGCCTGGGCGCGGTGGCAGAACTATTTGGCGGCCATATTGCCAGGCGGGCTTTTCACCCTTGTCCTCCAGTTGTATGACCCCTTTGTAGGTCGCCGTAGTTGGGCGCTGGGAATTTACATCCTGCTGGCGCTCTTGCTGTTGGGACGAAAATACTACCTCGAAAACAGCCAGGCCTGGCGCGCGCATCGCATTTTCCAAACGCAGGGCGCCTCCTTCGACGTGATGCGCGGCATGGCAATCGCGACCGTCTTGCTGGTGATGCTGGCGTGGAGCACACCGGCCTCGGCCTCGGGCTGGAAAGCAGCCATTCGTTCCTGGAAGCAACTCACCCGTCCATGGCGCGAAGCGCAGCAATGGCTCTCCACGGCCGTCGAATCGCTCGAATCGCCCGTCGGCCGTCCAGGCGGAGATTTTTACGGTCGTCGTCTCGACTTGGGCCTCGGAACCTCGCTGGAAGACACCATCCTATTCACCGCCAAGGTCAATAGTCTGCCCGAAGAACCGCCCCGCCTGTATTGGCGGGGATATGTGTACGACACATATACCCCCCAAGGCTGGAGCAATACAGCCACCCAGGCCGAGGAATTCACGCCCGACCTGGAGCCTCTGCGCCTTCCCGATGCGTCCAGACCCATACTCGCCCGCTTCACCATCAAAACCCAAGTCAGGCAGTCTTTGATCTATACCCCCTCACAACCGGTTTGGGTCAGCCGGGCGGGGCATATCGAAGCGGCTGAGACGCCAGGCGAGGCACGCGATGTAGCCGCCTGGTATGCCGAGCCGCAACTTCTCCCAGGCGAGCAATATAAAATTCAGGCCGTTTTGTCCAACCCCTCCATCCAGGAATTACGGGCTGCGGGCAGCGATTATCCGGCCTGGGTGAAAGACCGCTACCTGCAATTGCCACCAGATTTCTCACCCCGCATCCGCGCCCTGGCCGAACAAATTACGGCCGGACAAACCACCCCCTATGATCAGGCCGCCGCCATCACCCTTTACCTGCGCAGCGAACTCGAATATACGAATCCCTTACCGGTCGCGCCGCCCAAAGACGCCGACCCGCTCGAATGGGTGCTTTTCGAAAGCAAACAAGCCTTCTGCAACTACTATGCCACTGCCGAGGTCGTGATGTTGCGGGCGCTGGGCGTGCCGGCCCGCCTGGTGGTAGGCTTTGCCGAAGGCGAATTCGATGGCGAGTCCCTGCTCACCGTCCGCCGGCGCGACGCTCACGCCTGGCCCGAAGTCTACTTCCCTGGCATTGGCTGGGTAGAATTCGAACCGACCGTCAACCAAAGCCCGCTCGTCCGTCCCGACCTCCCTCAGACGGCCGAAGCCGCCCCCGAAAACCCCTCGAACAGGCTCCAGGCTGCTGATTTACTCGCAAGCGACCCCCCCCTCAACGCGAAGCCCGACTTAGAAGAAAACGCGAACCTCTCTTCTGACAAACCCCAGAGGGCGCTGCTTTTCCTCCTGCCGGTTGTGATCGGTCTGGCGCTGACTGCAACCTGGCTGCTCGATCGTCGCTATTTCTTGCTACAACGTCTTCCCCTTCGCCTTCAAGCCGCCTACGAAAAGAACGGTGGACAGGCCCCGGCCTGGATTGCCCAATGGGCCGCCTGGACGTTGCTTCCTCCCTCTCAGCGTTCCTTCGAAACGGTCAATCTCAGCCTGCGCCTGCTCGGCGAGCCCCCGGCTTTGTTCCACACCCCGGCCGAACGCGCTCACGCCTTGCAACGGTGTCTCCCCAAAGCCGCCGACGCTATCCAAACCCTGCTTGCCCAACATCAGGCCTCTCTCTTCACCCCTCGAAAGGGGCATCTGGGCCAATCTCGACGCGCCAGTTTCGTCATTTGGTTGTATACTTTACGCATGTTGTTACAACGCACATGGCAAGCCCTCCATGACCATATTGGTATCTCAGGACAGTTCTCATGATTGGCAATAAGACCCAGCCCACTACCCTGCACGACCAACTCCTGGTCCTCAGCCAACAGGTTAGCATGATACGCGGCCTGTTACATAACAACGCCACCCTCCCCAAAACCATCGAACAGAACCTGCTCAATTTGGAAGATTCCCTTCCCCGCCTCGGGCAGCAAATCGAATCCTTCGAAATCGAACACGGAAACTTGCGCGCGCTGGCCGGCATTGGGCAAGTGGTCAATTCCACCCTCGAACTGGATTCTGTCCTCCAAATCGTCATGGACACCATCGTGCGTCTCACGCGCGCCGAGCGCGGCTTCTTGATGCTGCGTGACGATAGCGGCTCTATGACCATCCGTGTTGCACGCAATTGGGAACAAGAATCGATCAAACCCAATGAAGCCGCCGTTAGCCGTACCGTCATTCAACGGGTCATCGAAGCCGGCGAACCCATCCTGACCACCAACGCCCAGGAAGACCCCCGCTTTGGGCGGCAAGAAAGCGTGGTGGCCTTCAACCTGCGTTCCATCTTGTGCGTGCCGCTCAAGGTCAAGAACGATTTGATTGGCGTGCTGTATGCCGATAATCGCATTCGAACCGGCATCTTCTCTGAAAATGAACGCGACCTGTTGACGGCCTTTGCCAACCAGGCGGCGGTGGCCATCGAGAACGCGCGCTTGTTCTCCTCCCTGCGCCGCACACTGGACGAGGTGACCGAACTCAAGAATCTGATGGACAACATCTTTGCCTCCATCGCCAGCGGGGTTATCACAGCCGACATCCAGGATCAGATTACTCTGTGCAACCGCGCAGCAGAAAGCATCCTGGGGCGCGCTGCCAGCGAAATGATCGGTCACCCGCTGCCCGAAGTATTACCCGGCGTGGCCGCCAGTATCCTGCCACACCTGGCAGCCGTGCGTAAAACGGACAAGCCTCTGGTGGGCCTGGAAATCAGCCATACCCTGCCCCAACGCGGCCCAGTAGACTGGCGGCTGAATCTCTCCCCGCTCAAAGATGCCGACCAAACCACCCAGGGCGTGGCTATCGTGCTAGATGACATGACCGAGCGCAAGCGCCTGGAGGCCCAGCGCCGCCTGTTCGAGCGCATGGTCTCGCCGGCGGTCATCGAACAACTAGACCCCAACAGCCTGCAACTAGGCGGCAAGCGGGTGGACCTGACCGTATTGTTTGCCGATATTCGCGGATTTACCTCGTTCAGCGAAAAGATCTCCCCCGAGCGGCTGGTCTCGATTCTCAACCTGTACCTGGCTGCCATGGCCGAGGCCGTGCTGGCGCAAGAAGGGACCATAGATAAATTCCTGGGCGATGCGATCATGGCCTGGTTCAACGCCCCTATTCCCCAACCTGATCATACCCTGCGCGCTATCAAGGCTGCCTTGGCCATGCGCGAGGCGGTCGAGCAGCTATACACATCCCTGTCGCCCGATTCTCACCTGGCCTTTGGCGTGGGCATTCACTATGGCGACGCCGTCTTGGGGCTGATTGGCACCGAACGCCGCCTGGAATACACCGCCATCAGCGACAGCGTCAACACCGCCAAACGTATCCAGGAAAACTCGGCCAAAAACCAAATCCTCATCAGCCGCGAAGCCTACCTGCGCGTCGAGCGACAAGTTGCCGCACGACATTTCGCCCCGCTGATGGTCAAAGGCAAGACCCAGCCGGTCGAAGTGTATGAAGTGTTGGGATTAAAATAGACAGGCTGGTAACTGCCTACCTGTGGCGCAGGTCTCTGACTTGCAGAAATCGGCAAATCGGAGATTTGCCCCACAATGCGCCCAGAGTAGGCAGTTACACAGGCTGGCTTTTTTGTTCCCCTAGCAGTCCTCAAAGGGGATGCTATTGTAATGCTTGGAGATGCCTCCCTGTAACTGCTCAGATCAAATCCTAAAGGTCTCCTTTGCAATCGAAAATGTGTTCCAAGCCTGGCCTCCTTGCAAATTCAGCCTTTCGATTTGCGAGAAAGACCTTTAGGGTCCGTATTTGCAAAAGCGGCTGAGTAGCTCGACAATGTTACATTTTCGCATAACTTGACGCCTCGCCCTAACTCTCTCCCAGGGGAGATGGAACAGCGCCGCTTTTACCGTGCATCTCTCCCCTCTCCCAGTGGGAGTCCCCTTCGGGGATGATAAGGGGCCGGGGGCGCTGCCCTGAGCGTTCGCCTGAGCGCTCACGCCGAAGGCCGACGGGTCGAGCTTATCGAGACCCGCCGGGTCGAGTCGCTGGGTCGAGCTTGTCGAGACCTTATCGAGACCCGCCGGGTCGAGTAGCCCGACAGGGCATATCGAGACCCTTGTCGAAGCGTGAGGGTGGGTAGGCAATTACGCCTGGTAAGCAATTACTATTCACGTTTGATTTGGAAGAAATCGAAATCACGTGCTACGATGGCTGCGGGGAAGACAGCCTGCGCCTCGGCTAGCACATCCCGCTCGCGGTAGCGGCGCGAGAGATGCGTCAGGATGAGACGTTTTACGCCAGCCTGTACGGCCAATTCGGCGGCTTGTTTGGCAGTCAGGTGCATGAAATCTCGCGCCATTTCCGCCTCGCTTTCCAGGTAAGTGGATTCGATCACCAGTGCGTCGGCGTCGCGGCAGTGCGGCACGAGGTCGTCGGTGCGGCCGGTGTCGCCCACCATCACCAGTTTCACGCCCGGTTGCAGCGCGCCCAGCACATCGTCTGGCGTGATGCGCCGCCCGTCGGGCAAGGTCACGGTTTGGCCGTTGACCAGTCTCCGCCGCTCAGGTCCAAAGGGGACGTCCAAAGCATCCGCCTTTTCTGGCAGGAAGGGGCGGCGCGCTTTCGTCTCGAAGCAGTATCCCAGGCAGTCTGGTCCGCGATGCGTCACCGGAAAGGCCGTAATCGTAAAATCCTCGGCCTCGAAGAATACGCCGGGCTTGATTTCGTGCAGGGTGAGCGGCATGGGAGGCTGTTTGCCGCGCAACACTACATCATACAATAGGTCGTGGACGCGATCGAGGGTCGAACGCCCGCCGAAGATTTCAAGCGATTCGATGGCCTCCCAACGCAGGAAGGTGGACATCAACCCGCCCAACCCCAGAATGTGGTCGAGGTGACCGTGCGTAAGCAGGATGCGCGTCAGACGTTTGAAACCCGCTCCTGATTGTAGAATTTGTCGCTGGGTGCCTTCACCGCAATCTACCAGGAAGCGATATTCGTCATGGCTAACCAGCGCCGCCGAGAGCCCGCGTTTGGCAGAAGGCGCAGAAGCAGAAGTACCGAGGAAGAGAAGTTCGAACAAAGAATATCCTTTGTAGGACTCTAAGAGTTGTCTATTGTACACAAGTTGTTCGGTTGACCCAGATTTGTGCTCTGGGTGAACGTCCCGAAGGTTTTGAGGGCGGAATGGACGTGATTTGCGAAAACCTTCGGGACGGTTTGTTACGGCGAATTTCCAATTTGCCCTATTTGTGGGTAATAGATAGCTCTAAGAGTTGTCCTTAGTTGTCTTACTAGAGTTGTTGTTCAATTGTACCTCAAAGAAAACAGACCATTTGTGCTATAATCGAAACGGTGTCTCTTGTTTTTCTAGTCTGATCTCATGCCCATCAGCAAACCCAAAACGCCCCCTAAAAGCGCGCCTGCCAAAGGTAAGACGATCACTCCTAAGAAGGGGCAGGCCGCCCCATCCAAAGCCTCGCCGCGTCCGGCCAAGAAGGGGAGTGAACCTCCGCCCCCGCCTCCGCGCGCACCCGGCCTGTGGGAATCGCTCCCGCCAGAGCGACGCCTGGACGTTCTCGGCGTACTGCTCGGGCTGACCGGTTTGCTGACCTTGCTCAGCCTGGTCTCGACCAGCCGTTCGAGCCTGACGGGGGGGCTGATACGCTTCTTGGGGCAGATCTTTGGCTGGGGGCTGTATGTTCTTCCCGTCGGGCTGATCGTGGTTGGCTTCTGGCTGGTGCTGCGCAACATGGAGCGCATTCCGGCTTTTTCGGCGGCGCGCGCAGCCGGCGTTGCCTTGCTCTATCTGTGGCTGCTAGGTGGTTTGCACATCTTGTTCGTGCCATACGAGTTGGCCGAACAGGCTGCCCTGGATGGCGCCGGTGGTGGTTACATCGGCAGTTTATTCCAGCGCATCTTGTGGGGTTGGTTTGGCCTGGCAGGGGCGTTGGTGGCGTTGTTGGCCTGGCTGCTGATTGCCCTGGCACTCACCCTCGATAGGCCCATCCGCGACTTGTTCCACTGGCTGCCTCCCCTGGCGGAGGCGCTGCGCCAGGCGTGGATTGCTTTCCGCAAACGGGGGCAACCTGAGACTGTGCCGCTACCCGACATGCAGGCCAACGGTTATACGCCCTTGCAGCGCCCGCCCCTCCAACCCAGCACACCGCCGATTGGAACGCCGGTCACCACTACTGCCAGCGGGCAAGCGGTCATTCACTGGACGTTGCCGCAAATCAAGGATATCCTGGACGAGGGTAACGCGCCACAAGTCAACGAGGAATTCGTACAGCAGCGCGCGCGCCTCATCGAAGATACGCTGGCCTCCTTCGGCGCACCGGCCCAGGTGGTAGAGATCAGCCGCGGGCCAACGGTCACGCAATTTGGCGTGGAGCCGCTCTTCGTCGAGGGGCGAGGCGGGCGCACGCGGGTGCGCGTCAACAAGATTGCCTCCCTCTCCGATGACCTGGCGCTGGCGTTGTCTGCGCCGCGCATACGTATCCAGGCGCCTGTGCCGGGGCGCGGCTTTGTCGGCATCGAAGTCCCCAACGAAGAGATGACGCTGGTGGCGCTGCGCGACATCCTGGAGAGTGAGGCTTTCCAGCGTAAGCGCTCGAGCCTGACCTTTGCGCTGGGGCGCGATGTAGCCGGCCTGCCGCAAATTACCAGTTTAGAAGGAATGCCGCATCTGCTGATTGCTGGAACGACCGGTTCGGGCAAATCGGTATGCGTCAACGCTATTCTGACCTGTTTCTTACTGCACAACACCCCCGATGACCTGAGGCTGGTGCTGGTGGACCCCAAGCGGGTAGAACTGACCAGTTACAACGGCATACCGCACCTTCTGGCACCGGTCATCGTGGAAGTGGACCGGGTGGTGGGCGCGTTGCAATGGATGACACGCGAGATGGACAAGCGTTATCATACCTTTGCCCAGGCCGGGGCGCGCAACATCGGCGATTACAATGCCCGCATCCAGGCACAAGGCGGCAAGAAACTGCCTTACCTGGTAATCGTTATAGACGAACTGGCCGACTTGATGATGATTGCACCCGACGAAACCGAACGCACCATCACGCGGCTGGCGCAACTGGCGCGCGCTACCGGTATCCACATGATTCTGGCCACCCAGCGCCCTTCGGTGGACGTGGTGACCGGCCTCATCAAGGCCAACTTCCCGGCGCGCATTGCCTTTGCGGTGGCCTCCAATACCGACAGCCGCGTCATCCTCGATCAGCCCGGCGCAGAACGGTTGCTAGGGCGCGGCGACATGCTCTATCAGGCACCTGATGCGCCCTCGCCGGTGCGCCTGCAAGGCGTGTTCGTCTCCGATCCCGAAATCCAACGTCTGGTAGAGTTCTGGCGGGCACAGGTAAGCGGCGGCAGTCCGTATGCGGCCGTTGGCGGTGCGGTAGATGCACCTTTGCCGGCCGGTGTTCCGCTCAAGCAGCAACCATTGTGGGAAGACTTGCAAAAGGAAGAGGGCGATCCACTCTACACCGAAGCGGTGGACCTGGTGCGCCGCGAGGGACGCGCGTCTGTGTCGATGCTGCAGCGCCGGCTGCGCATTGGCTATACGCGCGCCGCCCGCCTGATCGACAAGATGGAGGAAAAGGGCATTGTCGGCCCGCCGGAGGGCAACACCCAGGTGCGCGCCGTGCTAGATTATGGGCCGGCCGCTCCCCCAAAGGAATCTTGAGACTGCAAGAAGATCGCTTTTACCGATTTGCGTTTGACTTCACCGAAGTCAATTCATAAAACAAGGGTAACTACCTACCCTCACCCTGACCCTCTCCCAAAGGTAAGAGGAAAACGGATACCCAAAACGGGTTTTCTTGCCGAAAACAACACTCTGATTGTAGATTTCTCCCCTCTCCCACCGGCAGCCCCCTACGGGGATGATAAGAGGCTGGGGGCACTGCGCTGACCCGGCGGCTCGACCCGGCGGGTCTCGATGAACTCGACCTAGCAGCCTTCGGCGTGAGCCCTTCGACAAGGGTCTCGACAGGCTCGACCCGCCG
>FWWM01011259.1_pt1 | contig 12459 bp, 12 predicted proteins | sample 2228351 | NCBI WGS metagenome assembly FWWM01 (sample SAMEA103939774, study PRJEB20133) | metagenome | reverse complement strand
GCATCATGCCGATATCGGCGGGCGGACGCCGGGGTCGGGGCCGCCGGACAGCACCACGATCGAGGAAGAGGGCGTGCTGGTCGACCTGTTCCCGCTGGTCCGGAACGGAGTGCTGCAGGAGGCGGAAACGCGGGCGCTTCTGCTTTCTGGCCGCTGGCCCTGCCGGTCTCCGGACCAGAACATAGCCGACCTGAAGGCGCAGATCGCGGCCAACGAGACTGGACGGCGCGAACTGTTGCGCGCGGTCGCCCTGCAGGGCGCGCGGGTGGTCTCGGCCTATATGGGGCATGTGCAGCGGAACGCCGAGGAATGCGTCCGCGCGGTGATCGATCGGCTGTCGGACGGCGCCTTCCGCTTTCCGATGGACATCGGGGCAGAGATCGCCGTGGCGGTCACGGTGGACCGTGCCAAACGGTCGGCGAAAATAGATTTCACCGGTACGAGCGCACAGCATTCCGGCAATTACAACGCGCCGCATGCGGTGACGCGCGCGGTGGTGCTGTATGTGTTCCGCACGCTCGTCGGCAAGGCGATTCCGTTGAACGAGGGGTGCTTGAGGCCGCTGGAGATCATCGTGCCGGAAGGCACGCTGCTGAACCCGATTGCCCCTGCGGCGGTCGTCGCGGGGAACACCGAGGTCAGCCAGTCGGCCTGCAACGCGCTTTACGGAGCCTTGGGCGTCGTCGCGGCGTCACAGGGGACGATGAACAACTTCATCTGGGGCAACGACCGGTTCCAGAACTACGAGACCATTGCCGGGGGAACGGGTGCGGGTCCGGGCTTTGCCGGCTGTGACGCGGTGCAAAGTCACATGACCAACACTCGCATGACCGACCCCGAAGTGCTGGAAAAGCGGTTTCCGGTTCGGCTGGAATCGTTCGGGATCCGCAGGGGTTCGGGCGGTGTCGGCGCCTGGCGGGGCGGTGACGGCGCGGTGCGGATGCTGCGGTTCCTGGTGCCGGTCACGGTGACGACGCTCTGCGGCAGCCGCAAGGTCGCACCCTTCGGTTCCCACGGCGGCGCGGCGGGCGCCGTGGGCGAAAACCTGGTGCATTGGCCGGACGGCCGGGTCGAACGCCTGGGCGGCAACGCCGAGTGCCACCTGCCGGAAGGCGCGGTGTTCGAGATGCGCACACCGGGCGGCGGAGGCTGGGGCACAGCTCCGGCGGACGACGAGGATCCGGCAAGGCAAGGGCAGGCCTGAAAGCTCGGACCTAGCCCCGGGCGATCAGCCAATCCAGGATCCGCGTCGGCAGGATGCGGCGGGCAAAGCCCATCAGGTAGGTCGGCGTCGTGACGTAGTAGCGCGGCCTGGGGCGGCGGTGCTCCAGCGCGTGGATCAGCTTGGCCGTCACCGCCTCTGGGCCAAGTTCGAACCGGTCCTTCCTGATCTTCTTGTCATAAAGCCGCCCGCGCAAGCTGACATACTGGTCGCGCCGGGCGGACCGTTCCCAGTCGATCCAGCGTTCGAAATGCGGGACCGCGTTTTGGCGGATCCGTGTCGCAATCGGGCCGGGTTCGATCAGGCTCACGTCGATTCCGGTGCCCGCCATTTCAATCCGCAGGACATCGGTCAGGCCTTCCAGCGCGAATTTGGTCGCAACATAGGCCCCACGCCAGGTCATGCCGACGAGGCCAAGGACGGAAGAGCAGTTGACGATCCGGCCGTGGCCTTGCGCCCGCATCAGCGGAATCACCCGTCGCGTCAGGTCGTGGTAGCCGAAAAGGTTGGTTTCGAAGATTTCCCGCAGGGCACCGCGCGGCAGGTCCTCGACCGCGCCGGGGCAGGCGAAGGCCCCGTTGTTGTACAGCGCATCCAGCGTGCCGCCGGTGCGCGCCGCCACTTCGGCGACGGCGGCAGCGATGCTGTCCTCATCCGCGTAGTCGAGGCGAAAGCTTTCCAGCCCCTCGGCCCGCAGCCGGTCGCAGTCCGCCTCTTGCCGGCAGGTGGCAAAGACCCGCCAACCGCGCGCATGCAGGGTCCGCGCCGCATCAAGGCCGATGCCGGAGGAGCATCCGGTGAGCAGGATCGAACGTGGGGTCATCTCGGGCTCCCGCAGGGATTGCGACCCTCAGGGGGCCTCGGGGCTGAGGTAGCGCAACGCGACAAAGCCTTCCACCCCGTCGCCCTGGATCACGATCCGCGCCCATTCGGCATCGACGGCCTGCACCAGAAGCGCTTCGCCCGAGTCAAGCGTGCCCAGCACCGCAGCCTCGGTCGAGGGTTCCGCGCGGACGTTCACCGCGTTGCCGACGACATACCAGACCGTGCCCGCGCCCCCGGCCGCCACTTCGGGCTGCCGATCGGTGGCGGGCACCGCCTTTTTGCCGTCCGCGGCCAGGGAGAAGACCGGCGTTTCGACCCGGGTTACCGGGTTCGGCTTCGGCGCGGCATAGGGGTCGGGATCGACGCGGGCCACGACCGGCGCGGGTGCCGTGCCGACCGCAGGCGCTGCCGCGATCCGGCTCTGCGATTCTGCCGCCGCCGCCGGCGCGACCGAATCAGCGGTTGCAGCAACGCCGACCCCGGCCAGGGGCCTTCTCGCCGCCGCGTCCGCCAGACCGGGCCGCAGCTGGCCCCGGTCTTCCCCCGCGATCATCAAGGCGGCAAACAGGCCGATGCACAAAATCAACGTCAGGCGCAGCATGGGATTTCCGTTCTTTCGCTTGGGCGTCACATAGCACAGGCGCGCGACGGGAGTGCAGGAAAAATGCACAACCCGGCGATGCTTTCCGCGGGCAGCGATGCCATCTGGACCGGGCGCACGGATTTCCCTACACAACATGCATGAGTGCTGACGACGATGAGCCCAAGATCGAGGGGCCTCAGGGCGAACCGGTGGAAGGCCTGACCACCTCGGAACCGCTGTCCCGCGCGATCGGCGAGCGGTATCTGACCTATGCCCTGTCAACGATCATGCACCGCGCCCTGCCGGACGCCCGCGACGGGCTGAAGCCGGTGCATCGCCGGATCCTCTGGGCGATGCGGCGGCTGCGGTTGACGCCGACCGGGGGCTTTCTGAAATCGGCCAAGATCAGCGGCGACACGATGGGGGATTTCCACCCGCATGGCGACCAGGCGATCTATGACGCGATGGCGCGGCTCGCCCAGGATTTCAACATGCGCTACCCGCTGGTGGACGGGCAGGGCAACTTCGGCAACATCGACGGCGACAATCCGGCGGCCAGCCGCTATACCGAGGCGCGGGTGACGGCGGCCGCCGAGGCGCTGATGGAAGGCATCGACGAGACCGCCGTCGATTTCCGCCCGAACTATGACGGTCGCCTGGAAGAACCCGTCGTCCTGCCAGCCGCCTTTCCGAACCTCTTGGCCAACGGCTCCTCGGGCATCGCCGTGGGCATGGCCACCAACATCCCGCCGCACAATCTGGATGAACTGATCGACGGCTGCCAGGCGCTGCTGGCAGACCCCGATCTGACCGACGAGGCGCTGGTCGCGCTGATCCCCGGCCCGGATTTCCCGACCGGCGGCGTGATCGTGGAACCCCGCGACAGCATCGTTGAGGCCTATCGCACGGGGCGCGGCGCCTTCCGCACCCGCGCCAGGTGGCAGGTCGAGGATCTGGGCCGCGGCACCTGGCAGATCGTCGTCACCGAGATCCCCTATCAGGTGCAGAAGTCGAAGCTGATCGAGAAGCTGGCCGAGCTGATCCAGATCAGGAAGGTGCCGCTTCTGGCCGATGTCCGCGACGAGAGCGCCGAGGACATCCGCCTGATCCTGGAACCCCGGACCCGCAGCGTCGATCCCGACGTGCTGATGGGCAGCCTGTTCCGCAACTCGGACCTGGAAGTGCGGTTCTCGCTGAACATGAACGTGCTGATCGACGGCAAGGTGCCGAAGGTCTGCTCGCTGAAAGAGGTGCTGCGCGCCTTTCTGGACCACCGCCGCGATGTGTTGCAGCGGCGCACGACCCACCGGATCGAAAAGATCGACGCCCGGCTGGAGATCCTGGGTGGTCTTCTGATCGCGTTCCTGAACCTTGACCGCGTGATTGACATTATCCGATACGACGACGACCCCAAGGCCGCCCTGATGGCCGAGGACTGGTCAAGATCGCACATCCGCGCCACATCCGACCGCGACTACCGGCCCCCGGCGACAGGGCGGGGGGTGCTGACGGAAAACCAGGCGGAAGCCATCCTGAACATGCGCCTGCGGTCCCTGCGGCGGCTGGAGGAGATCGAGCTGAACGCCGAACGCGATGTGCTGACCAAGGAACGCGCCGACCTGGCCGATCTTCTGGCCAGTGACCGCCGCCAGTGGAAGCGGGTCGGCACCGACCTGAACGAGGTGCGCAAGCTTTATGGCAAGGCCACCGTCCTTGGTGCCCGCCGCACCCAGTTTGCAGATGCCACGGAAACGCCGGACATCCCCTACGAGGCGATGATCGACCGTGAGCCGATCACCGTGATCTGCTCCAGGATGGGCTGGATCCGGGCGATGAAGGGCCATGTCGACCTGGCGGCGGACCAGAAGTTCAAGGATGGCGACGGCCCCCGCTTTGCCTTCCACGCCGAGACGACGGACAAGATCCTGCTCGTGGCCGAGAACGGTCGCTTCTACACGCTTCTGGGCGCGAACCTGCCGGGAGGGCGCGGCATGGGCGAACCTGTGCGGCTGATGGTGGACCTGCCGAACGACACCGGGATCACCGATCTGCTGATCTACCGGCCGGGGCAGAAGTATCTGCTGGCGTCAAGCGCAGGCGACGGGTTCATCGTGCCGTCGGAAGAGCTTCTGGCCCAGACCAAGGCCGGGAAGGCCGTGCTGACGGTCCGCGACGGCGTGAAGACGGCGGTCTGCGTCCCGGTCACCGGCGACAGCATCGCCGTGGTCGGAGACAACCGGAAAATGTTGGTTTTCCCGTTGTCAGAGCTGCCGGAAATGCCCAAGGGCAAGGGCTTGAGGTTGCAGAAATACAAGGATGGCGGGCTTTCGGACGCGATCACCTTCACGAAAGCTGCGGGCCTGTCCTGGAAAGATCCCGCCGGGCGCACCCGCACGGAAACCGACCTGACCGAATGGCAAGGCGCGCGCGCCAGCGCAGGCAAGATGGCCCCGCGCGGTTTCCCGCGGGACAACAGGTTCGCCTGAGGTGCGAAGTGCCGGGCCGCAGGGGCATTTTCGCGCGATATGTCAGGCGGTGGGCGTGAGACGGGCGACGAAATGCAGTTTGCGGCCGAAAATCATGTTCAACGGGAAGGCATACAGGGGAATGTCGGTCTCGAAGGTCTCGATCCTCAGGCCTGCCTTGGCGAACCACTGCTCCCACTGCGCGCGCGACGCGTAGTTATAGGGCAGGACCACACCGTGCGGCGCATTGCCGACCCAGTCCATCAGCCGCAAGGTGAAGTGATCGAACCGGTTTTCGGACAGATGATCCTTGATGATCACGCAGGTCCTGCTGGCCCGGCCCGCCTCGGTGATCAGCACCCCGGGATCGTCGGTGTGGTGCAGGACATCGACGAAGGTCACGACGTCAACGCCCTTGTCCCCGACCGGAATCACCTGCCCGTCAAAGAGCTCGACCGGAATATGGGTCTTTTCCCGCAGAATGATGTCGATGCCGCGCACCGATGTGCCCGACTGTTCGGCACCGATCATCCGGGCGATCTGGCCGTCCCCGGTTCCAACATCAAGCACGGTGCTGCCGGACGGAACCAGGGCCCCGATCCGCTTTACCAGAACGCCGACACGTCTGTTGAAGATCAGCCGTTCGTGGGTCTTGCCGAGAAACGCCTTGAACATCTGCCTTTTTCCACTCCGGCACGCCAGCGCGCGACAGTGTTCCGCCTGAGACCAGCCCGACGCGGCGGGGCCGAATGTGCGAGCATTTCTATACTACCGCTCCAACCGGGCGCCACTGCAAATCTGCGGGCGCCGCCGCTATCTTGCCCGCTCTACCTTCAGCCAGACGCCGCCCTGCGGCCGCAGTGTCAGGATCATCACCGGCTTCGGCACCTTGCCCGGGATCGCCGAGAAGCGGAACCGCGCCAGCAGCGTTGCCAGCACGATCACCGCTTCCTGCAGGGCAAAACTTGCGCCGATGCAGATGCGCGGGCCGTCGCCGAAGGGCAGATACTGGAACCGCGGCACGGCCTTTGGGTCGGCGAAGCGGTCGGGACGGAAGGCGTCTGGGTCGTCCCACAGCAGCCTGTGCCGGTGCAGCGCATAGATCGGCAGGATCACCGTGTCGCCCGGACGAACCTCGCGGCCGCAGAGGGTGTCGGGGGCCATCGCCGTGCGCGACAGGAAGGCTGCCGGGGGATACATCCGCAAGGTTTCGTCCACGATCCGGCGCACCAGGGGCAACTTCGCGACATCGGCCACCGTCGCCACGCGGTCGCCCAGCACCGCTGCCGCCTCTGCATGCGCTGCCGCCTGCACAGCAGGGTCGTGGGCGCAAAGATACAGCGCCCAGCCGAGGGTCAGCGCCGTCGTCTCGTGCCCCGCGACGATGAAGGTCAAGAGGTTGTCGCGCAGTTCCGCTGTCGTCATTTGCCGCCCGCTTTCAGGGTCTGACCCCGCCATCAGCAGATCCAGCAGGTCGGGCGGGGCCTTTGCGCCGTCGGCCTTGCGCGCCTCGATCGCCCGGTCGGCCAGCCGCTTTGTCGCGCGCATTGCCGATCCGGTGAACATCCGGTTCGGCCGTGGCACCCAGGGCGGCGCGCCCAGGATGTCCAGCAGCGACACCTTGGCCGTCGCACCGATATACTGCTCGATGGCCTCGTGCACCGCCGCCCGGTCGAAGCCTGAGCCGTCCGAAAAGGTGACATCGGCGATGACTTCGAAGGTTGCCGTGACCATCTCTTCGAAAAGATCCGCAGCGCGCCCGACCGCCCTGTCCAGCCGCGCGACCGACCGTTCGGCGGCAGCCGTCATCACCGGCCCCAGGGCCGAGACGTTGCGGTGCGAGAAGACCGGGGCCGGCGTCCGCCGCTGCCACATCCACTCTGCCCCCTCGGCCACGAACAGGCTGTCGCCGATGGCGGGTTCGAGGATCAGCTTGGTGACGACGGATTTCGGGTAGTCGTCGACCTTGTCGCGCAGCACCCGGCGAAGCCCGTCGGGGTCCATCAGCATGTGCCACCGCTTGCCCGTCCGACCCGACAGGATCGGCACCCGTGTCGCGATCTCCGGGATCAGTTCCAGCACGTTGCGCTGTGCGGCGCGGAAGCTGGCCCAGACCCCCATCGGTTCGGTGTGCAGGGGCACGCGGGCGGGCAGGGGAGAGGGGGTATCCGACATCATGCAGCGAAGATAGGCCGGCCGATGCCCCCGGCAAAGCACCACCTTGCCGCAGGGCCCGATCAGGCTTGAATTTCCCGCGCCCAAAGGCTAAGTCGCCGCCCGTATGACCAGGGGCCGCTTCCGGGCCCGATCTGAACAAGGGCGGACAAGCGCAATGGCGAAGGCAAAGTTTGAACGGACGAAACCGCATGTGAACATCGGGACCATTGGTCACGTTGACCATGGCAAGACGACGTTGACGGCTGCGATCACCAAGTATTTCGGTGAATTCAAGGCTTACGACCAGATCGACGGCGCGCCGGAAGAGCGGGCGCGGGGGATCACGATCTCGACGGCGCACGTTGAGTATGAGACCGCCGCGCGGCACTATGCCCATGTCGACTGCCCCGGCCACGCCGACTATGTGAAGAACATGATCACCGGTGCGGCGCAGATGGACGGCGCGATCCTGGTGGTTGCGGCCTCGGACGGGCCGATGCCGCAGACGCGCGAGCACATTCTTCTGGGTCGCCAGGTCGGCATTCCCTACATGGTGGTCTATCTGAACAAGATCGACCTGGTGGACGACGAGGAGCTCCTCGAACTCGTCGAGATGGAGGTGCGCGAGCTTCTGTCGTCCTACGAATATCCGGGCGACGACATTCCGATCGTCAAGGGCTCGGCGCACCAGGCGATGATCGGCGAGTCCAAGGAGATCGGCGAGGATTCGATCCGCGCGCTGATGAAGGCGGTGGACGAGTATATTCCGACCCCGGCGCGGGCGGTGGACCAGCCGTTCCTGATGCCGATCGAGGACGTGTTCTCGATCTCGGGCCGTGGCACGGTGGTGACCGGCCGGGTGGAGCGTGGGGTGATCAACGTCGGCGACGAGGTCGAGATCGTCGGCATCCGCGACACCAAGAAGTCGATCTGCACCGGTGTGGAGATGTTCCGCAAGCTTCTGGACCGTGGCGAGGCTGGCGACAACGTCGGCATCCTTCTGCGCGGCATCGAGCGCGACGGGGTGGAGCGTGGCCAGGTGCTGTGCAAGCCGAAGTCGGTGAACCCGCACACCAAGTTCGAGGCCGAGGCCTACATCCTGACCAAGGAGGAAGGCGGCCGTCACACGCCGTTCTTCGCGAACTACCGGCCGCAATTCTACTTCCGCACCACGGACGTGACCGGGACCGTGCAGCTGCCGGAAGGCACCGAGATGGTGATGCCGGGCGACAACCTGAAGTTCGTCGTGGAACTGATCGCGCCGATCGCGATGGAAGAGAAACTGCGCTTCGCCATCCGCGAAGGCGGCCGCACCGTCGGCGCCGGCGTGGTGTCGAAGATCATCGCGTAAGCGACGGTGGGGTGGAACCCCACCCTACGAAAGCCCGGTAGGGTGGGGTTCCACCCCACCGGGACCAACGAAACAGAACCTCTCGGGTGGGCGACCGCCTTTCGAGGCGGCCCTTTTCGTTTCGGGCCGAACCTTGATTTGACAGGTCGCGGGGCATGACCGGTCCCCGGCGGCGGACGCCCCCCGCATTGCACCCGCTTCTGCTGCCGCCTAACCCTTTGCCCGGGCCGATGCCTGCCGCATCTGCCAGCCCAGCCGCACGCCCGGATGGGCCTTGATCTGGGCCAGCATCTCCTTGAACCGGCCGCGCCCGACCATTCCCTCATGCCAGGCTGCCGCCTCGCGCACCCGGCTCATCAGCTTGCCATCGGTCAGGCTGTCCACCTGCGCCAGGGTCAAGGCCTCTGACGTCACCGGGGCGACGCACAGAAACACCAGCCCCACCTTCGGCACATGCGCAAGCGGCAGGAACTGGCTCCGCAGGGCCACCATCTGCGCGCAGAGCCAGGGCTGCACCGCCATCAGGTAATCCTGCTGCACCAGGATCGACCGCCCCGGCACCAGCGCCGGAAAGAACTGGCCCGCGATATGGTCGGCCAACGCCGAGCCCTTGGCCGCGTCGACCGACAGGATCTCGATCGGCCCGTCCGTCCAGCGCGTCCCGGCGATGTCGCCGACATGCAGCGTGAAGCGTCCCTTCCAGGGCGCAAGGTGACGCTGCACGACCGGCAAGAGGTCGGCGTCATCCGTTTCCGGCAAGGGCTCGCCGGGCATGTAGCGCGCCCAGAACATGCGGGACGACCGGAAACGGTCGTAGCTGTGGACCGGATTCGCCCGCCCCGCGAGCGCCAGCCCCGCCAGAAGCCGGGCCGCCGAGCCGCCCGCATAGGCACCAAGGTCGACCACAGCGCCATCGCCCGCCACCCGGCGGCCAAGCCAGTGATACAGCCGACCCTCTTCGGGGGTCAGCATCGTCGGCACCGCCAGAGCCGCGCCGAGATCGCTGGCGGCCACGGCCTCCCAGGGCCGCGCCGCAAATTCTGCCACGATCCGTGCGACTGACGACACCGGTTCCTCCCGCGTGAACCTGCTTAGAGCCGCCGCGCTGCGCTTTCCAGTCCGCACCTCCAGCGCGCCCTCTTCTTCGTTCGGCCGCGATCGTCCCCGCACCGCGCGCACCCGGGCATCAGCGCGCCCCGGCGCTGCCGGAGCCGCGCTGTGCAGCCGCCGCCTTGCGACAGCGGTCCGAGCAGTGGCGCACCGCCTCCCAATCCCGCGCCCATTTCCGGCGCCAGGCGAAGGGCAGCCCGCAGGTCGCGCAGAGCTTCGTCGGCAGGTCGGATTTCTTGCGCATCTTCGGCATCGGTCGGCTCCGGTTCTCGTGTCGGCGAAGCTGGTGCCAGACGCGCGTCCGGCAAGCCTTCCGGCAAGTATGGAATCCCTTGACCTCCCGCGCGGCCTGCCGTAACCCGTCCCCCGCGTAGGGGTATAGCTCAGCTGGTAGAGCGACGGTCTCCAAAACCGTAGGTCGAGGGTTCGAAACCTTCTGCCCCTGCCACTGTCCCGACCCGGTGACCGCAGAGCCAATGACGGCGGAAATCGGCGCAGCTCAGGGCCCGCTTGAAATTCTCCGGCCAAACCCGTACCTCCCCGACAGTCCCAGATCCGGAATCCCCATGCCCACCATCAATCCGCTTCAGTTTCTCCAGCAGGTCCGCGCCGAAGTCGCCAAGGTGATCTGGCCGACCCGGCGCGAAGTGCTGCTGACGACGCTGATGGTCTTCATCCTGTCGGCGCTGGCCGCGACCTTCTTCAGCCTCGTGGATCTCGGGATCCGCACCGCGCTGACCTACATCATCGGCGCATGAGACGGGTTTCCTCTTGAATTGACGGCGGGCAGGGGATAGACCCCGCGCCAACCAAAGGGACACCGGCGCGCATCGATTCGGGGTGCGCGCTGTTTTTTGTTCCGGGCAAAGACGAAGACAGGGCCGAATGGCCTGGGCAGCAAGGATTGAGGCAGATGGCGAAGCGCTGGTATTCGGTGAGCGTTCTCTCGAATTTCGAGAAGAAGGTGGCCGAGCAGATCAAGACCGCCGTCGCCGATGCGGGGCTTGAGGAAGAGATCGACGAAGTGCTGGTGCCGACCGAGGAGGTCATCGAGGTCCGGCGCGGCAAGAAGGTCACCTCGGAGCGGCGCTTCATGCCGGGCTATGTCCTTGTTCACATGGAAATGACCAACCGGGGCTATCACATCATCTCGTCGATCAACCGCGTCACGGGGTTCCTTGGTCCCCAGGGCAGGCCGATGCCGATGCGTGACGCCGAAGTGAACGCGATCCTGAACCGGGTCGAAGAGGGTCTGGAGGCCCCGCGCAACCTGATCCGCTTCGATATCGGCGAGACGGTGCAGGTCACCGACGGCCCGTTCGAGGGCTTTTCGGGCATGGTCGAGGATGTGGACGAGGCGCACAACCGCCTGAAGGTCACCGTGTCGATCTTCGGCCGGGCGACGCCGGTGGAACTGGAATTCACTCAGGTCTCGAAAGGGAGCTGAGGAACGCGTGGGAGGCGACCCCGGATCACGTCCGGGCAGACCGTAACCACTAAACCCCGTCCCGGACCTGATCCGGGACCTCTGCGAGAAGCAGAGCAACGGTGACAAAGGAGAGGCCGGATGGCCAAGAAGATTATCGGCAGCCTCAAGCTGCAAGTGAAGGCGGGGCAGGCGAACCCCTCCCCGCCGGTCGGTCCGGCGCTCGGCCAGCGCGGGCTGAACATCATGGCCTTCGTGAAGGAATTCAACGCGAAGACCGCCGACATCCCGCCGGGCACGCCCACGCCTGTCATCATCACCTACTACCAGGACAAGTCGTTCAGCCTGGAGCTGAAGACGGCTCCGGCCTCGTTCCTGATCAAGCAGGCGGCTGGACTTCCGGCCGTGGGCAAGCGCGCCCGCGCCAAGGGCTCGATGAAGCCGGGCCGCGAGGTTGCCGGTTCGATCACCGCAGCGCAACTGCGCAAGATCGCCGAGACCAAGATGAAGGACCTGAACGCGAATTCGGTGGAGGCCGCGATGCGGATTGTCCTCGGGTCGGCCAAGTCCTGCGGCATCGAAGTGAAGGGCTGATCAGCATGGCAAAGATTGCAAAGCGCGTCGCCAAGGCGAACGAAGCCTTCGCCGGGAAGGCGAACATCACCGTTGAAGACGCGGTCAAGCTGATCAAGGGCGCGGCCTCGGCCAAGTTCGACGAGACGCTGGAAATCGCGATGAACCTGGGCGTGGACCCGCGCCATGCCGACCAGATGGTCCGCGGTGTGGTCCAGCTTCCGAATGGCACCGGCAAGACCGTGCGCGTCGCGGTGTTCGCGCGCGGGGCCAAGGCGGACGAAGCCAAGGCTGCGGGAGCCGATATCGTCGGTGCCGAAGACCTGATGGAAACCATCCAGGCCGGCAAGCTTGACTTTGACCGCTGCATCGCGACGCCGGACCTGATGCCGCTGGTCGGCCGTCTGGGCAAGATCCTCGGGCCGCGCAACCTGATGCCGAACCCCAAGGTCGGCACCGTGACGCCCGACGTCGCCCAGGCCGTGAAGAACGCCAAGGCAGGTCAGGTGCAGTTCCGCGTGGACAAGGCCGGTATCGTGCACGGCACGATTGGCCGCCGTTCCTTTGACGCCGACAAGCTGCAGGGCAACCTGGCCGCTCTGATCGACGCGCTGAACAAGGCCAAGCCGGCCACCAGCAAGGGTGTGTACCTGCGCAAGGTGGCGGTTTCGTCGACCATGGGTGTGGGCGTCCGCGTGGACACCCAGTCCATCTCGGCGTAATCGTTGAAAGAATTCGGGCCTTTCG
>FWWM01014358.1_pt1 | contig 12463 bp, 14 predicted proteins | sample 2228351 | NCBI WGS metagenome assembly FWWM01 (sample SAMEA103939774, study PRJEB20133) | metagenome | reverse complement strand
TAATAATTATTGGAATGTAGGAAGGCACCCATAAGGGAACTAATCGATGACCGGCTCGGCATAAACCGATCATTCTTGACCATCTGGTCGACATATCCCACGGCAACAATCCTTCTGGTAACCTCCAATTATGCCCCAGGAATCCAGATATGTGTAAAAAGATAATCGACAGTGCTTCGTTGCGGTTTCGAAAAATCGTCATTTCTGATTGTTTTCCAGTACCAAGAACTCCCCAAGAGCTACGAATTACGGGCTGTTGATGCACGTTTTCGAAGATCGCCTGCTCATTTCAGATTTATGAAGTAGCGCAGCATCTAATAGGATATCGTCGTCATGGTCGTCTCCCTTCTAGCCATTAAGACCAGGAGGCTAGATTTGCCGCATGTTTTTCCTGCTGGCTGACTCGAAGCTCACCATCTCGACATTGCTGCAACTGTCGAAGATACCATATTTTTCAAAAAATGCAGAAATTCATTGCAATAATCTCCCAAGGAAACCTCGGAATAATAGTTGCGTCCTTCATAATCCTTCTAACAAGCATCAATTGCAGCAGACATCATCGATCTCATCGTTGTGTGTGTATATCACAAGATAAGGAGCACATAGCAGGAAGGCATACGACAACGTTGATCTCAAACGAGGCTAGAGCCATAAATTGCGTCCCTGTCAGCCAGAGGAACAAGGACTAGACGACGATTTATCTTTCGGAAAGGAAGACATTGTTTGGCGAGTACCTAGTGTCTGTGTCGAGTAGGACGCGGAACAGTGAGCTGATGTCTCAATCTATTGCCTACAACAACATGCACAGGGTGACGAATCTTTGCTTGTTATCGGAGTGAGGGCTTTTTCCCTGGCCCAACGACCAAACTTATGGAAAAATAAATCCATTTTTTTCATAAAGAAAAATCACCAGTGTAACAGTGGCCAACAACAGGAAGGAATAGTTGCAGACTCGTATAGTCTAAGAATCTCTTGTTGTCATAGTATGTCCGGCAAGATGGCCGCGTCTCCAACGACCGACCCGTCAAGCGTCGCCACGACACATCTGTCCACCCCTGCTTGCATCACCCTTGTAATGATTGGAGAAGTCGACTTTCTGTAATAATGCTCCCCTGTCGCATACAGATGGGGGTTAAAGCTAGGCACTACGATAATCTCTACCGACCCTGCCTCAGTAGTAGATGGAAAGAGAGTCCCTCTGGGGGCCTGCATGTATAGCCAGACTCGCTGTCCATGTAATACGCTCCCTTTCTTTACAAACACAGGGTGAACATGACCCATGACTATCCGGGCAACGTTTGATCGCACGTCAGATGGCATCGAATGGCCATGTACAAGCAGAGTATCTCCTCCGAGGGTCATCCCCTTAACGCTGACAGAATTGACACTGGCAGGCAAAAGGTGCCTGATGTTGCCATCGTGATTGCCCGGTACGAGATAGACATCTGCCTTTGCTGCGAGCCGGCTAAGAAATGCAGGTATTTCATCCCACTCTTGCTTGCTAATTGAGTTAACTGAATGTTTGACATCGCCTAACAGTATTACACCGTCCGCCTGCTCCTGTTCTACCAGATGTAGCAGCTCGTCTGCCATACCCGGGACAATGCTTTGCATGGAAACACCCTTGCCCATAAGCTCGGCTTCTAACCCGATGTGGAGGTCCGTGACTGCGATATACCTTTGGTTGTCTTCAAGCAATAGCGCGGCATGCGGGTGGAGTGGCCGTACTTTCACGCTTTTTATATTCAGATAGGACACATAAATAACCAGTGTGTCGAGGATCGATGAAGCCGTAACGTCTGGTAGCGTAAAGCAGATGCTGTTCCTACCAAGCGGTAAAAAGCTGTGGGTCGTTGTTGGTAAAGACAACGAGTACTGGGCCGACCCACACCTAGGCTTTTGCTCATGCAAGGACTATTACTTTACCACTCTTTCAGGCAAGGATGAGTGCTATCATCTAAAAAGCATAAGAAGGGCTATTTCGGAAAACAAGTTTACAGTCATCGATTTTCTGGATAGTGAATACTTGGGGTTCCTACAGGCCATAGCCGAGGATAACATCAACCTGCTAGGCCGCGGTTGAAGTCTGAGTAGTAGTGGTAGTAGCGTTTGGCGGCGTATCAGCAGTAGCACTGTGAGCTTCGGGATTGTCTGTACCAGTTCTAGCCTCACCGCCTTTGCGCCCTATGGCAGAGTAGTATTCGGCTCCACGTTCTTGCTTTACTGTCTCTCCTCCTCGTTTGCCGATCTCGCTGTAGAATTCGGTCCCGTAGCGCTCCTTTACGGCTCCACCACCCTTTTCGCCTATCTCCCGGTAAAAGTCCGAACCATAGCGCTCTTTGACCACCTCGCCTCCTCGTCTTCCGGCCTCAGATAGCCCTTCCCGGTCCTGCGCCCTAGCTTCGCCTCCTGCTTTGGCTACTCTCATTCGGGTTTCTGGATTTGCTGCTGCGAGTCCTCTTTTTTGGTGCGGTGCGATTCCGCCCTTTCTTGCCACTCTTTGTCTTGTCTCTTCACTAGCAGATGCCAAGCCCCTCCGGGCGCGTCCGTTGTCGGCTTCTGAGCTCATGCCAGTTAGACACCTATATCGCTTAAAAGGGCAAGCGAATAAAGTAAGAGAAAGATAATCAAACAATTTATTATCCGATTGTCTTTACTGCCAGCATGGACGTGAAGGGGGAGGTTCTTATCGTTGGCTCGGGCGGCAGGGAACATGCACTTGGCTGGAAGGTCTCGCAAAGCAAGCGGGTCAGCAAAGTGTACTTTGCCCCTGGAAATGGCGGCACGTCTGAAAATATCAATATCAAGTACAACGATATCACAGGCCTGGTGGCATTTGCCAAAGAGAAGAAAAATGGTCTACTTACGATAGTGGGTCCCGAAGAACCCCTTTCACTGGGGATTGTTGACGCTTTTGAGAAAGAAGGACTCCGCATCTTTGGGCCGACTAAGGATGCTGCAATGCTTGAAGCCAGCAAGGCATTTGCCAAAGAGTTCATGCGCGAGGCTGGCATCCCCACTGCAGATTTTGCGATATTCTCTGACGCACAAGAAGCGCGCGACTATATTTCCAAGCAAGACAGGTCGCTTGTCGTAAAAGCCGATGGGCTGGCAGCAGGCAAGGGCGTGGTAGTTTGCGATAATGCCGACGAAGCGATTGCAGCAGTAGACAGGATAATGACCAAGAAAGAGTTTGGCGCCGCAGGTAGCAAGGTCGTCGTTGAAGAGAGAATATCAGGAGAGGAGGCATCGTTCATCGCACTCTGCGATGGGAAAACGATAATGCCACTTGCGTCAACCCAGGATCACAAACGAGTCTTTGATGGAGACAGAGGTCCTAACACTGGCGGCATGGGAGCCTATTCTCCAGCCCCGGTTGTAGACGACGCCCTCTATGAGAAAATAGTCAAGAAAGTGATGGAGCCTGCAATAAATACCATGAAAAAGCGCGGCACTCCTTTCAAGGGATTCCTCTATGCAGGCATCATGGTAGAAAAGAGCGGTGAGCCAAAAGTACTGGAATTCAATGCAAGGATGGGGGATCCGGAATGCCAGCCAATAATGATGAGGATGGAGTCAGACCTCTACGATTACATCGATGCGGCCGTGGATGGAAGGTTGGAAAAGATGCCGCCAATACAATGGAAGAGCCAGACCGCGGTTTGTGTAGTCATGGCTTCGCGTGGATACCCAGGCAGCTATGAAAAAGGTAGTGTGATAGAAGGACTGGATTCTGGCTTTGGCCCAGATATCACAATCTTTCATGCAGGCACTACCCGCGATCAACAAGACAGAGTTGTGACAAGCGGAGGTCGTGTCCTTGGAGTCACAGCACTTGGTAAGGATACAAGGCAGGCGATCGACAACGCGTATTCTGCAGTCAGAAAGATCCGCTGGGGAGACAATGGACACTATTACAGGACAGACATTGCTCGAAGAGCATTAGGACGTTAGAAATATTGGATTTCATTCTCGGTCGCTATGGCATCGAGTCTTATATCGTGCTCGCGCAGAGGAAGGCAGTCCAACAGTTGGAAGGAGTAAGCTAGTCCTACGCAAAGGGATATTGTCTTCTTATTCTTTTCTAGATATCTATCATAATAGCCCTTGCCATATCCTAACCTATACCCTTGTTTGTCAAAAGCAACTCCTGGCACGACTAGCAAGTCAATGTTGTTGACAGGACTGTATGGTAGCGGCTCCATTATGCCAAACCGCCCCTTGACCAAACAATTGTCAGATGACAATTCATAGAATGCCAGATTTTCTCCTTCGACCCTAGGGAGTGCGACTTTCTTGCCCAACGAGCGTGCCCTTTCGATTATCAAATCCGTCCTGACTTCTGAGCGGAAAGCATAGTACGCACCGACTGTTCTTGCAGACTTGAACTCCTTACAATTTAGCACTACTTCTTGAATGCGTCTGCTACGCTCTGTAATCTCAAAAGCTTCAAGGACATTGCGCTGCTCAAGCATCCGACGCCGTATATCTTGCTTATTACCTACCAGCTACCTGCTCATCTCTTTTCCAATAGAGGCTGCGGTAACCGTATTTTTCAGAAGCATAGCCCGCGTCATCAAACCCACACCACCTGGCACCGGTGTAACCCATGACGCCTTTTGTCTGACCGATTCAAAGTCGGCGTCGCCCACGAGCTTGTTGTTCAACCTTGCAGTTCCGACATCGATCACTATTGCACCCTCCTTTATCATGTCACCAGTGAGGGTAAAGCGCTGGCGATTGCCGACCGCGGTTACGACCAGATCAGCCTTTTGCAGCTTTGCGTTCAGATCCCTTGTCCTTGAATGACAGATCGTCACGGTCGCATTCTTTTCAAGGAGCAACAACGCAAGTGGCTTCCCTACCAGGTTGCTGCGGTTGACCACCACTGCATCCATACCTTCGATATCTATCTTGTAATAATCGAGCATTTCCATAATGCCAGAAGGTGTGCACGGTTTCAGTAACCCTATCCCGTTCTGGAGCATGCCGGCATTGTATGGTGTCAGGCCGTCCACATCCTTAAGCGGACTCAAGGCTGTGATTATTTCTAGCTCTTCAATATGCTTTGGCAGCGGGAGCTGTACAAGTATGCCATGGATTTCAGGGTCGTTGTTGAGTAGCCTAACCAATTCGATAAGCTCATCCTGTTTGAAAGTGGCTGGAAGCCTGTGATCCCTAGTAGCGATTCCGACTTCTTTTGCGTCGTTCTGTTTGCTTCTCACATAAGTTGCCGACGCAGGATCGTCACCTACTAAAACAGTTGCGAGGCATGGCTGCACCCCCTGCTCCTTCAGCTCTTGTACTGCCTTCTTCACCCGTGCCTTGACGTCAGTCGAAACAACCTTGCCATCAATGATTTGCGCTGCCAAACAACTAGCAGGGAATTCACGCACTATTTTGTTTTTCTATATGTGTATTCTGAATTATGAATTAAGTGCTAGTAGATTACCCACTGGTTTCTTATATAGAGCTAACACTATACAATAGGTAAGAACAATGAAATATAGAAGCAGGACCGAAATCGCGTCGCGAATCTTGGAATCTGCAACTGGCGGCGCTACAAAGACCAAGATCATGTACAAGGCTTACCTATCGTATGCACAGCTTAAAGAGTACTTGTCTGTGCTTGAAGAGAACGGTCTACTGACACAGGATAAAGGACAACAGCTATACAGGACTACCGAAAAGGGCAAGCGCTTTTTGGATATTACAAATTCGTTGCAGGGGATGTTGGAGCAGATTCCGGCGACAGAGGGATCAAAGAAGCAATAATAACACAACCCCTCCGAATTTTTTATCTATTTTTGTGAACGATATTTCGCATGTAATTCATCGTCGAAGCACACAGTGGAAATGCGCTTGACACATGGAGCGAGTGATGCTGTCCTGATGGACAAACCCTGCACACCAAGACGACTGACTGGTAAAAGTTAGGTGAAGATTGTATGCAAAGTCAAGGATATTCTTTGAAAGCAAGAATCAAGGCAATTTACCGCAGGCAGCATGGTAATGGAACGAACCATGCAAGGTATTCTCCGAGGAAAAAGCTTTAGCAGGATCGTCACTGTGATCGACAATGGCAGCATAAGGGAAGTTACCAATGGTTTTTTGAGAACACACGAGTCCGCGGCTACAAGCTCATCGATAAATACAGATGAAACAATAGAGGCGGTCCGTGAGGAACCCCAACATCCTTTTCAGATCATACATGTTACCTGCAGATACCGCAGAATCTCGGTAGAAAATTGGTAGAGAGAAAAAGGATGGACTTCATGACGGTGCCCATGATCAGAAATGCTGACGAGCTGTCACACCATACCAATTTGAAGGATTCCAGCAGTTTGAAATTATTACACGGGTTTATACGCACCAAAAAACGGAGATTATGAAAATGGTGATAGGTAATACACTTCAATTGCAAAGAAATATGGGATAAATGAAGAGACGTAGTGGTCACGATAGATGACAAACCCGTAGGAATCCTGCCATAGACATCTCAGGTATTGCCAAAAGAGCTTACAACAATAGTGGTCTAGTCTTTGTCAATCTCGACTTGCTCAAGACGTTGAAGAGCCTGTATTATCTCCTTCTGCAGTTGGTCAATGCTCTTCTCCTCCAACTTGAATGGTTGTTGCTCAATAGACGATGGCTGGACTTTTGAGGTTTCGGCAATTATCCTTTGAACTTTTTCGTCGACTGCATCATCCTGCTGCAGGTGTTTAATGCCAGAAGAAGATTTCATCTCCAGTAGCTTTTGATCCAGTGCAGAAATCTTGTTCTCAAGCAAAGATACTAGGTTGTTTCTAAGTTCAGCCATGTCTACAAAGTCTGCGACTGGCTGCACCACCGCAATCCTTTGGTTAAGAGAATCGAGCTGTTGCTTGTACTTTAACAACAACCTATCGCGCTCCAGTCGGTCTATGCGGCCCTCTTGCGACGCCTCATAAACGCGAGCAATGGCCTCCGCTGCGAGATTCTTTTCAAACAGCAAGGAAACCAGTTCTGTTCGGGCCGTATTTGACGACGGCCTAGATGGTTTCTTTCCTGTAGATCTTGCACGGGCAATTCTTTCAATGAGAGCAGCGGATATCGCACCAGCAACAGAAGTGCCTGCGATAACCGCAATTTCCGCTGACATTGTATAGTTTGCCTTTGTAAAAGCTAGAAGAAAAGCTTTCCGCTTATATCAGATAACCTGCCGCTTAATCCAAGAATACTTGCGCATCTTTGGATCTGGATATCCGCACTTTGAACATTGCTTGCCACGTTTGTGGAACGAGTTGTTGCCGCACCTCCTACAGCGTATGTGTGTCTTCTTGCGAGTGAACTTGCCCATCGAAGTAGTGCCTTTCGTCATTTCTTAGATTCTCCTCTCTGAAACTACTTTGGCGGCGGCGAGATTATCACCACGTTGTCACCTCTGACAACAATGGTGCCAAGATCGTTGGATTTGCCCTCCTCGAGGATTTCGACAGAGTCTTCGAGCAACAGGTTCATGTGCTGGTCAAAGCCATGGAGGTTCCCCCTGATCACTTTACCGCCCTTCAATTTAATAAGCACGACCTTTCCAAGGCTCTCATCAAGAACCTTTACTGCCATATCTACAGACATATATCTATCTCTACAGGTAGAGCGTAATGTAGGCATATATTAAAGTTAAACTGCAGTTACGCACAATTTTTTCAGCTAAACTCCCGAATTGTCTTAGCAAGGCCGACAACGATTTCTTGGATCAGCTTTTCACCTTTTGCAGATGTAGCCTTTCTCGGGTCACCCCATACACCATTGCCGGTTATCTTGGGAAATGAGCAGGGCGCATTGGTGATGCTGTTATAGGCAGCTTTTGACTTTGAAAGTTTCTTCGAATTTGGCGCTGCAAGATTCATCCTGACGAGCTCGGGCGCAATAGCGAGGACAAGCGAAGTTTCAACTTCTCCGGCATGATCAAACTCTCTCTTCATCATATGCCAATAATGGATGGTGTGTACGCTCACGTCCTTTGGAAGCTTGCCATACAGATCTTGTGCGATGTATTGAAGAGCGCCCATGTTGCCGTGGTGGCCGTTTACAATTATTATCTCCTTTACATTATTATCTGCAAGCGATACGCACATATCGCACAACATAGTCGAAAGCGTAGAATTCCGAAGTGAAACATTAAACATGGGCTTATGTTCGAATGAGACGCCGTAGGATACTACTGGCAGGACAAATGCTCCGACCTTTTCTGCGGCCATCCGTGCTACGTATTCTGCAATGAGCGAGTCTGTCGACACAGGAAGATGCATTCCATGCTGCTCTAGCGAACCTACTGGGATTATAGCCCGTCTGATCTTTTTCCTGAGCGCCGCTCTAAAATTGTGCTCGCTCATGCCAAACACAGGTATTGACATTTGTATTATGCATGAAAAAACAGCGTTCGCCAGATTAACTACTTTTTGGTTCTTGACCCATCCTCTCCCCTGACGTATACCTTCCCCCAATATACTTCGATTCTGTTTTCTAGGTATAACTTCACGGCTTCAAGCAGTGTGGCCGCCTCCATTTCCTGCCCTTTCTTCTTGATAGTGTCTAAGGTGTCATCATTTGATACCTTGAACGATTCTTGGCTTATTATCGGCCCTTGGTCAAGGTCTTCTGTGACAAAATGGGCGGTACAGCCAACGATCTTTGCACCGCGTTCATAGGCTTGTACATACGCGTACGCGCCAGGGAACGCAGGCAGAAGCGAGGGGTGGATGTTGATTATCCTGTTAGGATAACGCCACACAAAGTTTGGGGTCAGGATCCGCATGTATCTTGCTAGGACTATCAAGTCAATGTTATATTCGTCGATCAGTCGCAGGATCTTGTTTTCAGCCTCGGTCTGATTCGTATGCTCCACTGCGTGGAATGGTATTCCTGCCGAATCAGCCACTGACTTCAATGTGTTATCGCTTCCGATTATGACAGGGATGTTTGCCTTTATCTCGCCTCTTTTCCGTGCTTCAAGTAGCCTTTCTATGCAATGAGGTTCTTTGCTGACAAATATGGCCATGTTCTGCAGCCTATTTGGCTCTTGATAGTGGACCTTAATTTCCATAGTCAGTTTTCTTGCTAGCTGTTTTAGCCCTTCATCAAGTTGCTTTCTGTCAATTTCTGCAAATGATGCCTCTAGCTGCATGCCAAAGAGGCCCCTGGCCACATTCTGGTTTATATTTTCGATGTTGCCGCCGTTTTTGAAAATAAAATTGGTGATGTCTGCAACGACGCCCTTTCTATCAGGACCTACTACGGTCACCTCAATCAATGTCTTATCTCTGGCCGCAGCCATAACGAATTCATAGCATCGCTGAAAGATAAATAAATCTTCAGATGTAAAGGGATTTTTTGTATAAAGTAGTAATCTACAAGACAAATCATGTGTCAGAACACCTGCGTAAAAGCATGCCTATCCAAATCTCAAACAAGGCAGATTCAAAGTGACGTGTCGGATGACTCCTCACCATACCAGCCACCCTTGTCGGAACAAGCTTTATGTCAATGTGAACGACCTCATGCATGCGCTAGCCAACGAAAATTTGATGGATGAGGACAAGGAGGAATAGAAAAGCATGCGATTACTGAACACGTTTAATTGTTGAATCGGCATATCTCGCCCATATCCCCTCCTCCAGAAAAATCAGAAGTTTGGCGTATATAATGTAAGGTCCGTCAAGTGAAGAAAACATCGCATAAACGGACTATTGCTCATCGGCAAAGCGTCAATCTAGAGCAGCAGAAACAACAACAATATGTTCATGGGGGGTCGCCATGGTATAGGCCAAACAGCATCAACCAATGACTGTCTGTGTCACAGATATTCGACAGACATATACAGAGTTAAGGCTTAAATAATAGCCTAGATAAGTGAAATTGTTGAACGTCACGGCTTCAACAATAACTTCGCTTGTAATTTTTGAGGTATCCTAGTTGACTCGTCGTTATTTATCCCCCTGAGGCATTACACATGAAGCCACAGCCAAGACAGCAAAAACCATCTTCTGCAAAACCTCGTAAAGATTATGATTACAACAAGCCGATAGGCAAGTGTATGGTCTGCTATACTCTTTCGGGCTGGCATTGCTATGATTGCAACAATGATTTTTGCCAGATGCATTTTCAGGATCACAAAGAAAAGAACTTGTGTAGAGCAGCAGCCCAGTAGAGGCAGATTGACAGATATAACCTCTCGTCGTTTTGATCGATGTGAAAAGAGACCTACTTTTGCTGGTTGGCATAATATCGGCATTTCTGGTGATCGGTGGCGTGCTGATAGTAACTCGCTCGCTGCCTGAAGAGCATGCCAGAGACTTTCGCTCCTTGTCAGCAGGAAACTTGACACTTGACTCTCAAATCATTGTAATAAGAGAGCCTACTCCTGACGACAACACATACATCTATGCCATAAATGAGGCCGCAAAGGAAGCTCTCTATATTGCCATGAACGACACTCGTGTCCAACAGATGCTTGACCAAGCGAAAGGCAAGGCAGTCACTATAGCAGCGGTCCAGCCGACCCTCCTGAGGACTTTGAGCGGTGAATCTATCCACAGTTCCGGAGGGCAGGTACTTATCACGGTTAACTGGCAGGTTGTTGATGGTAAGGCGTATTCAGATTCTGCTGACTTTTCCAGCCTTGAAGGTAAAAAAGGCGAGTCCCACCAGCAGATCTGGAATGTTATCGTCAACATGGACAGGGAGCAAGTCACAAGCATATCCGAATCCAAGAGGGTTATCGAAGAAACATTGCAGCGAAACCTAGTATATGCTGGAATGAACATGTTTATGCCAGGCACAGTCGTTGTGGACGCAGGAACAACCATCCGGTGGTTCAATGATTCAAACGTGCCGCACAATGTTGTCGGTCCCTTTAGAACAGACCCCGAATCAACAGGTATTATCGACAGCGGTTTTATAGAGCGTGGCAGATCTTGGCAGTACACGTTCGAAGAAAGTGGCGTGTTCGAGTATCTCTGCACCATTCACATAGAGGAAGGCATGAAAGGAACAATCATTGTTAACTAATGATGATGTGTAGAGCCCAACCTGCCAAAAGTTTCTGTACAAGAAAATGTAAGGCTTTGCTGACGCTTGTTCCTTATTTCATAAATAAGCAAGATGTTTACATCTTTCATTGGATCACAGCAAAACAGGAATAGCTTTTCTGGCACGCATAGTTGCAGCGATCGTTGCAGTGGCAGCAGTAGTAGTTGCACAGTCATCCCTATCCACAGTTCTGGCAACCAGCCAGGTTACAAACTCATCCAATACCAATGCAACTGGCGATGACAGCGAGCTTACAACGTTCGAGGAGGAAGCACTGGGAACACAGGAGGAAGAAAGAACCATGGCAACACAGAACGATGATCATGGCAACACCATTGGCGGCAACGACACAACAAATGGTACAGAAGATCCGAGGATCTCAACTGAGCCATTATCATCTCCACAGCCATCACCAGCAGCAGCACCAACAGACAATACAATAGTCTTGCAAGGAACGGTATCTTCTCCTGGTGAAGAAGCAGGACCCTTCCAAATAATTGATCTATTGCCTCCGGCTCTTAACGGCACTGTGTACACTGGCTGGGTAACCTATACAGCTTCAAAGCCTGTGTTTGTGGCACCGCTGAACACTTATGGGGTTGCTGATACGGCGATAAATCCAGACTTCGGAGACCTGTTCGTGTTTCCAGGCATTCCAAACAGCACGATGATAGCTCCAGCCATAACCATGCCAAACTATACTACCCAGGAACAGATTAACTCAGATATTCCGATGCCAGACATCTTTTCTGCAACCGTCCCATTCTCTGCAAGTGGTCTTTCTGTGGGAACGCTTGATGGAGAGCCCTTTATAGTGTCATATACAGTATATGCCACCGTCCACACGGCCGAGACTGTGAATAATGTCGACAGCGCGGTAATTGATCCCATTATAGTTGAAGAGATAATGAACGAAACAGCAGTTGCAGCAACTGTTGTTTCAGGATCGGCATTCTTGAACGAAACAGCATACTCTCCAAACCCAATCGAGATTGAAAACGGCGAGACTGTGACATGGGTCAATAAGGACTTTGATCCCCACACAGTGACATCAGGCGCCTTTGGCGATGAGGACGCAGGGCAAGTGTTCGACTCGGGCTATATGGCTCCACAGAGCATGTTCTCGTTCACCTTCGAGGAGGAGGGCGAATTCAACTACTTCTGTGCGATTCATCCCAACATGGTCGGAACCGTCATAGTAGACTAGCTTGGTTCCCCACATTTTATTTTTCCATACATTAAGCTGAACCGCAGAGCGTACTTGCAGCACGATTTTTTGTTGCTAATATGAAGTTCAAGACGTCTACAGTAAGCAAGAAGGTGCGGGGGGTGGGATTTGAACCCACGAACCCCTAAGGGACGGGATAACCCATTCCTATGAGATCTTAAGTCC
>FWWM01014356.1_pt1 | contig 12464 bp, 9 predicted proteins | sample 2228351 | NCBI WGS metagenome assembly FWWM01 (sample SAMEA103939774, study PRJEB20133) | metagenome | reverse complement strand
GAAGCCCCGTATATGTAACTGAAGGGTGGGTGGGCGGGAGTTGCCCTAAATAGGTTGCTAAAGGCAAATAAGAGTTTACCTAACTTAAAGCGGGTCACCCTAGATAGGTTGCTAGAAAGCAAATTAGAGTTACTTACTCAAAAAAGAAGGAATACTTTACTTCTAAAAAATAAGTATTCAAGAATTTTTCAGAATCTTAACAAATAGTATAGTTTGGTTATTGCTTTAAATCTAGATTAAAGATAGTGGACTTATTTTAGGAGTCTACTTTAGGGGTTAGGAGAGAGAAATCTCTAAGACGTAATTTGACTGAGAGTATATAAGAATGTAACAGTAGAGTGGAAAAATCCTTAGCTTTAAGGATAAGTTTAGTATCAGTGTTTTGGAATTTACATCAAGTATTTGGGTATTTAGTAAGAAAAAGTGTTGAAAAAATTGGCTCACTCTATTAAAGTAAGGAAGAAGTTAGATGGGGGTTTTTATGGCCAAAGGCTATTGGATGTTAGTTTTGCATGCTCATTTACCTTTTGTAAGGCATCCAGAGTATACTGATGCTATGGAAGAAAGGTGGCTTTATGAAGCAATAACAGAGACTTATATTCCTCTTTTAGTGAATTATGAAAAATTGCTGAATGAGGGGGTGGATTTTAAGATAACAATGTCTATAACTCCTCCTCTTGCTAATATGTTAGGAGATCCTTTGTTACAGAATAGATATGAACATCATTTGGGCAAACTGATAGAGTTGGCTGAAAAAGAGACTTATAGAACGAGATGGTTACCAGAGTTTCATGAAACAGCCAAAATGTATTTAGAGAGATTTAAGCAAGCGATGCAAGTTTTTCACAAGTACAATAGGAATCTTTTGAATGGATTTAAAATGTTTCAAGACCTTGGAAAATTAGAAATAATAACTTGTAGTGCTACACATGGATATGCTCCATTAATGGATATGTATCCAAACGCGGTTAGAGCTCAATATCTTGTCGCAAAAAGGGATTACGAGAGAGTGTTTGGGAAGTCTCCTAGGGGTGTTTGGAATGCCGAGTGTGCTTACTACCCTGGGTTAGAGAATATATTGAAAGAAGCTGGTATAAGGTTTTTCTTTGTCGATACTCATGGGGTTTTATATGCTGACAAAAGACCTAAATATGGCGTTTTTGCTCCGATGTATACCAGGAATGGAATAGCTTTCTTTGGAAGAGATGTTGAGACTTCTAAGTCCGTGTGGAGTGCCAAAGAGGGTTACCCAGGTGATCCGTGGTACAGGGAATTTTATAGAGATTTGGGTTATGATGGTGATTACGATTATATTAGGCCTTACATACATGAAAGTGGGATAAGGGTAATGACAGGAATAAAATACCATAGAATAACTGGACATGATGTTCCATTGGATAGGAAAGAACCTTACGATCCATACAGAGCTATGGAAAGAGTTTGGGATCACGCTGGTAACTTTATTTTCAACAGACAAAAACAGATTGAATGGTTATCTGGAATGATGGATAGAGAACCATTAATTGTTTCTATGTATGACGCAGAGCTTTTTGGTCATTGGTGGTTTGAAGGACCAGACTTTATCTATGCTGTTGCAAAGAAATGTTTTGAGTCTAGAAACTGGGAAACGCAAGTGGAGATGATTTTACCTATGGAATATCTACAGAGATATCCTAAAAATCAGGTTGCTACTCCTCCTATGTGTAGTTGGGGATATAAAGGGTATAACGAGTTTTGGCTTTCTGGTCCAAATGATTGGATATACAGACATTTGCATAAAGCGGATGAGAAAATGATAGAGCTTGCCAATAAATTCAAACATACAAAAGATCCGCTTATAGTAAGAGCTCTAAATCAAATGGCTAGAGAGTTGCTTTTAGCACAGTCGTCAGACTGGGCTTTCATAATGAGGACAGGTACAACGGTAGAATACGCTGTAAAGAGGACTAGGGATCATGTAAATAGAGTCTTTAAGATATATGATATGGTTCAATCAGGGCACATAGATTCGGAGTGGCTGGGTAAGATCGAGTATATGGATAATATTTTCCCAGAAATAGATTTTAGGTACTACGCAGATCCAGAGTAAGCTTTGTTTCTGAGGATTTTGTAGAATATTCGGTAATAATTTTATTTATATTTTACTTTTGTGAAATTTTTTTAGTTATGTTGTGGAAATGGCGAGTTTTTATTCTTAAAATTACTTTTGCTATGGTTAGGAGGGAAGGGAATGGTTAAGTTGTTTTTTCTTAGATTTTCATTTTTGTTGATTTTTATTGGTTTCGTCTTAGGTTGTCCTGCACCGAAGGAACAGGAAAAATCGTATGATTATAAAGAGATATCTCACAAAACGTACGATGCTAAGATTGTCGCACGATTAAGTGTTTATGATGAAACACAGAAATTATATTTTGCTTCTTTCAGAGAAGTGCCTATAAGTTATCCAAAAACAGAGTTTTTTGTTCTTAGGGATTTAAGAGACCTCAGGAGTTTGTATGAGAAGATAAAAGAGTATGTTCCTTCGGCGGTCAAGGCAGATAATCTATATCTGAGGGTTGGAAATGAGGTTGTAGACTATGATTTTCTAGCTAATAAATCTGCTGTTATCATGTTTTTTGAGCCAGGAGATTACTCCATAGAATATAGTGTTAGTGCTGTTGAGAAAAAGGACGGTAATGTCTATGTGAACGTTGAGTTTAAAAGAGTTTTAGGTAGAAAGAGTAAAAACAATTATATATTGATTTTATTTGATAATCCTATAAGGTGTGATGTTGTTTTCAAGTACTTTGAAAGGGTAAACTAGTAAAAATTTTTGTTTTTGTTTTTGATAGTTTATATAATTTTTGTCGATAAAATATTTGTTGGGGAATAGGTTTTATGGAAGATGTATTGATCCTAGGTGCTATTGCGGTTGTGATAATGGGTGTAATGTTAGTGTTTCTTTTTAGGTCTTTTTCTCAGCCTTTGAAACTGGATTCGATAAAGAAGAAGATAGATGATAAAAACTATGAAGGAGCTATTAGAGATCTAGAAGAGTACATAAAATCAGATGAGAGAAATTATCTAGCTCATCTTTACCTTGCGGATTGTTATATGGCTACAAACAAATATGACCTTGCTCTGATAGAATATAGGCAAGCTTTGAATTTGGCCAGATCTCCTTCTGTAGCTACTGAGAAATACATAAGGTCTAGGATGGCTAAAATATACCTTCATTTTGGTCAGCTTGAAGAGGCACAGAAAGAATTTTTGCTCATAGCCAAAGTTGACCCTAATGATTACACTTCTCTCTTTGAAATAGGTAGAATATTTTATGAAAGGAACATGCGTGATAATGCCTTGAGTTACTTGATTAAGGCATCTAAAGTAAACTCAGCTATGCCCGAAGCATGGTTTTTCATCGGTAAAATTTATTTTGAATCTAATAGATACGGTGAAGCTTTGAATGCTTTTGTTAATTGCATAAAAAGTGACCCTAAGAACTATGAGGCTCATTATTACTTAGGTATGATATACAAGTCCATGAACAATTATGTAAAGGCTGCTCAAGAATTTGAGATAGCTGAAAAGTCTTTAGATAACAATTTGAAAGTTAAAGCTATATATCAATTGGGATTAATGGCTTCTGAATCATCTAACTATGATAAAGCTATTTCAGAGTTCCAGAGAGCCCTAAAGTACTCAAACGAAGAAAATAACACAACAATAGCTATAAGGTATGCATTGGGTTCGGTTTATGAAATGAGGAAGGATTTGTTGTCTGCCATAGAACAGTGGGAGAAGATTAATTCGTATAGGCCGAATTACATGGATGTACAAGAAAAATTAGTAAAGTATTCTGATCTAAGGATGGATGTTAGGTTAAAAGATTTCGTAACAGCATCTACCGCAACATTTGAGATAATGTCTCAGAGGGTCATTTCCGAGATGGGGTATGATGTGATAGATAGCAGAATAATAAGCGATAATGTGTTACATGTTATAGGTCTTGAAAGAGCTGGGAAGTTTTCTACTGTGAGGCAAGGAAAAGTGTTTATCGTAGTTTCTAGAAGTGGAGATATGATAGATGAAGATACCCTATCTTTTATAGTAGATCGTGTGAAATCACTACATGCGCTTAGAGGAGTATGTATAACTGTTTCTAAGTTCACACCGAGAGCTATCAGATACGCAGAAAACAGACCAGTTACACTTATAGATAGACAAGAGCTTGTAAAATATTTGAAAAATATATAACCTTGTTTTTGAAATTTCTATGTTAAAATATTAATATATTTAGACTATTAGAGTATTTTGGCATGAGGAAAAGAGATGTTTAGGATATTGGATTTACAGAACGTTTTGCCGCCTTTAAATGGTTCTGATCAGGAATTTGTTGTTTTATCCAAGTTATCGGTTAAGAGGAATTTGGAGACTTATGAGTTTTCTGATATGTTAAATGAAGATCGAAAAAAAGAAGTAAATAGCTTGATTGAGGATTTCGTAAAAATTTTACCTTATTCTAGTGATTTATACGACTTGAGTTACGTTTTGGATGATGATATTAAGCTTTTGGGGTTGATAGACAGAGAAATTCTAGAAGAAGATATTTTGAAGTCTTCTAATCTCAGACCACAATATGTAAGGATACTATTTGATCCGAAACGGGGGTATAGTGTCGCTACTAATATTTTTGATCATGTTTCTTTTTCTAGCTTTTCCTTTGGTAATGCGATAGAAAATCTTTTTAACATTTCGGAAGATTTTTTTATACTTTTTGATGATTATTTTGTGCCTGTTTTTGATGAGAATCTAGGGTTTATAACGAGTTCTTATGAAAATATTGGTCATGGGGTGACTGTAAAAGTACTATTGAATGTTACTGGACTTAGGAATAGTGGTTCTCTAGAGAAAGTCTTGGAGACTATAAGAGCAAGTGGTATACATTATAGTCACAATCCTTTCTATGAAAAAACAGATTTTATGGAACTAAAGTTTATTCCGAGAGCTGATATATCGCTGGTAGCGAACATAAAGGAGTTTGTGAATATCCTAAACAAGATAAAAGAGAAAGAAGTAATCGAAAGAGAGAAGTTTTTTGGTAAGTTTGATAGAAGATTTCTTATCAAGGATCTAAGTGACATAATTCAGTCTTTGAAAATGGTTAATTTTATGCATTATAAAGCTTTTCTTAATATTGTTTCTAGGCTGTTTATTATATATCACAATGATAGAACTATAATTAAAAACTTATCTCAGAAGGAATTTTGGAAACTGATAGATATGTTGATAGTGTTGCTTAGAGATACCAGTATAATGCTTTATTCTAATATAACTGTCCCAAACGATTCACTTATAGGTAGAGAAAGAGCTTCTCTTGTTAAGAAGTTTTTGAGTTTTCTTCTTACCGAGTAAGTTTTTCTTACCGAGTGAGTTTTTTTGTCTTGTCGAATTGATTTCTCGTTGAATTTATATCTTAGAGAATTAAGAATTTTTCTTAACAATCTGTTTATAGTAACTCCCACCCACCAACCCTTAAGTTAATTAATAGGGGGCTTCGCCCCCTAAGAATACCCCCGTTTTTTTAGAAAAGTGCCATAGGCACCCTTAGGCATCCCATCCAACCTTTAATTTGCTCTTATTCTTCTTATGCATCTGTTAGAGGAATTTTTCTTAAGTAGAAATTCCTGGGTGGGGAATTCATAAATTTGGAAATTTGTGTTTTATTGCTTGATAATAGTCTGAAAATTTAGGGGAAGGATATGTACTCAATAAGGTTTCTAGTTATATTAGCTGTGATTGCTACTGCTGTTATATTATTATGGCCAACTTACCAATGGTATTATGTTTTAACTGATAACGATAGAAATCTACTTAACTTATCATCTGAAGAAGTTGATAGGTTACCTAAAGAGTTGAAACAAAGATATGTTGAGGTAAAGAAAATAAGAAATAGCACAGTATTGAATTTAGGCTTGGATTTGAGAGGGGGTATATATCTTACTTTAGAGCCTGATCCTGAAGATATGACTAATTATTTACTTAATAAGTATGAAGGAGATATTCAGAAAGTTGTTTCAGAGTTCGAGAAAGAATACGCAGAACAAATAGATATAGCTTTACAGGTGCTTAGGAATAGACTTGATCAATTTGGTGTTGCTGAGCCAGTCATAAGAAAGGAAAGAGGTAATAGAATATCGATTGAACTTCCGGGTTTGTCCAGTAGTGTTCAAGCTAAAGATGCTATAAGTAGGGCTGGGAAACTTGAGTTTAAACTAGTTGATGAGGATTTCATGAAGTCGATAGATAGGAAGTTTTTTAATAGTAGGGGGCTTATTTCTGACATAAATGAGGTTTTATCAAATTATTCTTTACCTGAAGATTCTGAAATATTGGGTTACTATGAAGCTTCTGAGGTTGGTTTCCCGAGACTTGTTGGTTATATAGTCCTTAAGAAAGAAGTTTCTCTTGATGGTAGTTTTATTTCTTCTGTGAGGCCTGATAGTGACCAATATGGTAATCCAGCAGTTGCTTTTTCTTTGACGCCAGAAGGTGCGGATATATTTGCTAATGTTACTAGAGAAAACGTAGGTAGAAGATTAGCTATAGTTCTCGATGGTAAGGTGAGAAGTGCTCCAAATATCCAGACCGAGATAGTTGGAGGGAGAGGACAGATAACAGGCTCATTTACCCCAGAAGAGGTTTCTACATTAGTGTCAATCTTAAAATCTGGTGCTTTAAATGTTAAACTAAAGGAAATAGAAACTAGAGTAATAGGTCCTTCACTTGGTGCTGACAGTATCAAGTATGGTTCTCAAGCTGCGTTAATTGGTATTTTATTAGTGTTTGCTTTTGCTTTATTCTACTACAAAACTTTTGGAATTTTTACATCTATATCTCTTGTTTTGAATTTGTTTTTATTGATCGCTTCTCTTGCTGCTATAAGAGCTACTTTGACTCTCCCTGGTATTGCAGGTATAGCTTTGACGATAGGCATGGCTATAGATGCTAATGTGTTACAGTTTGAGAGAATAAAGGAAGAGTTGAGAAATGGTAAAGATCTTCTGGATGCGATAAAAGTGGGTTTTGAGAGGTCATTTGTGACGATTATAGATTCTCACATAACGGTTATAATAGCGGCTTTCATCTTATCACAATATGGATATGGCCCGATAAAAGGCTTTGGCACAACACTGTTGCTAGGTATAATAATATCTTTGTTTACTTCTGTTTTTGTTGTAAGATTTTTTGTTGATTTTCTGGTTGATAAACTTAAGATTAGAAATGTCAAAGTATTGGTATAAAGAGGGTAGGGTATGATAGATTTTTTAAATCCTTTGAGAAGGTTAAATTTTGTAAGGTTTAGATATTATTTCATAGCTTTTTCTTTAACTTTATTGCTAGTTGGTGTTATTTTATATTTTGTCAAAGGTGGATTTAAGAGGACTATAGATTTTGCTGGTGGTACAAGACTTGAAGTTAAGATACTCGCTCAGGACTCAGATATAGAGAGAGTAAGAAAAGTTTTGGTTGGGACTGGTATCACAAAGGATGTTACGTATATAGGTGATCCTTCTGAGAATACTTTTGTTATAAATATAGGCTTTCAAACAGATCACGAAGAAAAAGTTAACATTGTCAAAGAAGCTTTAAAGAGCAATTTTGGAGATATAGTTATTCAGAGGGAAGACACGGTAGGTCCAAAGTTGAGTGAGGAGTTCTTTAGGAGTGCTTTATTGTTATCTTTTGTTGTAGCTTTATTTTTGCTTCTTTATATTGGTGTTAGATTTGATTTTATATTTGGATTTGGGGCTATAATCGCTTTGATCCATGACTTGTTGATAATGCTTACTTTTGCGGTGTTTCTAGATATACCTATGGATATAACTATAATCTCAGCTATTCTCACGATTCTAGGTTATTCTCTGACAGACACAGTTGTAGTGTATGATAGGATTAGAGAGAACCTTGAGGGTGTGAAAGCTTCCGAACTTGAGATGGTTGTTAATAGAAGTATACAGCAGGTGATAGTTAGATCCATATTAACTTCGTTTACAACTTTGTTAGTTGTAGTAAGTCTTCAGATATTTGGTCCTGAATCTCTTAAAGGTTTTGCTACGCTCTTAACCATAGGCATAATAAGTGGAACATATTCTTCTCTATTTATAGCTTCACCTGTAGTTATTGAACTAGAGAAGCAAAAGTTACTTAATAAGGAAAGATCTTTGTAGTTTATGGGTGTATTAGAAGTAAAAGACATAGTAAAATCATATTCTAAGAGGTTAGTTGTAGATCATGTGAGCATAGAGCTAGACAAAAACGAGATCGTTGGTTTTCTTGGGCCTAATGGTGCTGGAAAAACCACAACTTTTTACGTTATAGTTGGCTTAGTAAAACCTGATTCTGGGAAGGTGTTTTTTAAGGGAAATGATATAACTAAGTATCCTGTTTTCAAGAGGGCTAGATTGGGTATAGGGTATCTTCCGCAGGAGCATTCTATTTTTAAAAACTTGACTGTGGAGGAAAACATAAAGGCAGTTTTGGAAATGAAAGGTCACTGGGGATACGAGCTAAATAAAAAGACTTTTGAGATTTTGGAATACATGGGACTTACAAAGGTAAGAAAGACAATAGCTTCGGCAATATCTGGTGGAGAAAGAAGAAGGTTAGAAGTTGCTAGGCTTATCGCAATAGAACCGGATTTCCTACTACTTGATGAACCTTTTACCGGTGTCGATCCTATAGCTATAAGTGATATACAGAATATCGTAAAGAGATTGAAAGAAGAGAAAGGAATGGGGATACTTATAACTGATCATAATGTTAGAGAAACATTAAAAATAGTAGATAGAGCTTATATAATATATCAGGGGAAAATTTTAGTAGAAGGTGATGCTTATACTCTTATAAATGATCCTGTTGCTAGGGAGAAGTATTTGGGTCATTCGTTTGATATGTAAGTGAATACTGATAGTTTCTTGCGCATCTAAAAACAAAGGTTTGAAAATTTCTTGGTAGATTTTGCAGGAATTTCTACTTAAGAATTTTTGTTAGAATCTATTTAGGGTAACTCCCACCCAACCCTCCCTTAAGTTTAATTCTAGGGGGTTTCACCCCCTAAGAATACCCCCGAGGCTAAGCCTCTTTTTTTAATTGTAGGGGGCGAAACCCTATTTTAAGAAAGTGTCTTAGGCACAAGTGTCTTAGACACAAGCGCCCTAGGCGCCCTTAGGGAACCACCCAACACAGTTGTACCTTTTAAGAAGAAAAATTTTTGTTAAATAGAAATCTCTGGGTAGATTTTGTGATTAGTTGAAAGATTTAAAAAACTTTTGGTATAATGTCAACTCGTTTAGGGGTAAAGTTCCTGTTGAAAAGCAGGATTAAAAGGGAAGAGGGGTGAAATTCCCCCGCTGGACCCGCAGCCGTGATCGGGGACGAAAGCCCTTTTCATGCCACTGTGGTGCTTGGTTTTCAGCTGGGCACTGTGGGAAGGTAAGGGCAAGTAGAGTGATCCGTAAGCCGGAAGACCTGCTTTACCCCGGAAAGTTGCTAATTCTCGGGCTAAAGAATTAGCAAAGGAGGAGAGTTTTATCTCTTCTTTCTGCCTAGACTTTCCGGGGAATGGGTACTTTACCCCTGGGGAAGGGGTATGTATCCATTAGTCAGTGTAGAAAACATATCTTTCAGATACAGGGATATATCTTTATTTGAATCATTTTCTTATTATGCTTATGAAGGTGATGTAGTACACATTTTTGGGAGAAATGGTGCTGGAAAAACTACCCTTTTAAAGATCGTTTCAGGATACATTAGACCAACTCAAGGTAGAGTTACTATTAATGGTTTTGATGTTCATGAAGTGCCCCACCTATTAAGAGCTAGGCTGGTTTCTTTTGCTCAACAGTTGCCTTTCTATATTTCTCCTATAGGAGTTTACGAGTTTATATCATTTGGTTTATACACACATAGTTGGAAGAGTCTTGAGAAAGTTTTTTACTTCTCAAAGCTTATGGGTATTACTGAACTATTGTATAAGCCTTTGAGCATTTTGAGTGAAGGTCAAAAAAAGTTAGTGCTTTTAACTAGAGTTTTTGTACAAGATTCTAATGTTATTCTTTTAGATGAACCTGATGCGTTCTTGGACTTAGAAAATCAAGATATTTTAGCTGATGTTATTTCAATGCTATCTTGTCAAGGTAAAATATTTTTCATAGTTTCTCATAATTTGGGTTTTATAAGTAGGATTAAGGGAAGGTTGAGAAAATTAGAAATATTTAGAAAAGAAGAAAGTTTTATGTCTAATATAAGGGGGTAGATCTATGAGACGTATAATATTTTTATCAATAATTTTGTTGATTTTTGGATGCTTATTTACGTTAGCTGATGAAGCTATTCAGGATATAAACCTTACGAATGAAGTCAAAACAAACGAACCTAAAAGTAGAGAGAATGTGTTAAAGTTTACCGAAAAAACCACTACTATAACTTCTTTCGAGACTACTGTAATTGGGACATTAGAGCCTAGGGATCCGGTTAGTTCGCCATTTGAGATAAATGTCTACAAGAAAAAAGGTACTAGCCAAGATATGTTGGATTATATACAGAATATACCTTTTGTTTATACTCCTACTTATGTTGGTCTTGATGGTGGTTTGATAACGCCTTGGTTAAGGGGTGATAAAGCTGATATAATGGTTAATGGCCTTAACATCTCGACAGCTATAAACTCTTCATATGACTTGAACCTTTTAGATCCATTTTATTTTACCGGTGTATCAGTATATTATGGCCCATCTTCTTCTAGATATGGATCTGGTCATTATATGGGTGTCATTAACTTTGATACCTATGGTGATGAAAAACAAAACTTCTGGAGAGTCATAAGAAGTATAGGAACACTACCTTCATCTTTTTATACTATGACTGATCTATCGGTTTTAACTGGTTTAGGTAAGTTTTACTTAGGTGTAGGATACATAGGCAGTGAAAATATATTTAGTTTCAACATAAACACACTTTACACGAATTTTTCTTCACTAAAACCAACAAATTATACAAGACAAGGAGCAGAATACAGAAAGTTTTCCACTGTTTTTAGGTATATTTACAGAGATGATCAATTATCTGTGGACACAGGGTTTTTCTATACTATGCCTACTACTCATGAGCCTAATCAGGTAGACCTTACCACACCAACTAGCTATGAAAAGGCGATTTCTAAAGTTAATTTTGTATTACCTTATTTGAAGTTGGATTATTTTGTCTCTCCTGGATGGGATATCGGGTTAAACGTATACTACACAGAACATTTTAGAGACAGAACAAATGAAAACTTCTTATACTCATGGGGTGGAAGTATATTTTCGAAAATATATGCTAACAAGTTTGTTTCAGAAATTTTTTCAAAGGTTGATCTCTTGAATGACGGTTTGAATGATTTTAATCTTTCTGGTAGTTTATCATACAAGCTTGACGGTTTCTACTCTCTTAGCAGAAATTATTCTACATTCCCATCTCCTTTTACGAATGATAGTGAGACAAATGATAGTAGAAACACCTTAGGAGTTTATCTTGAGGGTAACTATTATTTTGCAAAGCTATTGAACCTTGTTGTTTCGGTTAGAGGTGATGTTGTGGATTTTAGTAAGACTAATTACTCCTTTGAGTATTCACCTAGAGTAGGAGTATTGATTAGTACTTTTGAATTTTTGAAGTTTAGGTCTAGTTTTTGGAGAAGTTATAGGCTTCCTTATTTTGATGATATATACGGTGGAGTGGTTTATGGGTATGGTAGTGTAAATACTAATCTGAAAACCGAATATTCACATGGTTTTGATCTAGGGATAATGAGTAAATTTTCGTTTTCTGTTTTCAGGTTTGATTTTTCTCTAGGTGGATTTTATGTAGATTCGACTAACTTAATAGCTTTCAATCCCTCTACATTTACAACAGAAAACTTCCAGAAGGTTTACAACAGGGGTGTTGAAACTATCGCAAGAATTTCTTATAAGGAGGTCTTGTCGTCAACTATATCCTATGTTTACACTGAGCCTATAGATGTTAATAGAACTGAGGTTTCAAACTGGCAGAGAGTTGTTTTTCTACCGTATAGACCTTTGAATACTTTGTTTGTAGATATAGTATATGATAACGGTTATTACGGTGTTGGTGCTTATTTGAACTATCAATGGTATAGGTTTAGAGATTTTCTAGCAAATCCTTTAGATGATATACTGTCTTTATCGATAAGTATGTGGGCTAGGCCTTTGGATTATGTTGAAATAGGTGTTGAATGGAAGAGAACATTGATTGGTGATGAGTTTATGCCGGGATATCCTTTTGCAACTGAAAAAGTAAATGGATATGTAATATATAGAATAGGTTGGTAGTGACTATTTTTACTCGATCATATTTTATTTTTGTTTTTATGTTGGCAGAGGTTTCTACTTAAGAATTTTTCTTAGTATCCTAATTTAGAGTGA
>FWWM01014351.1_pt1 | contig 12467 bp, 11 predicted proteins | sample 2228351 | NCBI WGS metagenome assembly FWWM01 (sample SAMEA103939774, study PRJEB20133) | metagenome | reverse complement strand
GGGCGAAATTAGCAAAAATAAATGGTGGGCGGTGCAGGACTTGAACCTGCGACCTCTTGCTCGTGAAGCAAGCGCTCTGCCTATGCCCCAAAAACTCCAATTTTTTCTACATCCCTAACCCACCGTGACCATTTGCTTTTTACCCGCAACCGACCCCTTCAAAACTTGCAACCAATTAGCAGACTTTCTTGGAACCCGTTACCCCTTTCGGAATTTTTTTGGCAAACTATCCCAAAAAGGAGCCGTTTCCGCCATTGACTTTTACATTTTTTTGTGTTAACTTCTTATTCAGGAAAGTGTCGTTTTGACAAAGTAGAAAATTGGAAGCAAAGATGGGCAAAGACCCGTTGGGCGCAAAGAAGTATTCAACACGGGACGCATTGCAGGATATGGGCGCCTTGCGTTTGGGAGTAAATGACCCATCTATTCGGAAACTGGACTTAGACGATATCGTTAGTGAACTGTGGGCAGCGGTCATTGAAATCCAAGCATTTATCCAACAGTTGCCTGACTTGCTTCGTGGTGACTATGTGAAAAAAGAAAGCCGTGCACGGTTGGAAAAAGAAGCACAAGACCCCTATCCTGGCTACTTAACACCCTTTCAGGCAGGTTTACTTACCAAATGGGCAAAGGGGTCGGCGCCGAAGGCGGAACTGTCTCCCCCCGACACGCCATCGGAACCGCCGTCCCCATTTCAAAAAGAACTCCTAAAGCGGTGGGGAATGAAGTAGTGCCCTGACTAAAGTGTTTCCGTCGTCCCGTGTTGCGGTAGCCTAATCCATTCTTGTCTCCTTCGGACCGCCCGTGACCCCGCCACGGGCGGTTTTTCTTTTTGTGCCCCTGCCCCTGCAAAGCCAATTGTGGTGACCCTTCCTGCAACCTTCCTGTAGCCCTTCGGGGCTAAACCAGTGAAAGGAGTGATTGATGATGTTAGCAGTGCAAGGTCGGAAAGTTTACAGGATTATGCGGGGCAGGTCGGAAGCCTATCCGACAGTCCAATCGTTCGTTGAAGAAGCCAAGCGGCTTGGATTTTCCCTAACAGCGCCGACGGCTATTGGCAAGTCAAAGACCCCCGACATCGGTGATTTGATTTTGTTTTGTTCTACCGACGCTGTTGTCATGGCTAAGGGACAGACCTATCCCGTTTACGCTTTCGGTTTCAGCATCGTGGAAGGGGAACACCTTTGGGGTCGGACGGAATTAGGGCAAGCCTTCGTGAAAATGCTTCTTGACCGTGCCGAAGCCGAAGGGTTGGTGAAGGTTATCGGGGAAGGTGGCACTGTTTTCCGACGCTGTGGGCACTACACCGTCGGGCGCCAAGTGGAAGTGTTGGATTGGACAGGCTTTGATGACCTGGCGGAAAAACTATGGCAGGAGTTTGGTAAGGGGCTTGCTAATCAACACATCGGCAGGATGGTCACAGGACGCTTTTACGAATTGCCGAACCCCATCGTGATTGGTGAATTAAAGTGGTGGCGGGGTTTTGCCCGCATTGACGATGTAGAACCTATCCTGCAGGCGCTTGGAACCCTTCCCGATGGCGGTGCCCCTGTGGTTTTGGAACTAATCACCTACATTCGTGAAGTTGCCGACAAAGAAAGCGCAAGGCTTCGGCATCGTCAAAGGGCAAAACTTTACGGCAAGCGCAAGGGCACAATGCAGCCAAGTCTTATCGGGGGTGATGGCGCATGAACCTTCGGGAGTATCTAACCCAAATCGTGAATGCTGCCTTTTATCTTTCCCAGAAAGTCGTGGAAGGGCGCCCTTTGCCTAAGGGGCTGACGGTAGGAGTTTACGAATGGGATTATGATGCTTGGTTGCTGCGGGAAGGGGTAGAAGCCCCCAACTTGCCCGCCGAACCAGCCCCCTGCACCCTGTGTGGAGCCGAAGGGGAGTGGTTGGTTGCCACGAAAAAAGACAGTTACGCTTTATGTCAGGCTTGCTATCGTCAAATCGTTCGTGAAGTTTGGCGGCGTTTGCTACTGCAAACCTTTAACGGGGGTGAATGGTCATGACCAGTTTTAAGTTGACAGTGCGCAAGGATGCTGACGATGTGTGGACGGTTGTTGCTGAAACCTGTAGCGGGGCTATTGACTTGCTTTCGTTTCCTTGCCAAGGTTGCGCTGAAGCGGCTGCCCACGACTTGACCAACACCTTCGGTTCGGCTACCTGCCCCCAACACAATCGTTCCCAATTGACCTATCCGACTTTGTTGGATGCCGCCATTGGATTGTTACGGTTCTTGATGGGCTTAGGAGACCAATGGGATAAGTTGAATAGTGCTGCAAAACATAGGATTGAATGGGTGGCACGATTGCTTCTGGAAGGGGAAAGGGATTGGGATAGCGTCATAGCGGCATGGGAACACAAAAAACGCCCTGACTTGGGATTGAACGGGTTAGTATCTTACTGGTTTGCCGAAGTGACCTTGGGATAAGGGTTAGGATAATGTCGGCATGCCCCGTAGGCTTCGGCGGAAAACATTGTGTAGGGTCTGCAGCGCTTTTTCTTCCGCAATACGCTCCACGACATCTTCGTAAAGCCTGACTTCCCCTAAAATGCGTCCCTTACTGTCTTTGATTGGGATTGGGGACACATCCATCCTTCCAGACATCGGCCATAATTGACTCCAAGGAAAGGTCATAGGCACCCTTTGCGTTGCTTCCACTGGCGGCGTGGCGGCACCTATCATGGTTCGTTGCCAGTTTAGTAGAAGGTTCATTATCTCCCGACCGATGCGGACTAACTCCTGTAACGACATGACCATGTTGGTAACCCCTTGGTGTAATGTCATAACCCTTTCGGCGGGCTCCCTGAAAAATTCTGGCATCGGCAACCCCCAACGAAGGGCTTCCTGCCAAACTTGGGGCACGAATTGGGTAAAGTAACCTTCGGGTGGCGGACCCATCAAAGGTGGCGGCACATTGCGGATGTCTTCAAGCAAGAACTGGCGCAAGCCCATCATAACGGTTCGTAAGTCAACAGGGAATTGCCGACCCGTCACCTGTTCCATCAAGCGCCAGACCCGCATAATCGGGTAAGCCCCTAACACGGTAGCAAGGTCACCTGCGCCAAGTAACTGCAACACCCTTGGGTCTGGGATGGTCACAGCGGCAGCGCCTGGTTGCTGCCGTAAGATTGCCAAGCGCATAGCCGCTTCGGTCAACATAGGACCGCCCAAGCGCCATCGTGCCCAGAACTGTGGGTCTGCCATAAGGGTTTGGGCTTCCGTCAAGGCACGGTTAATCTGGTCACGGGTCAAACCAAAGAAGATAACGGGGCGCCTTGCCAATTCAAACAGTTCCCTTTTAGTTTCTAAAATCTGATTGTGGATTTGCCAGTAAAGTTGGTAGTTGTAGCGGTTAATCTGGGCTTGGAGTTCCAGTAACCTAATCTTTTCGGCTAAAACCCTTGCTTCGGTCAAGTGGATGTCTAACAGCCCATACATACCCATATTGAAATCCCGAAGAATGTTGGTGGCGGTGTTCCAGTAGCGTTGGACAGCATCTACACCGTCTAAAATCATCTTAAGGGGTCGGGAGACCATTTCGTATTGCAGTTGAAGGATTTTAGATTGGACATCTACATAGCGCTGTGTCACTTCGGCAAACTTTTCAGCCCCCAAGGGCATCTGCAGCCACAGTTCAAGCATGGCTTTTTGATTTTGTAACAATTGTTCCTGCCACAGGGTTGCTTCCATAGCGGCGGCAGGGCTAAAGAAGAATTCTTTTTGGGGCAAGTCAGCAATCGTTTGAAGTATCCGACCTAACTTTTCACCGTAGCCGATTGCTATGTCAAGTTGCTTGTTAAACTCCTGCGCCCAAGTGGCAAGGGCTTCGGACAGGCGCTTAAAGTGTTCCTGCAACGATGCAAAGTCATCTTTTGTAGTAGCAAGCCCCTTCAGCACCATCGTCAACAGTTGAATGTTCTGGAGTTCCGCTTGGGCAATCCGCCATGCCAATTGAACCCTTGCTGCTTGTAACGCCACGATGTCGGTCATGGTTCCATAGATTTCCCCTAAAGTCCGCTGTTGGGCTTCCAACGCTTGCATCAAGATTTGTTCCGTTTCAGTGCGCACACGGAAAACTTCGGGTAACACTTGGGCAGCCCTTTCGGCAGGGGTCGTGGCGGCAGCCTTTGTGGGTTGGACGATTTGTTGGAAGGCTTGGGCAATCTGTTGTGCCCGCTGTTGGGCGTAACTGGAAGCGTAATCCATCACCTGTTGAACCGTTTGCCCCCACTGGCGCCAGACTTGACCCCTTTCTATGAACCACTGTCCCGCTTGTTGAAACTTTTGACTGATTGCTGCCCAATCTATTTGTTCTAACTGCTGCATTTGTTGTTTTGCCCATTCTCCCCACTTCTTTGGAACCCCAAACATTGCTTCGGTCTGCTGCTGCCAGCCCTGCTTGATAAGGTTCCAACCCTGCTGTAAGGCTTGCTGGGCGGCGTCAAACTGACCCTTCAGTGCCAGGTAGCCCGCTTGTAAAATGCGCACGACGCCTGTCATGACGGTTCCGAAGCCAATAGCCAATTTGGTTATCGTTTCAAAACCAGCAGCAATTAACGCAAAAACCACGACCGCTACCTTACCTATTTTTGTGAACAGTTCTCCATGCTGTGCTAACCATTGACCGAAGCCCATTAACTTTTCCCCTATCCAAGTCATTGTATTACCGATAAAAGTAAAGATTTTGCCGACAATTTCCCCGATTTTTGATGCTACAAAGGTCAACAGTTGACTGACAGCCACAGCCACATTGCCTGACAAGTTCAGTTGGACACCCATTCCCTGCAAGACTTGTATGACCGCCTGCCCCAAGCCAATCAAAAAGTTCCAACCCCAAGCCAGAACTGTGATGAAAACCTGCAGGAAGGTTAGGACACGGTTCAACACTTGGGGTAGGTTTTCTACAATCCATCGTAGGAAGCGGGCAAAGTATTCAGTCAAGGTAGCCACGAAAGCGCCAAGCCGTTGGGCAAACTGTTGGAAAGCAGGGCTTTCTATGACTTGTCTAATCATCTGGGATAGCGTCTTGGGGAATTCTTTGATGTCAGCAATGCCGAAAGCCCTTCGGATGCCTTCCACGATGCCGCCGCCGATGCTGGCAAACAGTCGGGCTAACCCCCCACCTTGCTGAAGGCTTTCCGACAGGGTTTTTAAGACATCGTAGAAGCCCCGTGCTATAGGGGAAAAGGCAGGTAACAGGTAGCGTCCCGCTTCCACTTGCAGGGATTGGAAAACACGCTGAAACGAAGTCAGTAACTTGCCCAGGCTATCAAATGTTTCTTCATAAACGCCTTTCACGGAGCGCCCCAAGACATTTACCAAATAGTTGGCTATAGCCATTGATTTTTCAAGGTAAGTCAGGTTTTCCGCCGTCTTTCCTATCTGCGCCGCAAACAGTTGATAAGCAATCGTAGCGGGATAGACGATGTTCAAGTGTTCAAGCATTTCCATGCTGCCCCGTGTGACCGCCACGCTGAACATTCTAAAAACATGGGCTGTTTCAACGCCCATAGCGGCTGCCCAGTCTTTTGCCGCTTCGGCTAACTGGGGCACAACCTGCAGCAAGGCAGGATGGCGGGCAATTAGCATGGTCATGGCTTCTCCGCCTTCTATCAACGCAATGTTTTGTTCCTGCAACGCTTTCCACAAGCCCAAGATTTGTTCCCTACTAATCCCTGCGTTTCGGGCAAGGGTCTGTAGGGCAACCCCAACGGTGTCCGCACGGGCAGCAACAGCGCCGAACATCTGCCACAAGCCTTGAAGGGCTTCAATGTAACGCTGCGCTACCGCAACCGTGACTTCCACTAACCTGCCAAAGGCTTGCCCAACCTTACTGACAGCGTCCCCTATCACCTGCACTAATCGTCCTAAAGCGTCACCGATAGCCCCAAAAACCGATAGCAACTGTGCCATCAATCGGGAAAGCATCGGACCGAAAAGGGCAATTAACCCGTAAGCCAAAACAGGTAACTGGTAACCGAAAGCGCCTGCTAAACCCTTGATAATAGCGCCCGCTAAAACACCACCAATCACAGCGCCAAGCGCTTGGAAAGCGGTCGGTAACATCTGTCCGACCACGCAGACAATTGCCCCAACTCCTGCTCCAACCGCAAGTCCAACGGCGGTTCCGATGCCAGGAGCCATGGAACCGATGGCTGCACCTGCCAGACCAAAGCCGATTATAGGTTTCAGCGCACTTGGGACGGTTCCCAAGACCCTTAAGGGCGCTAACAAAGCGTTTTGCATCATCTGGGCTAAGTGACCAAAGGTGGTGACCAAGCCTTGCCCTATTTGAAGTAGTGTCTGAAAACCCCTAACCGCAGCCGTTGTTAAGTTCACGATGCCAGACATTGCGGAAAGGGTTATGTCCCTTAAAGCAAGGAGTGCATTAGAAGTGTTGGTCACAATGGCACCCAGATTGGTAAAAAAGGTCGTTAGCACCGCAGCGCTTCTTTGGAAGTCTCCCAGCCAAGGTGTGCCGCCTATCAATCGTAAAAAGGGGTCAACGATAGCGGTCAATCGGGTAAACCCCATCCCGACAGTGGTAAAAAAATCCGTAAAAGTGTGCCCCAAGCGCAAGACTTCCGAAGTTAACCTGTTTAACCCTTCTGTCAGGCGTTCTACCTGCCGCAGGGCTTCTTGTCCAATCTGCAAAGGCGCTTCCACGACCGCAGGGGCTACCCCAATGGCGGAAGAAAAAGCCGTGGCAACGGTCTGCCCCGCTGCAGCGCTTCTTTCAAGCAACCGAAGTAACTCCTGTGGGTTCATTCTTGTATCTCCTGTTTGCTACTTCGTAATTGTTCCCGCCATTCCAAGGGGTAAGTGACCCAAGCGCCAAACCCCCAAAGTTTGGGGGGCAAAGAAAAGAAACCCGTCTTATCCCGATTAGTTCGGTAGCCATAGCCGCCATGGTAACCCTTTTTTAGCAAAAACCTGACGGCGTGCCCCCAAATCACTGCAATGTTTTCAACTTTCCCTTTCCCGTCCTGCCACGAAACCCAAGCGTAAACTAAGAAAACCACCTTTTCCGACTTTAAAAGTTTTTTCACTTCCGATGCCCGTAATGTGATGTCCCTGCAGGAAGCGTCAGGAAGGCTGTCAACATCCCGAATGTGTAAAGTTATCGGCACTTCCAACCCATCCCGTCTGATTAGCACAACATTGGCGCCGAAGTCCCTTTCGTGTCGTTTGGCAAAGCGCCAGCCCTTAGCGTTCAGCACCTTGACGACCCAATCCATGATAAACGGTCTAAAAACCCCAACAAACTTGCTGTTTCTACGCAAGTTCCGTAACCTTGATTGTGATTGCTTCGGCATCGTGGTCTCCAAGTTCTACTTTCTTTTTCAGGTCACCACCTACCGCAACGATGGCGTCTTTCATAACTTCCACAGGTAGGTGACAAAACTTTGTGCCATCCCGATTAACTTTAAAAACCAACCGTGACCTGACTTCTTCCGTCTGCAGCCTTACATGAAGCCGTTGCCCCGACAAAACGACCCACGCTTTCACTTTCCAACACTTTCCACAACGCTTCAGCCACGAAAACACATAGTAATCAGCCGCCTTGCCCTGTTGTAACCGCCGCAATTCACTTTCACGAAGGGTGATGTCCCTTCGGTCTTGTAAATAGTCGGGCAAAGCGGTCAGGTCACGAAGTCTAAGGGCTACCGACCTTGGCGGCGCATCACGGGTAAAGGTTAGCCAAGCATCCACGCCTTCAAAGTCTTCTTCCTGTGTAGCGGGGCGCCAATCGGACGCTCCTAAAGTTAACGCCACGACATTCATCACAATGTCAAAAACTTTGTCTTCAAACGCTTTGTTGCGCTGAAGATTTTCCTTTTTGTTCCAAGTCTGGAAAGGTGCCATCCGTCTGCTTTTGTTTCTACTTTTTCTGATACGACTGGCGCAAAGCCAACACTGTTGTCTCCTTTTCAGCATAAGAAATCACCTTCGTTGTTTATGTTTTTTTGCCCCGAAGGGTTTGTCTCCCGACAGGGATTTTAGCGTGCAATTATCAAGTTGCCGTCATGCCCCTGCCGAAAACCTTGCTTTTCACAGTTTAGCCGATTTATGCGTTACGGACATTGACCGACGCCCTGCGGGCATCCTACCCATTCTGCAAGAAGTTACCCGAAGGGGCACCCTTGCCCATCCCCCGTCCTGCCAGAAAGGTCGGCACCTGCCCGAAGGGGCTGGGCACCTTTGCCCACCTTCCGTCCTGCCCGAAGGGGCACCTTTGCCCATCCCCCGTCCTGCCAGAAGCCCCGATGGGCATCCTGCACGAAGGGTCGGGCACCTGCCCGAAGGGTCGGACGCCCCGACCACGGAAACGATGGAAACGATTTTGGGGCATTTTCGGAAAATTCCTATAGGACGATTTTGTCCCAGGAATTTTTTGGAAAACGGGTTTTAATCGTTTCCATCGTTTCCATGGCGGTAAGAAAAAGTGACACCCTTCGTCGTGGGCGCTGTCACAGAAGGCAAGGGTCAATCTCCCCCTTCGGGTGGTGTGGCAGGTGTTGAAGTCACCGCCCGCCGCCACTAAATCAGAAGACGAAATCGTCATCAAGGTCACCCCCTTCCTGCAGGGCTTCCCCATTAGGGGTTTCGGGCGCTGTGCCATCCCCTTCGGGTAGCAAGTCTTTCCAGTCATCTTTTAGGGCAATCCCCCACCTTACCGCCTTCTTCACGCCGCCAACCCATTCTATTCGTGCATCAAACCCCCAGACATTCAGTTTTGCCCCGAAGGCTTTTTGGCTGATTGGCTTTAGCCCATGCCGCTGGACGAATTCACAGAAGGCTTGATACAGGGTTTCAAACGGCACGGAAGCGGCAGGGGATTGGCTACAACACTTGTTGATGAAACACCAGATGATGTCCTGTTCGGCACGGTAGCCATGTGTGATGTCCATGACTTCGTCGGGCACCCAGTAAGGGTCGGCGCGGTAGTCAGCCCAACCGTCCACTAACCATCGGATTAACGCTTTGGCGCAATCGGGCTGGGTCAAAGTCTCCAAAAGTTCGTGTTGGGGGATGGGGTTCACAAGGGGATTTTGGAAGGGCACAACCCGAACCCGTTCCCAAAGGGCATGGTCGTCACCGAATTTGGGCACAAAGTTCGTGATTAGGAACAATGTAAAAGTTTGGGGAATGGTGTAGTAGCCATAGTATAGTTGACGAACCGCAATCTTCTCCCCACCCGTTAGGGTCTTGATGTCTTTTGCTTTGACCTTGGATGTGGCTTCGGTTTCGGCAAGGAACACGATGCGGCGCCCTTCAATTGCTTTAGCAGCCACAGCCCCTTCTTGTTGCCCATTTTTCGTTGACATTACCAGTGCCGTCGGGGCAAAGGTGACATAGCCGTGACCAAGCAATCGTTCAATTAACGCAGCAAAAGTTGACTTGCCCCTTCCCGAAGCCCCGTAAAAGACAACGAAGAACTTCCTGTCGGGCACGCCTGCTAAGGCTACCCCCATCACCCGCTGCACAAAGCGCCTGATATTGGGGTTCGGGAACAGGGTTTGCAGGTAATCGTCAACAAATAGGTTCGTAGCCGTCGGGTCAAAGTCGTAAGGGATTACTTTCGTGATTAACAGGGATTTGTCATGCGGGCGTAGTTCCATCGTTCGTAAATCCAACACACCGTTCTGGAAATTCAATAGGTAGGCATCGGTGTTTAGTTCGTGCGGTTCCACACAAACAGGTGGCAAGCCCGACAAGTGTTTCAGGATTTTACTGACCACATTATCGGCAAACTGGATGCGGGCGCAGAACGCTGCCCATTCTTTTCGTTGCTGAACTGAACCCCTGTAAGGGTCTTTCAGGTAGTCGGCATACTTAGCCACCAAATACTCCATGACGGTTGCTTCCACTTTTCGTTCACTTACTTCCCGCCAGTGTGTGCCTGTCCATTCAAGCCAAAAACCCCCAGCGTTGCCGATGGTCACAAAGCGGTAGCGGTCACGAACAAAGTCTTGGCACTCCAACAAGTGCAGGTTCCTAACTTCTTCAAAAACAACGGGGCGTTGCGTCGGTCTAACCCTTGCCACAGCATCGTTAATTAACCGCACCAAGTCTTGGACATCGTCTTGCCCTAACAGGTGTTCCAACCCAACCCAGCCCTGAACGGGGGCACCTGCCCTTACCTTTTGATAGGTGTCTAATACAGCCCGTTTCCTGTCTTCCCCTTCGTTATCCCTTGTCAATTCCACGACCCTTTCCACGATGGCTTCCACACATTCGGCGCTAACCCCCAATTTGGCAAAGACACCGCTTGCCCATAAGGCTAAATCGTGTCTAACCCCTTCTGTCCATCGGGGCACAAGCCAGTCAACAATCTTTTCCACATCTTCGTTTAACAAAGTCACGGTGTCGTCAACAGGCTCCCTTCGTGCAGGCATCATCATTGTCCCCCCTTTCGTAATCAGGTCTTTAAGCACCTGTGGTAATTCAGTTAACGAAGTTTCCAAATAGCCCCGAAGCCACTTGTAGGGCTGTCCCGTGTCAGGATGGAGCGTCGGGGGCACAACAACGATTGCGCCGTCACCCCTAACTTCAAAGCCCCATTCAGGGAACTTTCTAATCCCTACGGTCAAGTCATCGGGGTAACGAAAATAAAGGTGATAGCCCCCGCCCCCTGTCTTGACGATAGGGGTTTCAAACAAAGCAAGCAAAGCGGTTTCTAAGTCGGGGTAGTCACACTTGAAGGCTTGCTTCAGGAAGGGTAGAAACCGTTCGGGGTCGTCAACATCAACAACACAATAGCCCTGCAGCCTTCCACAGACAACGGCAACCCCTTCCCAACGCCCTTCCTGCAACCATCGTTCTAAGTCGGTTAAGGTAACAGGGCGGGTCTGCCAATCCTTCCACAAAATGTTCGGTGCCTTTGTGCCAGCCCTGACGGGTAAGGGGTGATAACCCCCTTGCATTAACGCTTTTGCGGCGTCAAAATAAATGCGGGTTTGGTCATCCATACCGACCTCCTACATCTACCAATAAAAGCAAAGGCACACCCACCCGCTGGTCTCCCAGCGGGTTCCTTTTTGGGGTTAACACAGGGGAATATCACGGAGTGTCCGCCTCCCTACCTTCCCCTACCTTTAACCGTCGTCGGCGCATTTTTACACGGTAACGGTAACCGCAGCGGTCACTACAATATCGTTGATACGGCAGTCCAGCAAATTCAGCCCCGCAATTAAGGCACTTCTTCAGCGTCCGAAGTTGCTGTTCCCGCCACTTGATTAGAACTTCAATTGCCTTCCGAACATCGTCTTTCGTAACATTCATTGGAACCTCCTATCGGCTACATCAAAGGTTATAACACACTGACAGTGCTTCGTCAACACCCTTCAACGCTTGTTTGATAAGCGGGGTTGGGATAACCGTAGTCGGTCTACTGGGGACCGTTCTTGATGCAATTTTTGTAAGTCAGTAGCCCAAAGGGTTACATAGCGTTGGGTTGTGGTGTTGGATTTGTGACCTAAAAGCAATTGCAGACTAAAGCCATCCCCGCCGCTTAACAGCCAACAGCGGGCAAAACCATGTCGTAACCCATGAAACGGCAGCATCTTTACTCCCGCCTTCTTCTGTGCCCGCCGCCAACATCGTAATGCTGCGTCCCTGTCCATCTTACCACCGCTAATGGTTACAAAGACCCATGCTTCGGGGGTTAGTTCCCCAAACAGCAAAGCCCGTTTTGTCAGGTAGCGCACCAGCGCTTGGGCGGTTGTTTGCCCAAAGACAATTATGCGGTCACGCCCCCCTTTGCCCCTAACGATTGCCTGACGCTGCAGCAAGTCCACATCTCCGACCCGAAGGTTCAACAGTTCCGACACCCGTGCACCGCTGTCAAATGCTAACAGAAACAGTGCCTTGTTGCGCAAGGTAGGGAAGTCGTTGCGGTTTAAAACCGACAAGACGGCTTTGAAGTGTTCTTCCGTCACGGTTCTTGGCAACGGGGCATCTGCTTTGGGTTTGGGAACTTGCAAGACGGGGTTATCGTCCCTTAGCCCTTGCTGACGAAGCCAGTTGAAAAAAGCCCGCAAGACACGATAGTAGTCTTCTACGCTGACAGGCTTTAACCCACCCCTTCGTAGCCACCACAAAAATTTCTGACAGTGTTCAGGCGGACAATCGGACGGTGTGCACTGCAACCCTTCTTCACAATGAAATTGAACGAACCGATTTAAAATCACGGTCCGCCATTGGACGGTGTGCGGGGACAACCCCCGCAGTTCATGGTAAGTCATGTAAGCATCAATGCACCTTTCCCAACCGACAGGGGCAACAACAAACATCCCCGAAACCCCCCTTCGTGTCCGCTTGCTTTTTGGGGGTTAGGGAGGCAAGGGGCAGCAAAATTAGGACAAAATCAGCAAAAGATAAATGGTGGGCGGTGCAGGACTTGAACCTGCGCCCTCTTGCTCGTGAAGCAAGCGCTCTGCCTCTGAGCTAACCG
>FWWM01014350.1_pt1 | contig 12468 bp, 18 predicted proteins | sample 2228351 | NCBI WGS metagenome assembly FWWM01 (sample SAMEA103939774, study PRJEB20133) | metagenome | reverse complement strand
CATCCATACCTCCTGAAATCGATTTCACTTTTTCACTATGCGTAATTTTAGAGGATGGAAATCCTTGCACTTCCTCCATTGTCTTCTACTTCAATCTGTCGTCTTGGAATCGCCCCCATGGCCAAATACTGTAAAGCGTCGGCCACATGGCTGTAGCTGTTCTTTTCTGGAAGGTCAGAATAATGTTCCCCGCTTACCCGCACTCGTCTGAATCTATACTTCCCAGACAGCGCTGCGATCAAAGTTTCACAGTTTGGATTGATTTGGAATGCAGGCTTCCCTTCTACCAGCCGGGTAAGGAAGCCGTTGACGGCTTGCAGCCTGGGTTGCAAAGAGTTGGAATAGGCTGGATAAGCATTGATCCCAAACCCGCGCAGCACCCAAACCCGCGCAGCACCATAAAGCAGCTTCGGCTATCCAATTGGCTTCGGTTTCTTCCTGCTGGGTCGCCGATAACATAAAACAGTATCCGATCCCCATATTGTGTTCGCATAAACGGCATGAGCAGTCCCTCTACGAACTCGGAGATGTCGGTGGCTTCCATGGAAACAATCTCGTCATATACCCGAAGCTCCCCTTTTGGACTTAGCTGTCCAATCACGGCAGCTGGAAACAACCCAAAGTCCATCCCTACGGCTAGTTCCAATCCTTTGATCGGGCTCATCCGCTCTTTGGCAATGTGAACAGACGGAGCAAAGTTTGGAAAAACCGGTTTCCCTTGTTTCCCTTCCTTCGTGTAGCCATATTCTCCATGGACATAGACTTTTACCCAGTCCGGGTCCTTTCCGATAACCAGGTTGCGGTAATAATTCTCCGGCAGATTCGCAATGTTTTCGGCATCCTCCGCCAGCCCGGAAGGTTGGCGAAAGAGAACATACTTTTCCCCCAATGATGGGTCTTCTACAATCTGCTTCTCGAAAAGTTGGTAGAGCCAATGCCCCACATCCGGCGGGTTGGTATCCATCAAGATGAATGCATACGTGCACTGCCTCTTTCCTGGATACCTCCCAATTCGGCCTTCCAGCATATCAATGATTTCTTTGCCCACCTCCCTCGCTTCGTTTACCCAAGCACCACTCAAGTCTGAGCTCAGAATCCGTCGAATGTCTTCAGGCCTATCCAGCGCTCGAAGCAACCATTCACTATGAACTCTGGTCCCATCCGCTAGTCGGAATGAAAACTCATACATGAATTTCCCTTCCTTCCAGACTGGACGCATGGGGCCTATCCATTCATCAATTGTCTTCTTGGTGGTGTCCATCAATTCCTTGTAAGTGTTCCTGACAATCGTAAACCTCGTTCTCCTGATTCCACGCTCATCAGGTTTCTGCATACAGGCATAATGAAATAGAGAGACGACACAGCCGGAAGATTTACCGGAACCCAACGGTCCCATAATGCATTTGACCATTCTCCGATCCAAAAAGAATGCCCTTACCGTTGGAACATGATTGAAATCATAAACGATCATCTTCACCTCCTGTTGACTTTATAATACTATAAAACGTATAGAAAATTGACATGGAGGGTCCGCCAATGGAAATTCTTGAGCTTAAACAAGGCATTCAGCAGCAAGATATTGAAGATATTGAAGAAGAGGACACCCTCGTCTCCAAGATTCGAGCTTCCTTCGAAGAGGCGGTGACTTACAAACAGCCGATTCACGATAAGTTAGTCTCCTGTTTGGAAGCGTTTCTCTCCCGCTATCCAGCGCAAAAGCTTGCCGCCATCCGTGAATTGGGGGGCTCGGAAGCTTTCATTCCCCTTACAAACATAAAATGTCGTGCATGTAAAGCATGGCTTGTAGATATTTTCTTCCAGCCCAACGAAACAATGTTCGATTTACGACCCACCCCTGTCCCTACTTTTCCGGATCGAATCAAACGGGAGATGGAAGAGGAACTCTCTCGCACATTGGAGGAATCAAACGAGAGATGGAAGAGGAACTCTCTCGCACATTGGAGCAAGCAATCCTTCCGCTTGTGGAGTTTACACAGCGCTCCGCCCAACCGTTGGATTTTCTGGATCCGATCATTCGGAACACAAAAATCAAGCTGCGTGAGAAGTATGAACGAGAGATTCGAGAGCAGGCAGCAGAACTCTGCAAACGGGAGAAGCGGCGCATTCATGACCAATTTACAGAAGGTGGTTTCTACTCCGCCTTCTCCGAAGTGCTTTCAGACATATCCATTTATCCAACAGCAATTATGAAAGGCCCGGTGCTTCGGCGAGTAAGAAAGTTTATTACTGCCAAGCGTGATGTAGCTGAAATCATCATTCCTTCCTTCAATCGTGTTTCCCCATTTGATGCTTTTCCTTCCCCCTACATGAACTCCTTTGAAGACGGATACTTTATCGAACTGCTTCATCTCACACCGCAGCAGCTCTACGAGATGATTGGAGTTCCAGGATTTGACGAGGATGCCATTCGATCCGTCTTGGACCTCTACGGGGACTCAGGATTCAAGGAAACATCTGTTGGAATTCGAGAAGTAGAAATTCTGACCAAGGAAGAGAACCGCTCCCTGGATAAAACGATCGATGTTATCGAATTCTGGGGGCCGATGCGGGGAAAATACCTGAAAGAGCTCGGGTTGGCGATCAATGATGAAGATCGCTACTATGACGTCTGCGCATGGGTGGTAGACAACTTCCTGATCAAAGCCATGCTGAACCCTGACCCACTTGGCCGGAAGCCTTACGTGAAAGCCTCCTTTGTGGAAGTCCCCGACAGCTTCTGGGGCATGGCACTCCCTGAAGTTATCCAATCCATCCAAGATGCCGTTAACTCTTTCGCCCGCGCTACCGTGAACAACGGTGTTCTTTCTTCTGGTGCGCTCATTGAGCGGAATATCGACCGTATTCAAGACTCCGCCAAGAAAGAAATCCTACCGTTCCAGATCTTTGATGTGCGGGAATCCATGATGAATGCCGCACCTGCCTATCGATTCTACCAGCTTCAACTTACCGCCGATCGACTGATGCAGGTGCTCATGTTCTTCCAAAAGATGGCCGACGAGTACTCAGGAGTTCCGGCTTACGCCCATGGAGATGTTACTGTAGGTGGTGCTGGACGGACTGCTGCAGGCCTTTCACTTCTTACTTCCAATGCTGCCCGTGGGATCAAAGATGTCGTGAAGAATATCGACTCTGGAATCATTGAGCCGTTGGTAGAGATGCAATACTTCTTCAATCTCTACCATTACGTCACTTCCGAGGAAGATATTCCCGACCTTTCCATCAGTGCCCGTGGCTCAATCTCAACTTGATGGAGCGGGAAGCGCAAGCGCAGAAACTTTTGCAATTCCTGCAGATTACAGCCAACCCGACGGATATAACCATTCTCGGCCTTGACGGTAGAAAAGAGCTGCTGGCAAAGACAGCTTCCAATATGGGCTTGGAAATTGAGGAACTGTTTGCTAAGCAAGAAGCACAGAAACTTATGCAGGCCCTCTCACAACAAATGCCAAAGCAGGTCCCACAGAATGAACCGCCTGAGGGAGTAACTCAGATGGCACAGGAAGCAAGGATGGGGACAGGAGGAATAGGTGACACCGCTTAGCGAAAAGAAATATACCCTAGCTGTTAGGCAACTTAGATCGGCAGCCCCTGAAGCGTTGGCCACCCTTCGGGAAGGGTTAGATCGGCAATGCGACAAACTCATGGAGATGCTTCTGCAGGTGAAAGACGGAAATGATTTCCGTTTTTTCCAAGGGATGGCCAATGCCTTTCTCATGGTAAAAGGATTACTTGCTGAGGCTCTCCCAACAACTGAGGGAGCGGAATGACGGTGGAACACGCTTTCCAGTTCGTTGTTGGTTTGCTTATCGGTATTTTTGGAACGCTGTCCACCAGTTACTTGCTCTTTCAATCCAGAGGGGGGTGTCGGGAGATGCAGGAGGGGTGTGTCGAACGAAACAAAATCCTTCATTCCCAGACCTCAGCAGCTGTGGAGACGGTTCTTAGAGAGATTAAGGACCTTCGCCAAGCAATCGAGGGGCTTCGGGAGGATCTAGAGGAACTTACAGTCAAGGTGGATAGGAAGATAACAGCTTTGGTCTAGAGGAACTTACAGTCAAGGTGGATAGGAAGATAACAGCTTTGGTCTTTGCCATGCCTGTCTCTGACGAGAAAAAGCAGGAGATGTTAAGAGGCCTATGACAACTTCAGAGTTTAGGGAAGCTTTCGATCGATTGATGAATCTTGAAGGTGGATTCGTGCTTCATCGAAATCCGACTGAGAAAGCCGACACCTATGCTGGGATTTACCGAAAAGCCCATCCAACCTGGGATGGTTGGGATTACTTGGATCGTGGTGAGGAGCCTCCAAGGACGCTGGTGGAGAAGTTCTACTATGACAATTTCTACCGTCCGTTGCTCGGAATAAACAGTCTCTCCATTCGCTTTGCTATCTTTGAATTTGCCGTCAATGCAGGCCTTTCTACTGCGATCAAGCTAGCTCAGAAAGTCTGCAGAGTGAAAGAAGACGGTATTATCGGCCCAAAGACACTCTCTGCTTTGAACGCATTGACGCCTAACGATTTCCTCCGAGACTATGCACTCTTGCGAATAGATTATTACAGACAGTTGGTGAATAATAGCCGTAAAAAGTCAGTCTTTTTGTTGGGTTGGCTTAACCGTGTCTTTGAAGGCATGAAATCGATTTCAGGGGGGTGACTGCTATGCCCTTCCGTCAGAGACTCGTTATTGAATGTTTTGGCTGCCGTACCATGCCGGGGGTTGCCGGGGCTTACGGGTTTCTCCTTAAACTCTCCGAAACCGCGGACATGCGGGTTTTGGTTCCTCCGATCATTGTGGAAGTTCCGGTCCTTATGGCAGCGGATGCAATTGCCACAACCGATGTCGGTGTTTCAGGGCAGATCATTTGGTTGGAGTCCGGCGCTCAGATTCACACTTGGCCGGAGGAACGATTTCTTACATTGGACATGTTCTCATGCAAGCGCTACTCGAAGGATGCGATCCTTGAACTGTTACGTGAAGTCTTTGCCCCGCGACGAATGAATATCATTCTGGACGATATGAGGACCTCGGATGGTTGAACTGACGCTGAAGGAAGCTCTTAAAGTGATGGATTCTGGAGATTGTCTCCTTTTCAAAGGACGCTCTCTCATTTCCAGGATCATTCGAATCTGGTCGGAGTTCAGCCATGCGGCTATGGTTCTTAAGCTTAATCTTAGCGATACTGAGCGAATCTACATGGTGGAAGCTGTCCTTCCTGAAGTGGAGCTTCGCGATGTTACGAAGAAACTTCAGGGATACGAAGGAGAAGTTTATCTTTTTAAACCATATGGAGTCACGCAGGAGATGAACAACTGCTTGAATTGCTGGGGCCTGGATGTTGTCGCCTGCGGAATTCACTATGATCTTCCAAGTCTCTTTGCCAACCTCTTCGGCAGAGTCTCATCGGATGCTCAGCTTTATTTCTGTTCCGAGCTTGTTTGGGACATCTGGTCCAGATGTGGGGTTGTGAAGAAGACGGAGAAGGCCCCGCGGCCAGGAGATATTCCAAAGTGGATTAAGGGAGATTTGTTCAAAATCAGGGAGGAGTCAGATGCCTAAGCGTTATGAAGCCATTCGAGACAAATTCATGAAACAAGGGATGCCTGAGAAGGCTGCCAAGACTAAGGCTGCCAAGATTGCGTGGAGAAGCTCCCGTAACCAAGAAGAAATGAAAGCGTGTCCGTTCTGCGGGTTCGCAGGGCCTTTAATTATCTATCGTGGATTGTCGATGTTTGCCATTCATTGCCCGCAGTGCGGGGGCTCCGGTCCTTTTAGTTTGACAGAAAAAGGTGCTAAGGACTGGTGGAACACTCGGGAGGGTATCAATGATAGGCAAACTAGTCCATTGGATGACTGTGAAGATTCATGAGTTGGGAGATCGCCAATTTCAAGGGGGACTCTTCGTTGATGTGAAGAGCGGCGAGGGCGGGCGCTGGTATGTGATTGTTCGGGAGCTCCCTCTTGTCGGCATAGGGGAGACACCTGCTGAGGCGTGGGATGATCTGGAGCGGCATTATTGGCGAATGGAGCGATGGATTCACGGAGAGGAGCCGAGAGCTCCGAAGGTGGAAGAGGAAGCTGCCACAGCCGCGCCAGGGTTCCCAAAGCTTCGGAAGGTGCTGAGGCACCGTGAGAATGTTTGAGTCGGTGTAGCTTTTTGGCTGCTCCAAGGAGATGGAAGCGAGGTTTGAAGTGCTCAAGAAAGCGTTGATTGTGTTGGCTCTTGTTCTGTGTTCTGTCTGTCCTGCTCTGGCCGAGGGCGAGGCTTATTCGGACTCGCACGCTGTAAGCTATTATGTGAATCTGGGCGAGGGCAACGGCGCTGTGGTGATCTTTGGGGACAACAATGTTGTCTACTTGCCGGAGCAGCAGGAGTGCTCCGGGGCCCTTGCAGTTCAGGTCGGGGATGGTTGGTTGCTCACGCTTCCAGAAACAGAGCTGCAATTGTCGAACGGCGTGGCTGTGAAGTATGAGCAGCTAGTGCTTTTCATCGATGCCGCAGGCATCACGAGTGTGGTTTATGCGGAACAGGAGTAGGTAATGCCGCTCGGAGTAAGTCTGACACTTTACGACGGCTCGACGCCCCTCGCCGAGGTGGATGGCATTAAAGCCTTCTGGTGGGACTATGCGGATCCTGTGGACACCGATTGGCCGATCGGGCGCGCGGACAATCTGGCCACGGATTCGAGCGGGAACTTGAAAATAGACCTCACGTGGGTAACACAGCTTCAGGAGTACGACTACGGTTTCCTCCTGCTGTGGCGGGAGGGAACGAGCTACCAGCAGGACCGGATCTTCGCCGGGCGTGTGCCTGTTACCACCGTAACAAGCGGCCAGCGCATGCAGCGAAACAGTGGCTTTGTCCGGCCGCCCGATTGGCCTGACATTTGGGACGGTGAAAGCGAAATAGAAAAGGCCGAGATGGTCATTGGTGTCTGGCCGCAGCCGACGAGCGGGACAGGGAACCGGATTGCCATCAAGGCGCAAGGCGCTTTCACGATTGATTGGGGCGATGGATCGACGCCTGAGAACTTCGCTTCGGGGGCCACGGCAGAGCATATTTATGACTACGCGAACACAAATCTGGTTCCGTGTAGCGAGGGCTACAAGACCGCAAAGCTAGTGCTCACGCCACAGAGCGGTCAGAGCATCACGTTGCTGGATTTGTCACAGCGGCCGAGCGCTGTGATTGCAAATGGAAACTATTATTGGGCAAATCCAATTCTGGATTTCGTTGGCCGCTTTCCCAGTTTGACAGGCATGTCCATCTATCTTTTTCATAGTTCTGGCGCCTCGTCATTGTCTCTGTGCAGACGGTTCTGGTTGACGGACAGCAATTCGTTCTCTGTGGCGTTCTCTGATATGTTTTCGCTCCTTGATTGTGTTATCGTAGCTAGAAATGGAGTCAACACTGCTTTGTCTTGGTTTAGCGACTGCTATTCATTGGTTATTCCTCCATACATTTCGGCTTTTGTTAGCAACGCTTCCTTCCAGTATGCATTTATTAGGTGCCGTTCGCTAAAAGTAGTTCCTAAATGGCCATGGGCGACAGTGGCTTCGGATTTGTATTCGTGTTTTTCGGGTTCTGGGATAACCAGAGCCGAGATCGATATCGGAACAAAAGCGATATCAATTGCCCGGCTGTTTTATGACTGTAGGCAGTTGAGGCGTGTGTCGCTCAATGCCCCAAATGCTACTAGTGTTTCCTATCTTTTTACCGATTGCCTCTCATTGACGACGATTGATCAGCTCAATTTGCCCAACCCGTTGCCGGCGGACCTGACTGAGCTTTTCAATGATTGTAGAGCGCTGAAAGTTCTTCCTGAGCTGAACTATACCAGCGGCCATACTACGACCAACATGTTCACGAGGGGCCAGCTTATTAGAGCAAAGTTTCCCGGGATGGCTTCAACGTTTAGTATTGCGAATCAACAGAGGACTCATGTTCTACAAGCTGGATGATAGAGGTAACTTACTTGCCGGGAACCGTATCTTTGGACCCGGACTCGCTCTTTTGGCAGAGCAGAAAGATGAATACACCTACCCTGTTGATGGGTGGTGGTGGTTCGACACCGAAGAGGAAGCGCTGCGGCATTTTGGACTGGATGTTCCGATTGTTGTGGCGAACGCCAATAGCGTGACGCGATTTCAGGCACGAGCAGCGCTGCTGCAAGCAGGGCTTCTGGAGCAAGTAGATGCGTGGGTCGAGCAGAATGCCGACCCGATCGCAAAACTGGCGTGGAAAGAAGGGCTGACGTTCGAGCGTGATGATCCGTTGCTCAATCAGATGGCGATGGCCTTCGGGATGAGTAGCGAGCAGCTTGACCAGCTCTTTGAATCCGCGAAGCAGATTAGGACTCGCTGATGGCAGCTCTTGCGCAGTTAAAGCCGAAGTGGCTTTCTGGAAACGCTCAGTTTACGCCATGTTGGTGGGAAGAGAGTGGTGGGCAGGTCGTTGATGTGACGGCAAGCCTCTCCAGCTCTTTCGGCACTCTTTTAGAGAGCAGCGTCTCTGCGCAGGATTTGCTTTCCCTCTCTTCGAGTCTTTCAGCTGCTCCTGGTGGGCAAAGTTCTGCAAGTGATATGTTGGGCATGCTGAAGTCTCTCTCCACAAGTCACACAGCACAGGCGAATGCTCAGTCAGATGTATCTCTTGTCTCATCTATCAGTTTGTCTGAAGATGAGCAGGTACAGGCTAGTACTATTCTTCAACTCCTGAAATCACTTGCGACTTCCCAAGCCTCCCAAGCTGAAGCCCAAGCTTCGGCTCAATTGGGAGAGATGTTTGGAGTGCAGCTTGCAGGAAGTGTGAATGCCCAAGCAACAAGCACGCTTGGGCATATCTTGGAGCTGATTTCTAGCACTGGATCTGCCTATGAGGTTGGTTTTGCACAGTTAAAGCCGAAGTGGCTTTCTGGAAACGCTCAGTTTACGCCATGTTGGTGGGAAGAGAGTGGTGGGCAGGTCGTCGAGGTTGATACAGAGCTGGACGCTACATTTTCTATCTCATCTTCGCAGTTCTTCCAATTCCAGGGTGCCTCCCAGCTCCAGGCATATCTTGGACTTCAGACAGCAGGAACGGCGCAGGCGTTGGCGAACACTATCTTGGGGTTGGTCCACTCATACGCTTCAGAGTCGTTCGCAACGGCGACGGGACTCCTCTCGATGTTGATGCAATATGGAGTCTCGGGTTCTATTGTGTTGACCTTTAATGTAAGTGCCTTGACGTCCATCAGTCTTGGATTGCAGCAGAGCGTCGGATTACAAGTCAATGTGGATACAGCTCTCTATCAGCTCCTGGGACTCTCTGCCATTTCGCAAGCGATAGCAGCCTGCGGACTTGGGGTTGGGAATATTATCGGTATCCGCACTTCTGGGAGCGTTGTTTCTGTGGAACTTCAACTCCCGTCTGGGAGGACATTTGTTGTCAGTGTGGATGTTAGAACGTTTACACCGTCCACAGAGGATAGAATTATTGCTGTTGACTAATGGCAGAAAGGAGATGAACAAAATGAATTTTCAGACACGTATCGAATTGGAGGACTTTTTTCAAGTAAGATGCTACGACAAGGATGGTAACCTCAAATGGGAGGATACCATTACGAACTTGGTTGTTGACTCTGGAATCGACGATGTCCTGGATAAGTATTTCAAGGGATCTGGTTATACCGCTGCTCACTATTGTGGACTGACGGCAGGTTCTCCGACATTTGCTGCTTCAGATACGATGTCAAGCCATTCTGGCTGGACAGAAGTGACGGCGTATACTGCGTCGACTCGTCCTCAGGTCACGTGGGGAACGGTTTCTGGGAAACAGGTAACAGCGTCTTCCATTCAGTTCACGATCAATGCTGATGGAACGACGATTGGAGGGTGTTTCCTCTGCACTAACAACACAAAGGGCGGGACTTCCGGAACCCTCTACGGTGGAGGGGCTTTCTCCCAGGGAAACCGTACTCTAGGCAATGGGGACGTGCTTAATGTGACTGTAACGGCAACGGGCGCTAGTTCTTAGCGCATGAAATCGATTTCAGGGGGTAGCAATGTCTCTCCCAGTTAAAGTTAAAGATCCAGATGCCTTGTTGGATTATGGATTTAGATGGGATAAATGGTTGATGGAAGGTGATACTATCCTAGACAGCCTTTGGTTTGCCGAGGAAGGTATCACTATTGAAAGTGACGATCGTGACGCTACTAAAACCAGAGTCTGGTTAAGTGGTGGCGAGATAGGAAAAGTCTATCGTGTCACCAATCGAATCTGGACTGTAGGCGGTCGGATCGATGACAGAAGCTTCCTTGTTAGGATTGAACAAAAATAACAGCGCCGATGCAGCCAGCCGCCAAGCGAAACTGGCGAGTCGAGACGCAACAGGAGGAATGTATGAGTTTACCGGAAGCGGTACGTAAGCAAGTTGAAGAGGCCGAAGAACTTGCCAAGAAGATGCAGGCTCAGTCGGAGGAAGAGGAACCTATCGAAGAGGAAGTTTCCGAATCGGAAGAACTTCTCGAAGAGGAGAAGCCTCAACGGGAACCGGTTGAAGACTGGGAGCACAAATACAAAGTGCTTCAAGGCAAGTATAATGCGGAGGTGCCAAGACTGCATGAGGAGATCCGTTCGCTTCGCCAAGCGAATGCTCTGTTTGAAGAACGGGTGAAACTCCTTGAGCAGTTGGTGCAACAAAAGGCGGCGGCTCGGGAAGAGCACGAACCCGAAGACGATGCCATCAAAACTCTAAAGGAAGATTTCCCCGACATCTACAAAGCCGTGGTGAAACTCCTTGATCAGAAGAAACACGAGTTGACGACTGAGGTTGAGCAGAAGATAACGCCAACCACGCAGCAACTCGTTCAGCAAGCTTTCTATTCGCAGTTGAACCAATTGGTTCCTGACTGGCAGGAGCTAAACACTGACGAGGGCTTCTTGCAGTGGCTTCAGCAGAGGGAACCTTTCGCCAGGAAGACTCGGCACGAGCTGCTGCAAGAAGCATATCATGCGGCGGATGCCGAGACTGTGGCTCAGTTCTTTAAGACTTACAAGGATCAAATCTCAGACAGAAAGCCCCAAGTCCAGAATGTCGTTCCTCCTGCTGGGAAGGGCCGTTCCTATTCTGGCAAAGAGCCTGAGCGTAAATGGAAGCAATCAGAGATAGAGCGGTTCTATCTCGACGCAGCGCTCGGGAAGATCTCTGCAAAGGATAAAGAACGGACCGAGCGTGAGATCCTACGCGCCATGAAGGAGGGACGCATTTCCTATGGGGTATAAGGAGGTAGGCTATGCCAGTTCCTAGGGAGACCGGTTATCCGGATTATGGATTTGCGTCGGGAACTAAGTGGATTCCGGTTCTATTTGCTGGGAAGACGCTTGAAAAGTTCTACGACACCGCCATTGTAACTCAGATCTCGACCACCGATTATGTCGGTGAAGTCAAAAATGTTGGCGATACTGTTTACATTCGGACGGTTCCTTCCATCACGATCAAGGACTACAAGAAAGGCCAGACGATTGAGCTGGAATATCCGGAAAGTCCATCGATCGAGTTCACCATCAATAAAGCCAAGTATTATGCTTTTGCGATGGATGACATCGATATTAAGGAAACCGACATTAACTGGCTCGACAAGTTCGCAGCTGATGCGGCTGAGCAATTGAAGAAGGTCTACGATACACAGGTCTTCTCTACTGTCTATGCCCAAGTCGATACTGCCAATAAAGGTGCTACTGCTGGAAAGATCTCCGGCAACATCAACTTAGGGGCGGTAGGGGCTCCGCTTACTGTAAATGCTACCAATATTCTGGATGTTCTGGTGGACTGTGCTCAGGTTCTGGACGAGCAGAATATTCCCAAGTCGGATCGTTACATAGTCATTCCTCCTCAGATTAAATCGATCTTGTTGAAGTCTGAGCTTAGGAATGCGATGATCATGGGCGATCCGAAGTCGGCTCTGCGCTCACGTTCGCTTGGTCAGCTTGCCGAGTTCGAAATCTACGAATCTAACTTGCTCAGTAAAGTGACTGATGGTGGAGATCTAGGCACTTGGAACATTATCTTTGGGTGGAAAGGTGCCATGGTCTTCGTTATGCAGCTCACCAAGAATGAGAAGTATCGTCCGCAGAACACTTTTGCCGAAGCCATGAAGGGCCTGGTGGTCTATGACTTTAAGGTAATCCAACCTACGGCCATGGGCCATCTCTATGCAAAAGTCGGTACGCCTTAGTAGGGCTGGGGGGTCTCCGCCCCCCACCTGAAATCGATTTCACTTTTACGAGGAGTGTAACATGAAATACGTAGTTCGGAAGGACGACGGCACTCGGTATGTTGCCAATCCGTATTTGGAGCAGCTGGCCGAGCAGAATCCTGACGACTTCGAGATTGTAGAGGAGAAGGAGCATGACGTTCCGGCAACTGATCGCGGAAGCAAGACTGTATCTCGACGACACACGAGAACC
>FWWM01014349.1_pt1 | contig 12470 bp, 11 predicted proteins | sample 2228351 | NCBI WGS metagenome assembly FWWM01 (sample SAMEA103939774, study PRJEB20133) | metagenome | reverse complement strand
AAACGACCGTCACCCGCAAGGGGCAACGCTACCATCCAACCGTTGACGACCCGGGGAAGCCAATCTGCCTCTTCCGCAGATGCGCCCTTTCTTTCCTGCGGTGGGCGATTTAAAATGAGAGCGGCTGATGCTCGGAAGGAGGAGGACGGCTGATGAACAGCAAGCGCTACCGCATCACTTTGACAGTGAACGGGCGCGTGCACGAAGTGGAAGTGGAGCCGCGCGAGCGACTGCTGGATGTCTTGCGCTACAAACTGGGCTATACGGGTGTGAAGGAAAGTTGTGGGACGGGCGATTGCGGTTCGTGCACCGTGTTGCTGAACGGGAAGCCTGTCACCTCTTGTCTGGTTTTAGCGGTTTCCGCTAACGGGAAGTCCATCACGACAGTGGAAGGCATCGCAAAGGATGGGCAATTGCATCCCGTCCAACGCGCTTTCGTGGAATATGGCGCTCTCCAGTGCGGCTTCTGCACGCCAGGCTTTATCGTCAACTCGGTCGCTTTGCTCAACGAGAACCCCGACCCCGATGAAGACACCATCCGCTATTGGCTGGCGGGTAACCTCTGCCGTTGCACAGGCTATCAGAAGATTATCCAAGCCGTCCGAGCCGCAGCCCAAATGCTGAAGAAGCAGCAAGCCTCAAGCCAGTAGCCGCTGACTATGTTGCCTGTGCAACTAAACGCCTCCGTTCGTCTAAAGAAAATGACAGCGCAGCAGGCTGCCCCAAAATTGCGAACGGAGGCGATGACACATGAAGCGACACTGGCTGCTACTGCTCGCCGCGATGGTGTTGGGCAGTTTCGCCTTCGCCCAGAAGGGCGTGGGAAAGGGGCTGGGGCTTGGGTGGATTGACCCGACCGTTCTCAAGCAACAGTTGGGTTTGACCGATGAGCAGGTGCAAAAGTTGACCCAGTTGCGCACGGAGCACTTGACAAAAGTAAGCCAACTGGGCGCCGAACTGGCGGCGAAGCGAGCGGAACTGAGTGCGCTGATGTGGGCACCTGAACCTAATCAAAGGCGCGTTCAGGAACTGACGGAGCAAATCGCCAAGTTGACAACAGAGTTGGTCAAGGAGCGCCTCAACTTCCAACAGGAAGTGCGGAAAATCCTCACCCCTGAACAATTGCGTAAGTTGCAGCAGCGATGGTTGACCCAACCGCGTCGGGGCTTAGGGATGGTTCCGAGTTGGGGGTGTTGGTGGGGTCGCTTTGGAACTGGTCGGCAACCCTTTGCGCCAACCCCACGCTTCGCACCTCCTGCGGTTCCGCGCCCCGCTCCTCCTTGGGGCGGTTGGGGACGCCGCAGGGGATGGTAAAGCAAAGTAGTGCGAGAAGAGCGGCGGGGGTCTAAAGCCCCCGCCGTTGTTTTCCCTTGCTTTACAATCCCCAACGCTCGTTGAGAGGCTTCTGGTAAACCTCCACCTTGCCCTCCAACACATCGGTGAGGCGCACCGTTTGCCCCGTCGTGGCGGCTTCGTAAATGGCAATGGCGATGGCTTTCGCTTTCAACCCGTCTTCCGCTGTCACTTCTGGCGGTCGGTTGTTTTGCACCGCATCCACAAAGTCGTAACACTCCAAAGTGAAGCCATCAGTGAACCCGTGCGGGAACAAGCGTTGCCACTTCTCCTCGCCGATAGCAGCCCGAAAATCGCTCACCAAATCGTTCAGCCGACGCACGCGTCCGTTAGCGTGCTGCACTAAAGCGCCGCTGAAGGGACCGTGGAAGGCATCGCCCGTGTCAATCAGTGCGCCTTCGGTAGCGTAGTAGACGACATGAGTGAAGCGGTGGGCAGGGGCTGCATTCGTGTAACTCCAAAAGCCCGTGAGCCCGCTCTCAAACTCCAACACTGCCATCCAAGTATCCTCGCGGTCGTCAGGGACAAGTTCTTCGCCCTTGCGAAACAAACGCGGGAGCAATTGTTTAACAACAGCGTGCACTTGCTTCACTTCGCCGAACAAGTAGCGGATAGTGTCGCAGAAGTGTGCGCCGCTGTCCAATACCAAACCGCCACCCGAAAGGAAGCGGTCAACGCGCCAGTGCCAAGCAGGTTCACGCCCTGCAGGCGGAGGCGGGTTATAGCCAACTTGGATGGCGTAAAAAAGCGTGGGGTCACCAATCCACTTGCTCTCGTTGAACAGCCACCATGCTGTCCGTTGCAAGACACCGCGCCGAATGTTTTCCGCTGTCGCTGCCCATTTTCCTGTCCGCTTCGCTGCTTCCACCACCTTTTGAGTTGCCTTGACAGTAACACCGACGGGCTTTTCCACCATCACATGCAAACCGGCTTCCAAGCAATCAACAGCGATGACATGGTGCAAATGGTGAGGGGTGATGATGTCGGCGGCGTCCAAGTTGCCCGCTTCCTCTTTGAGCAGCACCTCATGGTCGGTGTAGACGCGAGGGCGCAAGCCTTGGAAGCGTTGTGCCCAGTCGGCAAACTCTTCTGCGCGTTCCCTTGCCGCATCGCAGACCGCCGTGATGGTTACTTTGTCAGGTTCTGCTTGCTTGATTTGCTCGTAGCCGCGCATGTGAGCACGGGCGATACCACCGCAACCGATGATTGCCAACCGCACCGTCTGACTGCTACCGTCCGCCATCGTCTTTCGCCTCCTCATTGCAAGAGTTGTTTCACCATGCCTTTTGACAATCACAAGGGCGAAAAGTGCATGGGGTAGGGGAGAAATGAAGGAACAGGGAAAGCGAAGACACGGAGAACAAATCTTTGGGCAGTCCCTGTGGGCAACGGCTGTCTGACTGTCAAGGGTGTGTCCCTGACGCACCGAAAAACGCAAATCGGCGCATCAGGAGATGCGCCATCCAGTCAATTCCTCGTTTCTCCGCTTCTCCGTCTCTATTTAGTCGTCCCGCGTTCCCTTCACAGCCTTCGGGTCTGGTAGCGCAGCCGCTTGGTTTGTTCGGGAGAAACCTGTTCGCCCTTCTGCAAGCGTTGGGCGAGGTTAAGGGTTTCTTGGGCTTTGGCGCGTTCGCCCAAGTTGAGCAATCGCGTCGCCGCTGCTTCCAGTTTTTTCGTGGCGCTCCCAATTTGCCCTGCTTGCAACTCCCGAAGCGCTCGCGTTTGCAACTCGGCAGCGGTGACCATCTCCATCGCCCGCGCCACTTGTGGGTCAACGAACGCCACTTTACTGCCGTCCCGCGTGTAGGTGACCACCAAGTCCACTGCTGCGCCTTGCTGCCAGCCCGAGCGCGTGCGCCATTGAGGCGTCACAGCGGCTAAGCGGAAGACGCCTTCTGGTCGGGGCGGTGCCAACAACTCTATCAGCACTTGTGTCATTTGATCGCTGGTCAAGTCGCCCAGTTGCAACGCGACGGTTCGCTCCGCCACAATTTGCGCTGGTGCAGGGGCTAACACGGGCTGCAATTTGTAAGCGCGACGGACTTCCACGCCTTGCGCCAGTTGCAGCAAGAGTTGGGCTTGGGGCGCTCCGACTCTTCGGGCGCGCTCAAACTCTTCTGCCATCGCTGACGGAATTTGCGACGGGTCAGGCACCCACTCCGCATTGCCTCCCGTTCGGTCCGCCAAACCGGTCATCAGTTCATCGTTGAACTGAACGCCCAAACCAATCGTAGAGATAGCAACGCCCAAGTTAGCGGCTTGAGCGGCAACTGTGTAGCAATCGCTTTCGTCCTGTGCGAACCCGTCGGTGAGCACCACGATGCGGTTGACAACGCCGTCGGCAGCCGTGCCGTGTAATTGCGCTAACGCTTCTTGCAGCCCGGTGCTCAAGCGCGTTTCCGTGCCCAACTCCAACCGCTCAAGTTGCTCCAACTCACGAACCACTCGCCGTCGCTCCCGTCCGCTGCTGAGAGGGATAACCGTTTGCGCGTGGGAGGCGAAAGCGACAAGGGCGAATTCGTCAGCGTCCGTAAGCCGTTCCACGATTTGTCGCAGCGCGTCCTTGACAAAATCTATTCCGCGCGGCGCCCGTTCCAACTCAGGGGCGTAAGCGCCCGAATACTCCCACACTTGAACCCCATCCCGCACTGTTTGGCGAAGGACCCCGCGCCGTTTAAGGGCTTCCAGTTGCTCTTGAGTAACTATCGGCAGCATCATGCTTTCGCTTTTGTCAATCACCACCAACAGCCGCAACGGCAAAGCGACGGAGGGGATGTCTGAGATGGTGACCAACACACCCACCAATCGCACCGATGCTTGCGCGGGCAAATAAGGTGAGCCGAGCACTGCTTGCAACCGCATAGTGCGTGCCCCCTTTATTGCGCAGCGAGTTAGGGCAAAACCATGGCATCTCACTGGCAAATTTTGCCACCGTCAAGCAAAATCTTTTGCGCTACGGCGCGAGCCGAGAAGATGAAACGGAGGGAGTGATGGTTGATGGAAGTGGTTGTGCGCCATCCAACAGTGGAAGAACTGCCCATTGTTTGGGAGGTGTTGTGTGGGGCTTTCGGGGAAGAACCGCGAGAGCGCTTCCGGCGGCAACTATGGGAAGACAGCACCGTCACCTTAGACCAAATCCGCATCGCTGAAGTGGACGGGAAAATCGTCAGCCATGTTTGGGTGGCAGAGCGCCCCGTGTTCTATCGTGGGCAAGTCGTGCTCCCTATGGGCGGTATCGGTGGCGTGGGCACCTTGCCCGAATACCGCAAGCACGGGTTAGCCACCAAGTTGCTGTGCGATGCCATCGCTTACATGGAGCGCAAGGGGCACGCCATCAGCATGCTGTTCACTGGCATCAACCCCTTCTACGCCCGTTTGGGTTGGGCGGATTTTCCTGAGTGGCGGTTTCGCCTCACTGTCCAACGAGTGCCTGAGGAAACGGAGGTGCCAGAAGGTTACTTGGTTCGCCCTTGCGACTTTGACAAAGATTTGCCTGCTTTGCAACGCCTCTACCGTCAACACGCTGCAGGACTGGAACTAAGTTTGTGCCATGCCCGCCCCAACGCTTTTTGGAAAGATGGTCACCCACGCTACCTCGGTTTGCAACCGAGCCATGTGGTGACAACAGGCGAGACTGTCGTCGCTTACGCATGCGCTTTTCCGACCGATAACGGGGTGCGGCTTGCCGAATTTGCCTACGACCCGCAGCACCCGCAAGCCTTAGTGGCGCTCGCCATCGCAATAGCGCGGGAAGCCGTAGCGGAGGAAAAAGAAGGGGTCGTGCAAGCCATTACCCCGCCTTTCCATCCCTTCCCGCAAATCTTAGCGTCTCTCACGAAGGCGACTTTGCGGCACGAAGTGACCGAACACATGATGCTGCGGGTGATTGACTTAAATCGGTGTTTGGAACTTGCCCAGCCGCTGATGGAAACCACTTTGCGAAACGCAGGCTTGACCCATTTGAGCGGCTCGTTTTGCTTCGCCCTTGAACAGCCGGAGCAGAAGGCAACAGTGGTGGTGCGCAACGGTAGCGTTGCCATTCGGGAGGACGAGGTAGCGGAATGCATCTTGCCCCTTTCGCCCCGCGAGTTCTTCTTGCTGTTCTTCGGTGCGGTGCCTGCCCGTCAATGGCGCTTTTGGTTAGCCCGCAAGGGCGTGTTCCTCACCGAAGTGCAAGCAGCACTGCTTGGCGCTCTGTTCCCATCACACCCGACCGTCTATTGGGGTGGCGACCATTTCTGAGCGTGATGCTTGGAGCGTAAAGCGCAAATTGTGGGTGAGGTGCTGCCGCTATAATTTGCCTGAGTTTGCGGAAGGAGGCGACAACGATGGACGAACGGGGCAAGCAATTTCTGTTTCGGCTACTGCAAACGCCCAGCCCGTCGGGCTACGAAGAAAAGGTTCAAGAAGAGGTGCGGGCGTGGGCGAAGGAGTATGCGGACGAAGTGCGAACGGATGTTCATGGTAATGTCATCGCTGCGCTCAACCCGAACGGCGCGCCCCGCGTGATGTTGGCGGGGCACTGCGACCAAATCGGTTTGATGGTGCAACACATTGACGAGCAAGGCTTCCTCTATGTCAACCCCATCGGCGGGTTTGACATGCAGGTGCTTATCGGGCAACCCGTTGTGGTGTGGACGAAGGAAGGTCCCATCAACGGCGTCATCGCTCGCAAGCCTATCCACCTGCTGACGGAAGAGGAGCGGAAGCAAATCCCCAAGTTCCACGAAATCTGGGTGGACATCGGCGTTAAGGATGGCGAGGAAGCCAAAAAGTTGGTGCGCATCGGCGACCCCGTGACCTTCAAACTGGAAGTGCGGGAGATGCGCAACGGGCTTATCAACGCCCCTGGCATTGACGACAAAGTGGGGGCGTGGACAGTGATGGAAGCCCTGCGGTTAGTTAGCGAGCGCAAAAGTGAGTTGAAAGCCGCTGTGTTCGCTGTCAGCACGGTGCAGGAGGAAGTAGGCTTGCGTGGTGCTATTACCAGTGCCTTCGGCATCGCACCGCAAGTGGGTATCGCTGTTGATGTCACCTTCGCCACTGACCATCCTGCCACCGACAAGCGCCAAACGGGGGAAATCAAATTGGGTGCTGGTCCCGTCATCTATCGCGGTCCGAACATCAACCCCGTCGTGTTCCGCCGACTGGTCAGTGCTGCCGACGAGAACGGCATTCCCTACCAATTAGCGGGGGCATCGCGTCCGACAGGCACGGATGCTAATGCCATTCAAATCAGTCGCTCTGGCGTCGCTACTGGTTTGATCAGCGTGCCGAATCGCTACATGCACTCTCCGGTGGAAGTGGTGGCGCTCAGCGATTTGGAGAATGCGGCGAAACTCATTGCTGCCTTCATCCTGACCCTAACGCCTGACGACGACTTCACGCCCCGCAGTGAAGAGTGAGCGAAACTGTCGGGAATTTTGCTGACAAAAGCCTTTACGCTGCGGCTCAAAATCGGAACAGTCATTCCGCTCAGAGAAGGAAACTGAGCGGGGAAGCAAACCGACGGTGCAAAGGTGGGAACCATGCTGCGTTGGGTGCGTATGAGCACGCTTTACCTTGTGGTGCTTTTCGCGGCAGTGTGGGCAGCAACGCAGGCGCCTGAGCGCCCCGCACCATTGGCGAAGGTGCAGGCAAATTATGTGGGCGCCAAAGTGTGCTTTGAATGCCACTTGGATGTCGCTCGCGTGTGGGCGGAAGTGCCCCATAGCCAATGGATGTTGGACGAAAAGTTGCCCGTTCACTTGCGGGGATGCGAAGCCTGTCACGGTCCCGGCAGCGACCATGTGTTGGTGCGACGAAAGGGCAACATCGTTAGTTGGGCAGGATTGAGCGAAGCGGAGCAAAACGCCATTTGCTTGCAATGCCACGAGAAAGTTACGGCAGCAAAATGGGCGGCGACACCCCATGCCCGAGCCAAGCCGCACCCTCTCACTTGCATCCAGTGCCACGAAGTGCATCAACCTGTGGAGCAGCCGAAACTGCTAAAAGAAGCGGTGAATAACCAGTGCCTCAAGTGCCACCACGATATCCCCGTGCGTGCCAAAGCGAATCAGCATCACCCTGTTGGTGGCGGATTGCGCTGCACGAATTGCCACGACCCGCACGATAACTCCATTGCGGGCATGTTGAAAGCGCCAGTGCGGGACTTGTGCCAGCGGTGCCACGACCTGGAAGAGATCAAGCCAGAAGACCACACACCCGAATTTGTCAAGGAGCATGGGAAAAAGTTCAAGCCCACCAATCGTCGCTGTATCGCATGTCACGGGCGGAACGGGTGCCAAGAGTGTCACGGCATAGAGATGCCGCACCCGAAGGGTTTCGCAGTCAAGCACGCAGAGCCGACTGTGCAAAAACCACAAGTCTGCGCCCGCTGTCACAAGCAAGACTACTGCAACAAATGCCATAGCGATGCCCCACCCAGTTCCCATGAAGAAGAAGACTACGCTGTGAAAGGGCACGGAGAAGAATACCGCCAACGCTCTGCAGCCTATTGCGGTCTTTGCCACCAACGCTCCTTCTGCGCCACCTGCCATCGGGGCAAACCCGATTTGCTCCAAACCGTCCCCGAATAACCCTGCTTGACAGGCTTGTTTCTCTGGCAGTTTTTGAGCAATCGTCGTTGGGAGTTCGCACAATTCGTCATCCACAGGGAGTAGCGCTGCCAAAATCTCTGCCCTCTGCCCCCTGATTTCCCGTTTCTCTGTCCTCCCTTGTCCCTCGCGCTGCGTCCCAATTCGCCGATAAACGGAAGTTGCAAAGGCGTGTTAGCATAAAACGACGAGGCTTTAGAAAAGAGCGCGCCTTAGGCGCCATTACTCTTGGAGGTGCCAGCGAAATGAGAGGAAAATGGTTCATCGCGCTCCTGAGCGTTGGCGTTCTCGGGGCGGTTGTGTTTGCCCAAGCCCCTCAAACGATTCCTCAAAGTTTCCTGCTGCGCTACAAAGGCAAAGCGGGTGATACGCACCGATACAAATCGTGGTTCGTGTTGAGGATGGTAGGCACCATCCCTACCCCTGCTGGTCTGCGCGAAGGACGGATGGAATACCAGTCGGAAGCAATCTACTTGCACAAAATCCTAAGCGTGGCGGAGGACGGAACGCTGGAGATTGAAACGACGAAGGAAAGTGGGAAAGCCCGTATTGGCGACGGCGAACGGATGCGCGATTTGCCCGATGAACCCTACAAGCGCGTGGTCAAGATGACCAATCGCGGGAAGGTGCTGGAAAAGCGTGAACTGACTGGTCAAGAAGAGGAAGAGAGCGAAGAGGAAGCGGCAGAATTTCCCCTTGCAAGCCCTCGCTACCAGCCCACCCGTTGGCTGGACAAAATCTACGAGACTGCTGTGCACAACATCGCTTTCCCCGAGCAACCTATCAAGGTGGGTGACACATGGCAGGAGCGAGTCACCGAACAGGTAACGCCTGGGTGCAAAGTGCCCATCACTATCACCTCCCACTTCAAGGAACTGGTCAAAGTTGACGGGCGCTTGTGTGCGGTGATTCAGAGCAACATAGATGCTCCTTTTGAAGCCCAAGAGACAGTGGGCGAGTGGAGCGTCCAAGTGCGGGGGCGGTTCACCGCCACTTTGACCATGCACTTTGACCCAGAACTGGGGGACGAAGTGCAAGCCGTGGACGAAGGGCGCATGGTCATGGAAATCACCATCAGCGCTCCCAATCGCCCTACCATCACCGTTACCCACAGGCTCATCACTCGGGGCAAAACAGTGCGGCTGGACTAAACGAGTGTTTGCGCTTTTGCACAGAAAAAGTCTGAACGGCGAACGGATGCTTGAGGGGGGACAGGCAGTGGCTTACATCGCAACGATGGAAGACATCAAAGCGGGACGCCTGACCGATGTTTACTTTGAACGCACCGTTGCGGTGTTGAAAGCAGCGAACATCCGAAAGCATGTGGTAATGGAGGTGCGAGCAACGCACCTACCCCGCCCTTACGAGTGGGCGATTTTTGCGGGCGTAGAAGAAGTCTTGGGAGTGCTGGAAGGGATTCCCGTAGATGTGGATGGGTTGGAGGAGGGGAGCGTGTTTTTCGCAGGCGAACCCGTCCTGCGCATCAGTGGCGAATACACCCAGTTCGGTATTTACGAAACCGCTATCTTGGGAATGCTTTGTCAAGCCTCAGGTGTGGCGACAAAAGCCGCTCGCTGCAAGAAAGCCGCAGGGCATCGCCCTGTGCTCAGTTTCGGTGCCCGAAGGATGCACCCGGCTATCGCCCCTGCCATTGACCGCGCTGCTTACATTGGTGGCTGTGATGGCGTGGCAGTTACACTCAGTGCGGAGAAATTAGGCATCAATCCCTCTGGCACCATGCCCCACGCTCTCATCTTACTCATTGGCGACACAGTGGAAGCGTTGCAATGGTTTGACCGCGTCATTGACCCATCCGTGCCCCGCATCGCCCTCATTGACACTTTCAACGACGAAAAGTTTGAAGCCCTCCGATGCGCCGAAGCGTTGGGCGAGCGGTTAGCCGGCGTCCGTTTTGATACCCCCGGCTCCCGAAGGGGCGACATGGTGGAATTGCTCCGAGAGGTCCGCTGGGAGTTGGACATTCGTGGTTACAAGCATGTCAAGTTGTTTGTCAGCGGTGGTTTGGACGAATACGAGATTTTGCAACTGAACGAAGTCGCCGATGCCTACGGTGTCGGCACCGCTATCAGCAACGCCCCAACCATCAACTTTGCGATGGACATCGTGGAGGTAGAGGGACAACCTATTGCAAAGCGGGGGAAGATGGCAGGTGCAAAGGACATTTGGCGCTGCCAGAATTGCCTGCACGGCGTGGTTACCCTCGCTGAGCGTCAACCCGATGGTCCTTGCCCTCGGTGCGGTAGCGAATTGATGAAGGTCACTAAACCGTTGATGCGCAAGGGAACCGTTGTGGGCGAACTTCCTTCCCCGCAAACGCTGCGGGAGCGCGTCCTCAGCCTGCTCCCTCGCTTACCCGCAATAAAAAGAACCGCTAACGAAACTGCAAGGTAGGTGAAAGCATTGTGTGGTGGCTACTCACTCTCACCACCGTCTTTGCTTTCGGAAGCATCTGGCAGCCACAGCCGCTCCAAAGGGAAATCGTGAGGGTGCAAAACGCTTCACAATTGCGCCAAGCCGTGCTGAACGCCAAACCGGGCACCACCATCCTCTTGGCGCCAGGCGAGTATGCGGGAGGCTTGTTCTTTGAGAATGTCAAGGGCGAACCGGGCAAACCAGTCGTCATCGCTGCTGAAGACCCTACGAACCCACCCGTCATCAAAGGGGGTGGGGAATGCCTGCACTTCAGCAAGGCTGCCTACTTGGAGTTGCGCAACTTGGTGCTCGTCGGGGCGCGCTACAACGGGCTCAATATTGACGACGGCGGCAACTTTGACTCCCCTGCTCACCACATCGTCCTTGCTAACTTGACTGTTCGCGACATCGGTCCTCAGGGGAACTGCGACGGAATCAAACTGTCGGGCGTGATGGATTTTCGGGTGCAAGGGTGCACAGTAGAGCGATGGGGCGATGGGGGGCAAGGGATTGACATGGTGGGCTGCCACAACGGCGTCATTGAAAACTGCGTGTTGCGCTTTGAAGATGACAAAGGGTATGGCATCCAAGCAAAAGGCGGTTCCTCCAACATCGTCGTTCGTCGCTGCCGCTTTGAGCACGCTGGGATGCGAGCGGTGCAAATTGGTGGCAGCACTGGATTGCAGTTCTTCCGACCACCTTTGAAGAAAGGGGAAAGCCACGCTGAGGCTCGCAACATCACGGTGGAAGGTTGCACCTTCATCGGCGGCACGGCTGCTGTCGCTTTCACTGGTGTGGACGGTGCAGTTGTCCGCTTCAACACCATCTATCGCCCCAAGCGATGGGCGTTCCGCATTCTGCAGGAAACGACGGCAGAAGGGTTCGTGCCTTGCCGCAATGGTGTCGTGACCGACAACCTAATCGTGTTTCGCTCTGACGAGTGGTTTGAAGGTGGGATAAACATTGGTCCCAACACTGCCCCCGAAACTTTTCGCTTTGCCCGCAACTGGTGGTATTGCTTAGATGCACCTGCAAGAAGCAAGCCCCGGCTGCCTGTGTCAGAAGTGGAGGGCGTTTACGGGATTGACCCTCTGCTGAAGGCGCCAGAGCAAGGGGATCTCACGGTCAAGCCTGAAAGCCCCGCAAAGCGAGTGGGCGCTCATGCCTTTGAGGGTGGTTCATGACCTTTATGCAAGATTTCCTCCAACGCTGCATTCATCCGCTCGTAGTGGCTCCCTGCCCAATACACCTTGCCGCATTGTGGACAGCGAGCAAAGTGCTCATGATGGGTGAACACATAGAAGGGCACTTTGTAGCGGACGGCTTCTTTCGGCACTGCTTCCAACACGCCGTTGCACTCGGGGCAGCGGGTTAAGCGATGGTTGTGCAAATCCAGACCGAAGTGCTCCACCGTTTGCCGCAATTGTTCCCGCCAATCGTCGCTGGAGAGGAGGAGATAACCGCAGGAGCGCAACTTTTTCCGCCACCGCTCAATCAAAGGACGGTCCTTCGTCAGCAACACCCGCTGCTCTGAGATAGCGCGGGCGACCAGGGTTTCATCATCAACGGTGGGGTCGTAGACCACATCGTAACCGAGGATGCGAAGCCAACGCGCCAACTTGCCCAGCATCACATCGGCGATAAAACGCACCGCTTGTCACGCTCCGCTTAAGAGGCAAATTCAAGCACCTGCAAACTATGTTGGGGCGCGAGAGGGGAATTGTCAAGGAAATTGGTGGAGGCGGCGGGAGTTGAACCCGCGTCCGAGAAGGTTCAGCATCGGTGCCTACGAGCGTAGCCAGTGTTTAGGTTCTCGGCAAACCGCTCCCCACTGGCAGGGTTCGGTCTGCCCAGCCCGCTAATTCTTAGCCGCAACTTAGCGGGCGTCCGCTGCGGCGCAGCCGGCTCTGTGAACCCGACCCTGAAGCCACCGGCGGAGCCTCAGGCAGGCTGCTGCGGTTTCTTACGCAGCCAAAGCAACAGGAGCCGCACTTATTTGGTTGGCTGTTACGGGCGCCACCCGGCTCGCCACCGATGCCTCCTTCCTTCCCGTCGAGACCCGTTCGCCCCCACTTTGTTAAGGTGCCG
>FWWM01014347.1_pt1 | contig 12472 bp, 9 predicted proteins | sample 2228351 | NCBI WGS metagenome assembly FWWM01 (sample SAMEA103939774, study PRJEB20133) | metagenome | reverse complement strand
CCGAGCGGGGCAAGAGCCGGAATCCGGGCAGCGGCGGCAGCGGCACGGGGTTCGGCCGCGGTCGCGGCAGTCGCGGCGGATTGGGCGGCGGTGGGGGGACCAAGGCCACCGAGCGGGCCGTAGCCGCTGCCCTCTATTGGTTCCAACGCCACCAGGCGCCGGCCGGCAACTGGAGCCTCCAGTTCCAGCACCAGTGCAAGTCGTACCCGTGTAGCGGCCAGGGGAGTGTGCGGGCCGATGCGGCCGCCACGGCCCTGGCACTTCTGCCGTTCCTGGCGGCCGGTCAGACCCACAAGAGCAAAGGCCCTTTCCAAAAAACCGTCAACCGCGGCATCGCCTGGCTCATCAAGCAGCAGAAAGACGATGGAGACCTCTCGGCCGGTGCTTTCCAGCCCATGTACTCGCACGGCCTGGCCACCATCGTGCTGTGCGAAGCGTATGGCATGACCGGCGACGAATACGTCGGCCGGGCCGCCGCCAAAGGGATCCGATTCATCGAGATGGCCCAGAACCGCGCGACCGGCGGCTGGCGCTACGTCCCCGGCGACGAGGGCGACACGTCGGTCGTGGGATGGCAAGTCATGGCCCTCAAGAGCGGCCAGATGGCCGGCCTGGGGGTCAACACTTTCTGCCTGGAAGAAGTGCACAAATGGCTCAGATCGGTGGCCAAGGGGCATTACGGTGGGCTGTTCGCGTACCAGCCGCACAAGGAGCCGACTCCCTCGATGACTGCCGTGGCCCTGTTGTGCCACCAGTATCTGGGCACCCCGGCCGACGCCCCCAAAATGCTCGAAGCGAAACAGTACCTGCTGAAGAACCCTCCCTCGGCCGACGGTGATCGTGATACCTATTATTGGTATTATGCCACCATGGCCCTGCACAATTTCCTCGACAAGGACTGGGATACTTGGAATCGCCAGATGCGCCGGGTGCTTATCAGCACCCAATCCAAGGCAGGGTGTGCCGAAGGGAGTTGGGATCCCGATCGCCCTGTTCAAGACCGTTGGGGCCAGGCGGGCGGCCGATTGATGACCACCTCGTTGTGCACCCTCACGCTGGAGGTGTATTACCGGTACCTGCCGCTGTTTCGGGTCTCGAGATCAGACGTGCCTGCCGACCAGGGCACTGCGGCGGGGACCAGCGCTCCGTGAACGGTGATGAACGGCGCAGCGCCCCCTAGCACCGTGCTTTGCTAAGCATGATCGTAGGCGGGTGCGAACGGGCTGGCAGGCCGTCCACAAGGGCCGGGCTCTGAGCTTCGAGTGTGCGGTTGGTTCACGTGGGGCAAGATTTCTCCGGCTGATGAACGTGGCCAAAGTCGCAATCCTTGGATGCCTGGCCGTTGAGTCACCTGGGTGCAGGGGCATTTGCGCCACGCGCTGCGGCAGGCTCTTGGAATGGGCCGCTACGCCGCGAGTGCTCTGGCAGCCGGCTGCTATAGATCGCGCAGGGCCACGAACTCGGCCAGTTCCACCAGGGTGTGGCGGATGGGCGAGGGGGGCAGCGGTTCCAGGGCCTGTTGGGCCAGGCGGACGTGGGCCTGGGCTTGGGCTTCGGCATAGGCCAGGGCCTCGTAGCGCTGGAGCCAGGGGGCCAGGGCCTCGGCCGCGTGTCCATCGCTTTCGCGGAGGATGGCCAGCACCTGCTCGCGTTCGCCGGGGGACAGCCGGGCCAAGAGCGAGATAACCGGCAGGGTGGGCTTCTGCTTCATGAGGTCGGTCCCCAGCGACTTGCCCACCACCGCCTCGCTTCCGCGCACATCCAGGAGGTCATCGACGATCTGGAAGGCCACGCCCAGGTGCCGGCCGTACTGGGCCAAAGCCTCCACCTGCGGGACTGTGCCACCGGCGAAATGGGCCCCCAGGCGGCAGCAGCAGGAGCAGAGTTCCGCGGTCTTGGCAGCGACGATGTCGAGGTACTCGGCTTCGGAAAGCTCGAAATTGCCGCGTGTGCCCACCTGCCGAAGCTCCCCTTCGCACATCACCCGCACTGCCTCGCTGACCACCCGGCATACATACAAGCTGTCCAGGCGGGCCGCCAGACACACGGCCCGGGCGAAAAGGTAATCGCCCAACAGCACGCTGGCCTCGTTGCCGAACCGCGAGTTGACCGTTTCCAGATGGCGGCGCACGGCGGCCTCATCCAGGACGTCATCGTGGATCAGCGTGGCAGTATGGACCAGCTCGACGACCGCCGCCAGCACCGGGTGTTCGGCGCCGAGGGTCCCGGCGGCTTTGCCCGACAAGAGCACCAAAGCAGGCCGCAGCCGCTTGCCGCCCAACTGGAACCCATGCTGTACCAGGGTGTCGACAAACGGGAAGTCGCTGTGCAGCTCGCCGCGGAGGATCGCCTCGACCTGTTCCAGTTCTGCCTGGATCGGCGCATAGAGGCTGCGTAAGCGTTCGGCAGCAGACGAACCTGGGCGGGTAGCTGGGCTCATCCGACGATTCCCGATGCCTGGCGCACGTAATGGCCGCTTCGCCCGCCGGACTTCTCTTCCAGCCGGACGTGTTCGATCACCATCTCGCGGTCCGCCGCTTTGCACATGTCATAGATGGCCAAAGCCGCGACGCTGGCTGCCACAAGGGCCTCCATTTCCACGCCGGTCCGGGCGGTGGCATGGACTTCGGCTTCGATGGAAAGCGACTGGGCGTCAGGAAAAGCGAACCGCACGTCCACGTGGTCCAGCGGGATGGTGTGGCACAGGGGGATCAGCGCAGGGGTTTGCTTGGCCGCCAGGATCCCCGCCAGCCGGGCCGTTTCCAACACGTTCCCCTTGGCCGTGCCCCCCGTGCGGATAAGTTCCTGGGTGGCCGGCTGCATCCGCACCCGGGCCGAAGCCGTGGCACGCCGCACGGTGACGGGTTTGCTGCCCACGTCCACCATGCGAACGGTCCCTTCCGGGCTTAGGTGACTCAACTCGCTCATCGCCCGATGCCTTGCTAGCGAAAAGTCTTCATTTTAAGCTCCCGCGCGGTGGTCGTCGAGGGGCCACCGGCCCCCTGCCCGGCGCCCGTGCCTGGGGGCAGGTGCGCCGCCTGGGCAATTCCGGCCGCACGGCAACGAGTTCGGCTTTGTCCTCGAAGAACGCGCCCGCCATGGCAAGCGCGGCAAGCAGGCTGGACCGCGATCGGCGGGGACTACTGGCCACCGCCAGCGGGCGGCATCGCGCGCCCCTGCGCAACGTCGCTGGCTCCGATGGGCAGCGGCAACTCGATCAGACGGGCAATCCACACCCCCTGTTTGGCCACTTCGGCCACCAGCTTACCTTCGACGAGGCCTTTCGGCACATCGGCCAGGTCTGCGCGGCGCCGGTAGACCACGACATGGCGGATGCCCACCGCCTCTTGCGCCCGCCAGCGGTTCCAACCCACCAGCGTTACCTGGCGCTCGGTGAGCGAGGCCGAGCTGATCTGGATACCCGGCGCCTGATAGGGCGCCAGGTTGGGCACCAAGAGCAGTTTGCCACCGGCGGCGCGGCGGGCTGCTTCGGCCAGGAGCGATTCGGTCAAGCCGGCCCCCCAGTAGTCCACCTCGAATCCCAGGCGTTCGGCACCGGCCAGGCCGCCGACCAGCGCACTGTAATGGCTCAACTGGCAGGGGTGATAAAGGACGATGCCGCAGCCTTGCAGGGCGATGCCCAAAGCGGTGGCCAGAGCGACCAGCCGGCGGCGGGCCTGCAACCGTGGGTGCTCGATCAGCCAGCGCGCCCCGATCCCCGCCCCGATTGCCCAAAGGGGGAACACGGGGAGGAACAGCCGTTCGCCATCGTACACAGGGGTGCCTGGGAGGCAAAACACGGCTACCAGGAACAGGCCCAGGAGTGCTGCCAGGACGACACCGGCCGGGGCGCGGGCCAGGCGGCGCCGCGCCCACCACCCGGCCAGGCCCAACAGAAGCAGGCCGGCGGGCAGCGCCGCCAGAAACACGATCGGTGCATAGTGGCGGGGCACTTCCCGGTCGGCCCAGACCTGCGCCCAGTAGAACACGTGAATGGGCTGGCGCTGGCTGCCGCTGGCCAGGTACAGGCGCAGATTGCTCCATGGTGCCAGCCATAACCAGGGCCATGCGGCGTACACGGTGAGGATTCCGGCGGCCAGCCAGGCGGCCAGCGGTACCAGCACGCGCCGCCGCAACCGCCATACCAGCCAGGCCGCCACGGGCAGGGCCATGAGCACCCCATGCAGGCGGACGAGCATGGCCAGCCCCCACACCACCCCTGCCAGGCCGAAGCGCCACCAGCGGGCCTGGCGGGCTTCGGCACGGGCCACCGCCGCCGCCGCCGCGGTCACCGACAATGCGGTAAACATGTCCAGGGCGGCCAAATGGGCATGAGCAAACAGGCGGGGCACCACGGCCACGCTGGCGGCGGCCGCCGTGCCAGCCAGGTAGCCTTCCATCCGCGCCGTCCACGCCCCCACCAGCCACACCAGCAGGCCGAAGGCCAGTGCGGGCGCAAATCGGGCACCCACGATTGCCACACCCGCCGGGTTGTCCGGGGCCGTATCGAACAGGTGGTGGGTCCACCCCAGGAGCCAGTTTCCCAGGGGGGGATGCACGGGTGGCCCGCCGGGCTGCCAGCCAAAGTTCCGCGCAATGTTCTGGGGCTTGAAGAACGCCAGGCCCTGTTGGCGCCACGCCCACACCAGGCTCTTGCCGTAAGCCACCTGGTACGGTTCGTCGCAGGTGATACCCGGCCCGCCCATCTCCGGGGCGAGGGTCAAAAGGACGGCCAGCGTCGCCAGCAGGCCGAGAAGGGCCGGTCCCCAGGCCAGCCATCCGGCCGTGGGGGCGGCTGTGGGATCAGCGTCTGCTGGCCAGCCAGCGGTCGGCCAAGGCAGCGGCGGGTCGGGTCGAGGCGGGTCCGGCATTGCCCGGACTCCCGGGCCGCTGGGGCCCTATTCCTGTTCTTCGGGCTTGGGTTCGGGCGGACCGGTCGGCGCTTGGCCTTCCTTCTCCGCCGCGGGTACCGGGGCCGGCAGGGGTTCCGGCTCTTCGTCCACGTACACCTCTTCCAGTTCCGTCGCGTCGGCATCGCGGCGCAACAGCAGATACACGCCGGCCGCGGCCGTCCAGAAGTAGCTTACCAAAAAGCCCGCCCCCAGGAGCTTGACGCACTGGGTCCAGAAGCGGATGACCGCCGCCCCGAACTCGCGGACCGAGCCGATGGCCGAGGGCGTCGCCAACTCCCGCACCGTGGCCACGCCGCTGCCCCAGCTTGCGGCCCAATAGGTCATATACACGATGGCCCCCAGGATGCTGGCCAAAAGCAGCCAGCCCAGAGTTCCCAGCACGCCGGCCAGGGCGGCGTAGAACAGGTAGTGCACAGGACGCTGAAAGGTGTAGTTGTAGGCCCGGCCGATCGCATCGTAAGCGTCGGTCCCCTCAGCACTGACGCCGGACCACAACAGCGGCCAGCCCAACAGCAGCCCGACCACAACCAGGGCCAGCACGAGCCCAGCCAGAAGGGCCAGCGGCCAGAAAATGGCGGCCACGACCACGCCCGCCGAAAACCGTAGCAAAAGCCCCAGGATGAGCACCGGGACGGTCGTCGCCGCTACGACCAGTAGCGGCGTCACCGGTGCCGCCAGGTAGGAAAGCCATTTGTTGCGCACAAACCGGATCACCCGCCCCAATTCCAGGCGTTCGCGGGTGGCCAACTCGTAAGCCGCCGCCCGATTGATCGCCCCGCCGAAGAACGTCCATACCACCAGGCTCCAGATGCCCAGCAGCAAAAGCCCCACAAAATCACGCAGAACGATGTCGCGGCCGAACATCCACACAAAGGGGCGCGCGACAATAATCCAGCCGGCCGAAATATGCTCCCAATGGAGGACCCGGTGGACGAAAGCCTTCAAACCGGGCTCGCCCGCCGGTCCGGCCTCCCGTGCCGGAAGGTCCGCGGGGGCGGGTGCGCCCGGCTGGCCCCCGGCCGGGTCTGTGCTTTCTGGATGGGGATAGAAGTCGGGGACAACTTTGGCGGCTTCCAGCCAGGGGCAGCGGGCCGCATGAAAGCTGTCGCCCAACTCGCCCGGGCTGAAAAGCGCCCAACTGATCAGCGCCCAACCCGCCAAGGTCAAAAGCGTGCCAGCGGTCCCAGCGACAATCCACCGCACCTGCAGCGCGATCCGGAAGCACCGCAACAGCAGCAGCCACGGAGCCAGTTCGGCCCAAACCACCCGACGCACAGCACCGTTGTCTTGGCCGGTCATGCTTGCGCTCCCAACATGCGGTTTTTGCGGTCAATCTCCAGACCCCGGCATTATAGTTGCCCAAGTTGCGCACGCAAGCCTTGGCAACCACGGGGTAAATCGCCTACGCTGGAAGCGCCGGCTGTTTGCCCCGCCACGGAGCAACACTCGCTTGGGGAGCGATCCGCCCCGGCGGTCGGCGCGGCCGGCCCGCTCCACCAATCACGCCTCCTGTGGGAGACTAGCTATGAACACCCCCCTTGCAAACCGCCCGGTTGTGGCCCGAAAGGCAGTCTGCACGCGCCGGCGATTCCTTGCCGGCGCCGGTCCCACCGCACTGGCCCTGGCCAGCCTTTCGATGGCCGGCCCGCAAGCCTGGCCCGCTCCCGCCGTGGTCCGGCCGCGATTTCCCAAGGCCAAGCCCCGCCCCGACCTGCTCGACAAGGATTCACCCCAAGGACTCGAAGTCTTCCAGCTTACTACCGAGCCCGATGTCCCCAGCTCGCACCTGTATATGGAGGCCCAGGTCTTCACCCTCGACTCCAAGCGGTTCGTGCTTCACCGCTCGGCCACCGCCCACGGCAGCAGCAAGACCGATCCCAAACATCAGTATCTGCTCTGCGATCTGGAAAACGGCGGGGCACTCAGCCCCCTGACCACCGAACTGGGGGCCACCGGCGCGTCGGTCTCGCCCGACGGCAAGTATTGCTACTATTTCGTCGACCAGACCAGCCTGGGAGGGGGACGCTTGCTCCTCAACCGCGTGCGGCTGGATGGCACCGAGCGCCAGACGTTGTTCGTGCTGGATACCGCGTTGCCGGGCACCAGCTTTCGTCCCACCAACCTCTATCCGCTGTCGACCATCTCCTCCGACGGCAAACGGATCGCCATTTCGGCATTCCTCGGCGACGGGAAGACCGAAGGAGCCCCCTTCGGCCTGATGGTATTCGACCTGGAAAAGCCGGCAGTGCGCCTGGTGATCCACGGTCCAACCTGGTGCAACATGCATTCCCAGTACAGCCGCTCGCTGGATCCCGAGGAGAGCCACGACGTGCTCATCCAGGAGAACCACGGGTCGGTGGCCTCGGCCACCGGCAGCATTGTGCGCCTGGTGGGCGGCCAAGGGGCCGATATCCACGTGATCCGCGACGACGGCACGAATTTCCGCAACATGCCCTGGGGACGCGATGGCAACGAGTTCTGCCAGGGGCACCAGTGCTGGCGCGGCCGTACCGCCTGGGCCATTACCAGCACCGGAACGCGAAAACCCCCCGAGGCCCAACTGATCGAGGGCCGTGCCGCCCCCCACACCGGCCACGTCGGCATCAAAACCCCTGGCGGCGTACGCAACGACCTGACCCGCCAGTTTCCCAACCCCCACTTCTACCACTTCGCCACCGATCTGGCGGGCAAGCGCCTGGTCTCCGACGCCGGCCCCCTGGATCGCCGGGCCACGGTCTATTTGGGCGAACTGGGCGAGCCGGGCAAAGACCCCCTGCGCAACCTCCGCCGCCTGCTTTGCCCCCGCTCTTCCTGCAACAAAAACGCCCACATCCACCCCTTCCTGTCGCCCGACGGAACGATGGCCTTCTTCAATTCCGATGAATCGGGTATCCTCCAGGCCTATATGATCTGCGGCCTGGACCGGTTGGGAGCATAACGGCAGCGGGGGCAAGCCCGGGCCCATGCCAGCCGGCTAGCTGCGCCGATCGCACAGCACCGGCACACCGGGCGTTGCTACCCGAAATGATGCGCTGGTGGCGGGAATTAGTCGGCCCAAGGCCGCGTGCGCCAGCCGCGCCAGGTCCGCCGTGGTTCGCCCTACCGGCGTCTTTTGGCCTCGTTGAAAACCACCGTGGATACCGCCGCACCGTTCCCCTTGCCACTGACTTTGTTCGAGCGGTACATGCTCCTGGACGATCGGCCGGACTACCCCATGACCTTTGCGATCCAGGTTCGTTTCCAAGGAAAGGCCGATCGCCGCTCGTTCGAGCAAGCGGTCCAGCAAGCGGTGGCCCGGCACCCTTTGTTGCGCGCGACCGTGCGCAACCGGTGGGGCAAAAGGCCCGTGTGGCAGCCCGCCTTGTCGCCCCCTCCTTGGATCGATTGGTCGGATCACGACACGCCGATCGATCCCCGCGCGGCCAGACGGATCGATCTCTGCCACCAGCCAGGGTTTCGGGTGTGGGTCCGGATTGGCGCCGAAACCACCACGGCCACGTTTCAGGTCCATCATGCCTGCTGCGATGGGTTGGGGCTCCTCCAAGTCGTGGGCGACGTGCTTGCCGGTTATGGGGCAGCTTTGGATCAAACGACAGGCTGCCGGCTGGAAGAACTCGATCCCTCGCTGCTGGCCCGCCGAGACGACTTTCGCGTGGAAATCCCCCCGAACATCAGCCGATGGCGCATCCTCCGCGACACGTTGGCCGAAGCCGGCAAGTGGCTGTTGCGCCGGCCTGTGCCCCTTGCGGTGCCCCAGCGCCTGCATCGGCCCAGGCGGGCCCCAGGATGTACGAACCTGGGCGGCCTTTCATTTCCAGGCATTCTGACGCACACATTCGACGAGGACGAAACCCGCCGGCTGCGCACGATTGCCAGGCAGCGGGGGGTAACCATGAACGATCTGCTGCTTCGCGACCTGTTTCTGCTCTGCCGCGACTGGAACAGCCGCCATGCCCGGATGCCGCCGCACGGTTGGCTGCGGATCAACATGCCCCAAAGCCTGCGCCAGCGACAGCACGAGCACATGCCGGCGGCCAACGTGATGAGCCAGGCTTTTCTCACACGGCAGGCCGGTGATTGTAACAACCCAGAACGTTTGCTCAGCGGGTTGTGTTTGGAAACCGCCGCGATAAAGCGCTGGCGCCTGGGCCTATATTTCCTCGGGGGACTCGCCCTGGCCGATCGCCTGCCCGGCGCGCTTCGCCTGGGCATGTGGCTCTTCGGCCGAAGCTGCCATGCCACCACCGTGCTCACCAATATCGGCGATGTCGCCCGGCGGTTTTCAAGCCGGCTGCCTCGCCAGAACGGCCGAGTGGTTGCCGGAAACCTCGTCCTGCAATCGCTGGTTGGAATGCCCCCGCTGCGTCCCGGCACGTATGCGGGGTTTGGAACATGTATCTACGCCGGCGAACTCACCGTGACCGTCTGCGGCGATTTCCACACCCTGGAAGCTGAAGACCTGCACCGGCTTCTTGCCCTGTATGTGGACCGAATCCGCCAAACCGCTGGCGTGGCACCCGGCGGAAAAGAACCCCGCGGGGACTCAGGCCCACCGGGGGCTTACGCCGGCTGATGGCCGTAGCGGCACCAACGGTGGACGTTGCTTCTGGTCGACCACGCCGCAGCGCCGCCCCGGCTTTTGTCCCAATCCATCTTGACCTCACGCCCCGGACTTGGTATCCACGGCCACCCTCGGGATGCGAACGTGCTTGTCTTCTCTCGGCTATCCCCTGTCGGCGGGAGCGACGAGTGACTCACCCCCGCAACCTGTTGCCAGCCCTGCTTCTTTGGGCAGCGATCGGGTCTACGGCCCCTGTTTTGGCCCAGCGGATTCAGTTTCCGTCTGTACAGGGAGTTACACCCCAGCCGGGGCAAGCCGCCACCACCCCTCCAAGCGTTTACTCGGGCGGGGGGACTGCGGGTTGGAGTTCGCCGGCTGGCACCCAGCCTGCCCCCGGCACTGGCCTTTCGACCACGCCCGGATCCGTTTCCACCGTCCCAGGCGCACCCCCAGGCGCACCTGCTGGGACCTTACCTGGTACCAGTGCGCCGGTGCCCGGGACCGTTCCGGGTGCGCCGCTTACCCCGCCGGGCGGCTGGTCAACTCCGTCAACCCCATGGCCCCCGCCTTTTCCACCACAGCCTGGTCCGGGAAGCACGGTGCAGGGACCGGGACTTTCCACGGCGCCGGGGACCGGCGGGCCCGCGGCCACATTCCAGGGGGGGATCCTTCCCCCAAGTTTCGATCCGTATGGGACTCCGGGCAGCGCGACGGCTCCGCTTTTGCCTCAGGATCCGGTCTTTGGGCCGGCTTTGGGCGCGGCGGCCCCGATGACGAGGTTTTTTGACGGAATTCGGTTGGAACATCGCTGGCTGGCCAGTTCGGGCAGCCGGCGCCTTGGGCTCAACGACACCGATATCGGAGCGACGTTTCAGTTCCCATTCTTGCGTCAAGCCACCCCTATTCGCGTCACCCCCGGATTTGGCGTTCAGTTATGGGACGGGCCGGTCTCGCCGCAGCCATTCCCCGACCCGCTGCACCTGCTTTCCTCGCCCGACTTGCCTCCCCGCACGTATCAGGCTTATCTCGATGCCACCTGGAATCCGCAGTTTACGCCCTGGCTAGGGGGGGAATTCGGCGCGCGGGTGGGTGTGTATTCCGATTTCTCGAAGGTCACGCAGGACAGCATTCGCGTGCCAAGTTATGGGCTGGCGGTCCTGTCGTTTTCGCCCAGTTTTCAGCTCAAAGCAGGCATCATGTACCTGGACCGCAACGATGTCAAACTGCTGCCTGCCGGCGGTCTCATCTGGAGCCCCAATAGCGATACCCGCCTGGAAATCCTGTTTCCTAATCCGCGTGTGTTGCGCCGTTTGACCACCATCGGCACCACGGACTGGTGGTACTACCTGCGGGGCGATTACGGCGGCGGCGCCTGGACAGTGCGCCGCAAATACACCGGCGATGTCGAGCGGATCGACTACAACGACCTCCGGGCTGCGCTGGGCTTGGAGTTCCAGCGGACCGGCGGATTGCAAGGCTTTGTGGAAGTCGGGCTGGCCTTCGAACGCAAGGTGATCTACGTCGAATCGCCCGAGGACAACTTCCGCGCCAGCAATGTCGTCTTCCTCGGTGGCGGCGTGGCGTTCTAACCCAACTTCCGCGGTTTCGAGAAAACAAAAGGCCGCTGGCGGCCTGGCGCCTGGCCTTGAAACCTCATATGTTTGGCGGCTGGCAACCATGTTCGTTCTTGTGTGAGGCTGCGGCACCGCGGGCAGACGGCACTCGCCAGCCGTGTTCCCATCGCCGCTCGCAAAGCTGCGGCCTTTCCAGGGGTCGCTGGTTCTCCCTGGTGCTGGCCGGCGTCGCGTGGCTGGCTCCCTGCGGCCTGGCAGGGGCGCAGACCTTGGACGGACCATCGCCCTTTGCTCTTGAGGCGCCAGAAAACGATCTTTTGGCCAGGCCCGCCGACTATCATGAACAGCGCTACGCTTTTGGCCCTTCCGAGGCATTGCTCCGCACGCCGCTGCCGGAGCCGCTGCCGCCGCCGGATAGCGACCTGCCCAGCCCCCAATTCCCGGCAAACGCCAACGTTCCGAACCAGCCGGGCACCACGCACGCACCATCCGACCCGGAAATTCCGCCGCCCGGCACCCGGCCGGGGGTTTTTCAAAAGGCCACGATCGAAAGTACGTGGCTGGCACCCGGCCAGCGGGCGCAGGACGTAGGCATCACCGATGTCGAGGTAAAGGCGGTTTTCGGGTTTCCGTGCCCCACCCGGCAATCGCCGCTGGTCGTGACGCCGGGCTGGGCCGTCCACCTTTTTGACGGGCCCAAAGAAAGCGATTTGCCACCACGGGTTTACGATTCCTATTTGCAGTTCCGCTGGCTGGCCCGCCCCTGGCCCCGGCTGGGAGTCGATTTGGCGGTCACGCCGGGCTGGTATAGCGATCTGGAGCAAGGCTCCGGAGACGCGCTGCGCATCACCGGCCACGGAGCCGGCCTATACACCTGCTGCCCTACGCTCAAGCTGGCCTTTGGCGTGGCCTACCTCGATCGCCGCGACGTGCCCCTTTTGCCCATCGGAGGTATCATCTGGACGCCGGCCGAGGAAATCGCATTCGAACTGGTCGCCCCCCGGCCACGGATCGCCCGCCGCCTGGATTTCCTCACCTCGGCCGAAGCAGGGATCGAACACTGGTTGTACCTGGCCGGCGAGTTCGGCGGCGGCACCTGGGCCATCCAGCGGGCCAATGGCACCAGCGACGTGCTCACTGCCCGCGACTACCGGCTGTTGATGGGCCTGGAACGCAAGGCGCCCGGCAGGCTCAACTCGGTCCTGGAAGTCGGGTATGTGTTCGGAAGGCGGCTTGAGTACGAGCAGCCCACCCCGGACCTCCGGCCAGGCGACACGCTGCTCCTCCGCGCCGGGCTAACATATTAGCCGGCCCGGTCAGCCTGGCCAGCCCTCGATGCGCGGCCGCAGCTTGTCCCCACAGCCGGCCGCAGCTTGTCCCCTCCGCCGGCCGCAGCTTGTCCCCACAGCCGGCCGCGGCTTGTC